>OLRD01000652.1_pt1 | contig 26201 bp, 23 predicted proteins | sample 1672051 | NCBI WGS metagenome assembly OLRD01 (sample SAMEA3136640, study PRJEB25190) | human gut metagenome | biome: human gut; feature: human-associated habitat; material: faeces | place: Austria | collected 2013 | reverse complement strand
CGCCGCCATCCTCGTGGTAGATGCCGAACAAACACTTCATCAAAGTCGATTTTCCCGCGCCGTTTTCGCCCATCAGGGCATGTACGCTGCCGGGGCGCACTTTTAAGGTGACCCCATCCAGCGCTTTCACGCCAGGGAATACTTTGGTGATGTTGTTCATCTCCAGCACGTATTCACCCATTGCATCAGTCCTCCTCCCATTGCTTTCTTCTTCATGCTTTTGTAACTCCTCACAGGATAAAATTAGTGGGTTATACAACTATAATATATAAAAAAACACTTGATATATAGCTATATCAGCCTATTCTATACGTAAATTAGTTGCATAACCAATTAATTAAATTATAAGGACAAAAATGGGGGTTGTCAATATAAAATAAAAAGTTGTAGGAAGATCGAAGAAATTCGTAGATTTTTGAAGGAGGCGCCGAAAGAGTTGCGCGGAGAAAAGTTACAAAGCTGAATTTTCGTTGACAATCTTTTTCCGGTAAGCTAAAATTTGATGGGAGAGTTCATGAAAGGGTTTTAGATCCTCGCTATTGGAGGGACGATAGATGCATGGGCCATATTGGGATTACATCAAGATTTTTTCCGTAATCTATTGGCAATCGCAAAGCTTCTGCGCGAAACGGTTGAAAGACCTAGGCGTGACCTGCGGGCAATTTATGTACATCCTTTGTATTTGCGAGCATCCTGGGGTTTCGCAGGAAAAAGTTGCAGAATTAACTTGCATCGACAAGAGCACCGTGGCAAAGGCCGTACAGCAGCTTCTGCAAGGCGGGTTTATCACGCGGCAGAGCAGCGCCGAGGACCGGAGAGTCAACGAATTGTATCCCACAGAAAAGGCGAAGGAGATCTATCCAAAGATTGTGGAGATCATCGATAGCTTTAATATGGGGCAGCTCGAAGGTTTAACCGATATCGAGCGGGATATCTTTATACGCCTGCTGCAAAAAGTCTTTAATCATGTGAAACCAAAACCATAGGATATACATATATAGAATCATAGAAAAGGGAGGACGCACACTGGTGCGTCCTCCCTTTTTATGCGAACCCGTTTAACGGCGAGAATCCCCGGTACCGCCATAGGCCGGTTTCCGAAGGAACCGGCGGATTGGTTTATGGAAGCCACGGGCGGCGCTTCTTTTTGGGCGGATAGGGCGCCCGTTCGTCCGTGCGTCCCACAAGGAAGTCAATGCTGGTTTGATAGAAATCGGCTAATTTACAGAGAATGGAAACAGGTATATTTAAATTGCCAAGCTCATAATCCGAGTACGTTGTTTGATGGATTTGAAGATAGGCCGCCATTTCTTTTTGGCTAAGATCTTTATCTTCACGCAATTTACGGATGTTTTCATACATTTTCCTCACCTCAAGGAAAAGTATGTGTTAAGGGAATAACCCTTATTGAATTTTAAGGGATATTCCCTTAAAATGGAGTTGGGAGGGGTGAATATGCAAAATTTGATCGATCAGACATGTTGTTTTACAGGGCACAGGCAATTGTCAGAGGAAATCATGATCGATTTGCAACGATCTTTAGAAAAAGAAATTGTCCAAATGATGCATGCGGGTATTTGCTGTTTTTGTGCGGGTGGGGCGCGTGGATTTGATATGTTGGCAGAATCCACAGTCCTGCGGATCAAGCAGGATTATCCGCAGGTTCGCCTGGAGATCATTGTTCCATTCCGGGGGCAAGCAAAAAATTGGACAAAGAGGGAACAGGTACAGTACGATTCGATCTTGCAGAAAGCAGACCGAGTCGTATGCTTATCGGAACTGTATGATCGGGGATGTATGCAGGTAAGAAACCGGTATTTGGTGAATCAAAGCAGCAAATGTATTTGCTATTTGGAGAAAAACACCGGCGGAACAAAGTATACGGTGGATTATGCGCTTTCAAAAAATCTACAGGTGATTAATCTTGCAGATTGCTCCCGTTTGCAGTAAAATGGCAGCGTCCTCTTTATTAAGCGCTGCAAATATGCTATGATATGAATATCAATATCTGCCTGGCCGGTGGGACGGTGCAGGTGGGGAAACGGGGGAAACAATGTCTGACGTAATCAGAGTATTTGTCGAAAAGAAACCCGGCTTCGACGTGGAAGCACAGCACATGAAGGCGGACCTGGTGGAAAACCTGGGGATGCCGGTCGAAGATTTGAAACTGCTGAACCGGTACGACGTTTCCGGGTTGAGCCGGGAAGAGTTCGAGGCCGCGCGTGGCACGATCTTTTCCGAGCCAAATGTCGATACCGTTTATGACGAGGAATATCCGCTGCCCGAGGGATATTCCGTTTTTGCCATGGAATACCTGCCCGGCCAGTACGACCAGCGGGCGGATTCCGCTGCACAGTGCGTGCAGCTGCTCACCCAGGGTGAGCGGCCGCAGGTGGTCACCGCCCGCGTGATTGCGATCAAAGGGAACCTGGACAAGGAGAAGCTGGATAAGATCAAGAATTACCTGGTGAACCCGGTGGAGAGCCGCCTGGCCTCCCTGGACAAGCCCGAGTCCCTGGATATGCAGGCGGATGTGCCGCCGGATGTGGCGCGCGTGACGGGCTTTATCTCCTGGGATGCGGACGAAATGGCTGCTTATTATGAAAAGATGGGCTTTGCCATGACGATGGAGGATTTGCTCTTCTGCCGCGACTACTTCAAAAACGAAGAGAAACGCGATCCCAGTGTGACGGAACTGCGCGTCATCGATACCTATTGGAGCGACCACTGCCGTCACACCACCTTCTCCACACGCCTGGAGCATATCAAAATTGCAGAGGGCGCGCTGAGCGAGGCAATTGAGGAGGCGTTGCAGGCGTATTATGACGCCCGCAAGGAGGTTTACGGGGAAGATACCGACCGGCCGGTGTCCCTGATGGATATGGCAGTCATCGGCATGAAGCTGCTGCGCAAGCGCGGCCAGATCCCGGACCTCGACCTCAGCGACGAGATCAACGCCTGCTCCATCGAGGTGCCGGTCACAATCGACGGCAAAGAGGAGAAGTGGCTCGTCCAGTTTAAGAATGAGACGCACAACCATCCGACGGAAATCGAACCGTTTGGCGGCGCGGCGACCTGCTTGGGCGGCGCGATCCGCGACCCGCTGTCCGGGCGGGCGTATGTCTATCAGGCCATGCGCGTGACCGGTTCCGGGGACCCGCGCGTCCCGTTTGAAGAGACACTGCACGGGAAACTCCCAACCCGCAAGATCACTACCGGCGCGGCCAGCGGCTACAGCTCCTACGGCAACCAGATCGGCCTGGCGACCGGCCAGGTCACCGAGCTGTACGACCCCGGTTATGTGGCGAAGCGCATGGAGATCGGCGCGGTGATCGGCGCCTCCCCGAAGGAGAATGTGGTGCGCGAGCAGCCGCAGCCGGGCGACATCATCGTCCTGCTGGGCGGCAGCACGGGCCGTGACGGAATCGGCGGTGCGACCGGTTCCAGCAAGGCGCACACGGAGAAATCGGTAGAGGTGTGCGGCGCCGAGGTGCAGAAGGGCAACCCGCCCACCGAGCGCAAAATCCAGCGCCTGTTCCGCGACCCGAAGGTCTCCCGCCTGATTAAACGCTGCAACGACTTCGGCGCAGGCGGCGTCTGCGTGGCCATCGGCGAGCTGGCGGATGGCCTGGAAATCGATCTGAACAAAGTCCCGAAGAAATATGAAGGCTTGGACGGCACGGAACTGGCGATCTCTGAATCCCAGGAGCGTATGGCGGTCGTGCTGGCCCCGCAGGATGTGGAGGCCTTCTGCGCCGCCGCTGCGGAGGAGAACCTCAACGCGCAGGTGGTGGCCGTGGTCACCGAATCGCCGCGCCTCAAGATGGAATGGCGCGGGGATACGATCGTCAATATTGCGCGCGCCTTCTTGAATACAAACGGTGTGACGCAGCGCACGGATGTGGAAATCGAAGCGCCGGACCCGGATGCGTACTACCGTAAGCAGGTTCCGGAGTGCCTCAAGGGGAAGCGGCTGGCCGAAGCCTTCCAGGAGAACTTGGCGCGGCTGGAAGTTTGCTGCCAAAAGGGGCTTGCCGAGCGCTTTGACGCGAGCATCGGCGCGGCCACGGTTTTGATGCCGTTCGCAGGGAAATGCCAGTTGACGCCGGAAGAGGCGATGGTTGCGAAGCTGCCGGTGATCCATGGGGAGACGGACGACGCCACAGCGATGAGCTATGGCTACATCCCCGGGATTGCGCGCTTCTCACCGTTCCACGGGGCTGCCTACGCCGTCGTGGAGAGCCTTTCCAAGCTCTGTGCAGTGGGTGCAGACCCGCTCAGCTGCCGCCTGACCTTCCAGGAATATTTTGAGCGGCTCCGCACGGACCCGAAGCGCTGGGGCAAGCCGGCGGCGGCGCTGTTGGGCGCGTTGTCCGCCCAGCTCGGCATGGGCCTGCCTTCGATCGGCGGCAAGGACAGCATGTCCGGTTCGTTCGAGCAGATGGACGTGCCGCCCACGCTGGTCAGCTTTGCCGTCGCAATGACGAAGGCGAGCAAGACGATTTCGGCGGCGTTCCAGCATGCGGGGTCCCGCGTCGTGCTGCTCCCGCTGCCGGAGGACGCCAAGACTATGCTGCCAAACTGGGAGCGTTTGAAGAACTACTATAAGAGAATTGGAGAAAAAATCGCGGATGGGTCCATCCTTTCCGCATCGGTCGTCAAAGAGGGCGGCGCGGCCGCAGCGGTGGCAAAGATGTGCTTCGGCAACGGCATCGGCTTTGACTTCGATACGATGGACGAGGGAATCCTCTTTGCGCCCCTGTCCGGCAGCATCATCGTAGAGCTTGCGCCGGATGTGCCGTTTGAAAATTCGGCCGCGGTACTCTTGGGCAAAACCGTAGAACCGCAGGCCATTCAAATTGGCGGCGAGGTTCTCCCGCTGCAAAAGCTGGTGGAGAGCTGGACCGGTACGTTGGAGAAGATTTTCCCGAATCAAGCCCCGGCGGTCGCTTTGACAAAGGACGTGCCGCTCTATACGGCGCGCAATACGCAGGCCCCGGCGATCAAGGCTGCCAAACCCCGTGTCTTTATCCCGGTATTCCCCGGGACGAACTGCGAGTACGACACCGTCCGCGCGTTCGAAAAGGCGGGCGCGGAGACCGACGTCCTGGTGGTGCGCAACCTGTGCTCCGCGGACATTGAAACGACAATTGAACGCATGGAGAAGGCGATCCGCAACGCGCAGATCATCATGCTGCCCGGCGGGTTCTCCGGCGGCGACGAGCCGGACGGCTCCGGCAAGTTCATCGCAACCACCTTCCGCAACCCGAAAATCGCGGAGGCGGTCATGGACCTGCTCAAAAACCGCGACGGCCTGATGCTCGGCATCTGCAATGGCTTCCAGGCGCTCATCAAATTGGGCCTTGTCCCCTACGGCGAGATCCGCGAGACGAGCGAAACCGCGCCGACCCTGACCTTCAATACGCTGGGCCGCCACGTGTCCCGCATGGTGTATACGCGCATCACGTCGGTGAAATCCCCGTGGTTTGCCGGCTTACAGGCCGGGGATGTGGTGACGGTGCCGGTATCCCATGGCGAGGGCCGCTTTGTGGCGGACGACGAAACGCTGGCCCAGTTGGCCGCCAATGGCCAGGTTGCCACGCAGTACGTGGACCTGGAGGGCAACCCGAGCGGCGACATCGCCTGGAACCCCAACGGTTCGGTTTGCGCGATCGAAGGCATCACCAGCCCGGACGGGCGCGTCCTGGGCAAGATGGGCCACTCCGAGCGCAAGGGCGAAAACCTGTACCGCAATATACCGGGTGAGAAAGACGCACGTATTTTTGAATCCGGTGTGGCATACTTTAAATAAATATAGAAGCGGATGGGACGGTATCCGCCAGAATCGAAAACAGTAGGAGCGAATTAGAAGGATGAATGACTTTTTCAGGCGCACATGGGCGGAGATCGACCTGGACGCCGTCGCACATAACTATCATCAGATCAAAGACCGGCTAAACCCAGGCACAAAGGTATGCTGTGTTATCAAGGCGGACGCCTATGGGCACGGAGCGGAACTTTTGGCGCGCGAATATGAGGAGCTCGGCGCGGACTGGTTTGCCGTGTCCAATTTGGAAGAGGCGATCCAGCTGCGCAACGCGCAGATCAGCCTGCCAATCCTGATTTTGGGGTATACGCCGCCGGAGTCGGCAGCGGAACTGGCCCATATGGATGTGGCGCAGGCGGTGCTTTCTCGTGAATACGGGGAGCGCCTTGCCGCCTACGCGCGTGAGGCTGGCGTCACCGTGCGCGCGCATATCGTGGTGGACACCGGCATGAGCCGGATTGGTTTTCTATATCAGAACCCGGAGCGGGACGCGGATGCGATCGAAGACATTGCGGAGGTATGCGGGCTGGAGGGCTTGGATCCGGAAGGAATCTTCACCCACTTTGCCGTGGCAGATGAGGGAAACGACGGCCGTGGCTACACCCTTATGCAGCTCGACCTTTTTTTAAAGCTAATCGATCTTTTGGCCCAGCGGGGCATCACATTCCGCCTGCGCCATTGCGCCAATTCCGCAGCGGTTCTGGACTATGCGGATGCACAGCTCGATATGGTCCGTCCGGGCATTATCCTCTATGGCTTAAATCCGTCCCGTTCGATCAAAGAACCGCTTGATCTGCGCCCGGTGATGCAGCTCAAGTCCATTGTCTCGATGCTTAAAACCGTGGAGCCGCAGACCAGCATCAGCTATGGGCGGCGCTTCACAACGAAACAACGAACCGTGGTTGCGACCGTGCCGGTCGGCTATGCGGATGGGTATCCGCGCCACCTCTACCACCGCGCCAGCGTGCTGGTGAACGGCCAGCGCGCCAAGATCATCGGCCGCGTCTGCATGGATCAGCTGATGGTGAACGTCACCGATATTCCCGGCGTGAAAGAGGGGGATACGGTTACGCTCTTTGGGCACGACGGGGATGCGTTCCTCTCAGTGGATGAACTGGCTGGTTACAACCATACCATCAGCTATGAGCTGGTCTGCTTGCTGAGCAAGCGCGTGCCGCGCATCTATTATCGCGGTGGGGAAGCGGTTGCAGAGCTGGACTATCTCTGCTCCGGAAATGGCAGATAAGAATTTCAAAATGGAGAAGCAAAGGGAAAACGGGGTTCTGTCCGGTTTTCCCTTTTACTTTGGGATGTGCGGGCAGTGTGCCCTGGAACGCAGGCTGAGGCATCTGAAAGCGATGCAATATCAGAAAGAAATCTTAGGTAGGTGTGGTTGATTCATGGACAAAAACGACCGGCGCGCCATTTGTACGGCGTATAAAGAGCGAAAAGGCCTTGGCGGGGTCTACAGCATCACCAACCGCGTGACGGGAGAAAAGCATCTGTTTTCAACGCCCAATCTACAGGGGGCGGAAAACCGTTTCGAATTTATGGTGCAAACGAATGGATGCACGGTTCTGTCCATTCAAAAGGAGTGGGCGTCCTATGGGCCGGATGCATTTTTCTTTGAAGTGTTGGAATCGATGGAACAGGGCGAAACGCAGGGTGCGCGCGAGTTCCGCGAGGACATGAAAGCGCTGGAAGAGCTTTGGAAGGAGAAACTGGCCGCCGCCGCAAAATGAGCCCAAATAGAAAGAGACCGCTGGAGAGCATTCTCCAGCGGTCTTATGCGTTTCAAATGGTAGTTTTGTCCTTTATTGCACTTCTGGTTCTATATGTTCGAACAGATCGTCGTCAAAAAATTCCCGAAGGGTGATTCCGATTCCATCGCATAGCTTCTGTAGGGTGACAACGCCAGGATTTTGGCTTTTGGTATTTAGAATGCTGTAAACGGTTGAAGGGGAAATACCAGCTTGATTGGCCAGTGCGTTGATTGCAAGATCGTGTTCTGCACAGAGTCCCTGAATTCGTTTGGCAACTGCCTCTTTTGCATTCATACAAATCCTCCATCTTCGATATATCGCATATTTAGTGTATGAATGCTTGCGATATTATGTGTGGGATATATCCCAAATCATAAAATTGTGCTATAATATGGGATATATCGCACACAAGGAGGAAAATATGTCTGTTTGTTGCTTTGCCGGACATCGAGATGCAGAAGAAACCATACGCCCTATATTAGACGAGTCTATAAAAATGGCATATACTTACAAAGGGAGTAACTGAATTTTTGGTTGGAACCTATGGGAACTTTGATCGGATGGCTTCAGCGTCTGTTTTAGAGAGGAAGAAAGAATATCCTTATCTTCGATTAACGCTCCTAGTCGCTTATCCACCTGCTAGGAAAAGAAGCTTTTTGTCTGGATATGACCAAGTGATCTATCCCGAAGGGTTGGAACTGGTGCCGCCCAGGTTTGCTATTCCGGCGCTAAATCGCTATATGCTTGAAAAATCCGATTATTTGATTGCGTTTGTGAAGCGAAATTGGGGAGGCGCGGCACAGACACTCAAAAACGCAAGACGGCTGGAAAGACAAGGGAATTTGGTTGTTACCAATCTGGGAGAAAAATTGGAACGCAATATATCCGGGTAATGGATTGAATGATAAAGCATATAACATGCAAGAAGCCGCCAGAGAAAGCTCCGGCGGCTTCTTACTATGTAGACATAAGGGGATATAAAAACCTGATTTTATCAATAATTCTTAGCCAAGAGCTGGAAATAGGCCTTCGGATGCGCGCAAACCGGGCAGATTTCCGGCGCTTTCTTACCGATGACAATATGGCCGCAGTTGGAGCACTGCCAGATCATATCGCCGTCTCTGGAAAAGACCAATCCCTCTTCCACGTTCTTAAGCAAAGCGAGGTAACGGGCTTCATGCTCCTTTTCGATCTTGCCGACCATCTCAAACAGGGCGGCGATGCGGGGGAAGCCCTCTGCGCGTGCATCCTCTGCAAAGCTGGCATACATATCGGTCCACTCGTAGTTTTCGCCTGCGGCAGCGTCCTTCAGGTTCGTGGCGGTATCCGCGATTTCCCCATCGTGCAGGAGTTTAAACCAGATCTTTGCGTGTTCCTTTTCGTTGTTGGCGGTCTCTTCGAAAAGATTGGCGATCTGCACATAGCCTTCTTTGCGCGCCTTAGAAGCGTAAAACGTATACTTATTGCGCGCCTGGGACTCGCCTGCAAATGCAGCCATCAAATTTGCTTCCGTTTTGGTACCCTTGATGTTTTCCATAACAAATCCTCCTTGAAATATTTATTAATAATAGTAATTAATATTATTTTTGATGTCTATATTTTACCGCCAAAGGGAGATTTTGTCAAGGGGATTTCTTAAAAATTTTAAGAATAATTCTTGATTTTAGGTAAAAGACTACTCTGCTTAGCGGGGAAAGGGATGCGGCATCCATATAGATGGCGTCAACTTTCTCATAGCTTTGTAGGTGGAAGCTTTTGCAGTGCCTCCTGCAATCCACGCAGTAGCTCTGCCTCCTGTCCGCCACAGTTAAAACCGCCCAGAGTGATGCCCGGCTTGATCTTTCCGTGAAAATCGCTACCACAGCTGACAGCTACGGAAAGCATCTCCGCCTGTTGTACATAGAAAGTAACCTGTTCGGGGGAGTGGTAACTGCTGTACGCTTCGATCCCGCGCACCCCTTGCTCCACAATGCCGTGCAACAAGGCAGTGTCCTCGTGGATGTTGTTTCCCGGATGCGCCAGCACGGGCAACCCGCCCGCGGAACGGACTAGGGCCACGGCTCCCTCTAAGCTTTGAAAGGCGACCGGCACATAGCCGGGCTTCCCCTGTGAGAAGAAGTCCCAATAGATGTTGACATAGGGGTTATCGCTGCGCGCGCCGCCCGGCCGGTAGGGGAGAAGGGCGGGGTTTTCCGGGTCCTGGACCAGGGCTGCCTCGGCGATCATTTCCCCTGTGACAATGCCGCCCTTTTCCCTGCGGAGGGGCTCTGCATCAAACTGAAAGCCCATCGAGTAGGCAAGTTGGATGCGCTGTTCCCCGGCAAGTTGTTCCTGCTTCTGAATCGCCTGTTCCGTTTGGGAAAAGCCGGGGTGATCCGGGTCGATCCAATAGCCCAGCAGGTGCAGGTCGATCCCTTGGTAGGTACAGTCCAATTCCACGGCGGGGATGCATTCGATTCCCAACGAGCGCGCATGGCGCACAGCGCGTGCGATGCCGCGGGTGCAGTTGTGATCCGATACAGCGGCAACGCGCACGCCGTTTTGGGCGCAAAGCTCCATCAATTCTTCCGGGGAATAGGTGCCGTCGTCGCTAAAATGGGTATGCATATGAAGGTCTAACCAGCTCATAATGGTCTCCTTTCCAGATAAGGAAATTTCCAATGGGTTCTTATCTCAGTATAGAGGAAATACAGAGAAAAACCAAGCGCGCTTTTCTCGCGAGGCCCAAACAGGCCGTCCATACAAAAACCTCCCGGCACGTCGAAAAACGTACCGGGAGGCAAAGAATCCGTGGCTTATACGAAGAAACGATTATTCAACAATCGTTGCAACGCAGTGACGGACTGCGTTCTGGTTCGGCATAGTGGTGTAGATACCGGAGGAATCGCCCACTTTGCCGGTGGCCCAGATGCGGAAGTAGTAGTCGTTGCCGTCCTGCCGTACGAACTGGGTCTTGAATACGCCGTCCGTGCCGCTGACGAAGAGCGGCGTTGCGCTGCTGCCGTCAATAACGGTCATCTTGAAGGTGTATGCCTGCCCCTTCTTGATGGAGAGGGCGCCAGTCGTGTCGCTGCGGACAGAGCCCTCCTGGACGTTTGCTGTAAAGGTGGAGGATGCGCCGTTCAACGTAACGGTGATGATGGATTCGCCCATGGCAGCGCCGTTCAGCTGGAAGCTGTAACCATCTGCTGTCTTGGTGACATACTGCACCGTAACATTGGCGTTGTTCGCCGTAACCGTCGGAGCTGTCGCGGAGGTTGTTTGGACGTTAAAGACAAAGCGCTCCCCAACGCGGAACGAGCAGCTCTTGGTTGCATCGTCCAAAGTGAAGTCCGGCGTTGTAACGGTTGTGGTCGAGGAGGTTGTGCTGCCGGAAGAGCTGCTGGAACCACTGCCAGAGCCGCTGCCGGAATTGCCGGAGTCCTCAACCAGGCTGTTGATTGCAGCGGACAGCTTGGTCTCCATATTGCGGATCGTTGCCTCCGCTGCGGGGTCGTCCTCTGCCAAGGTATTGTCATCCAGGACCTTCTGCGCCTCCGCCATCACGTTCACAAGGTTCTGATAGCTGGCAGCGGTATAGTCGCTGGCATCGATGGACTGTGCAGTCTCCATCAGTTCCTTCAGATGGTCCTTGTTGGCGATCTTGCGCAGGGCGGTGATAGCTGCATTCAAAGCATCGGCTGCTGCGTCCACCTCTTCCTGCGTGGCACTCGGATCGTCATAGATTTCCTTTGCGCTCTCCAGAGCTGCCGTGAACGTATCCTGGCCTTCCTCGATGTATTCGCTCAGGTCGATGGACTCAGCCTTTGCGATGACGGTTGTAAGCGTCGATTTATCTGCCTGATGGCGGACGTTGTCGATCGCTTCCTTCAGGTTCTCAACCGCTTCAGTGATTTCCGGTTCCATGGCGTCGCGGTTGTCATAGACCTTTTGCGCTTCTTCCATGACCGCCTTCAGCTCTTCGATGCTGGAAGGATCAAGGCCCTCGGAAGCTTCGATGATTTGGGCTGCAATGTCGAGCTGGATTTTCAGTTCGGTCTTATCGCCGGCCTGGAAGTCGAGGTAGTGGATTGCATCGAGCAATTCGCCCCAAGCGTCGTTGATCTGCTGCTGGGTGACTGCAACGGTCTCGGAAACCGTCTTTGCCTCAGCAAGCGCTTTTTCGAATTTCTCTTGGACACTCGGTACAGCGCCCGCAACTTCCTCGTCCAAGGTCTCTGCATAGTCGATCAGCGTATTGAGAACGCCCTTGCTGACGGTGGTGAAGGAGAAGTCCAAGGTTTCGGCGTCCGCACCCTTGACCGTGTCATAGGTGAACTCGGCCGTGTCCGTGATCTCCTGCGGCTCGCCGTTCAGGAGCACTTCGCTGAACTCGCGTCCATCCATAGAAGGTTTAAAGGAGAGGTTCAATTCCGTTCCCTCTTCGAAATCGCCGGCGTACTTGCCGAGCAGGTTGGCGATGGTCTGCTCTTCGCCGTTGAGCGTGAGCTCTGCGTTTGTGCCATAGTTGACCGTGAAGCTGGTGCTCTCTTCTTTCTCGGGAGCCTCTGCAAAGGCAATCACTTCGCCGTTTACCGTAAAGTCCTCAAAGGTTGCCGGAAGAGAACCGGTCTTCCGATTGCCATCGACGGCATACAGGCCGATCTTGAGGTCGCCGCTCAAGCCCGACATCTCGACCGGGTCTGCAATCGGCGTCCAAGTCTCGTTGTCATAGCTGTAGAAGGAGGAGAACGTGGTGCCTTCCTTCACAACCTTGAGATAGACGGTGGCATCCTTATTGGCATCCGGGGTGGTATGCTCAGAGAAGCTGCCGTTGTTCATGACAAAGTCCGTGAAGATATTGCCGCCAAAGCCGCTGTGATACCGCTTGTATGCGCCATAGATATTGTCCGTATCCTGGTAAACAATGATGCCCGCGGTCTGGTAGTCGCCATTGGGAATGAAGTCGAGCTTCGTGGTGACGGTAAAGTCGCCCTCGGCCGGGGTCAGAATGACGTTCTGTGCATTGTCGGTGCCGGTATAGAATTCGCCGGGCTGCGTGGTGATCGTGATGGAATGCTCGTCATTGATCGTCCAATATTCCGGATCGTTGCGGATAATGCTCCAATCGTCCGTCAAGACCAGATCCGCCGGTTCGATCGTGACTTCGCAGGAGGCGGTCACTTCGTTGTTGAAGCCGGTCATGGCGGTGATGGTCACGGTGCCAGCCTCATATGCGGTAATCTTGCCGTTCTCGTCGACGGTTGCGATGTCCGGGTCACTGGATACCCAGGTGACCGGGTCTTCGGCGCCCTCTGGCGTGACGGTGGCCGTCAGCGTAGCGGTCTCGTACTGCTTCATGGTCAATTCGGTCTTGTCGAGGGTAATGCCGGTGGCTTCGATGTATCTATTGGCAAACGGGACGGCTTCGCCGTTGATGGTGAAGTCCTCAAAGGTAGCCGGCAGGGAACCGCTCTTGCCGTTGCCATCGACCGCATACAGGCCGACTTTGAGGTCGCCGGTCAATCCGGAGACGTTCAGCGGATCGGCAATCTGCACCCACTCGGAATTGTCATAGCTGTAATATGCGGTAAAGGTGGTGCCCTCTTTGACGACCTTCAGATAAACAGCCGCATCCTTATTCGGGTCCGCCTTGGTGTGCTCCGAAGCACTGCCGTTATTCAAAGCAAAGTCGGTGAAGATATTGCCGTTGAAGTGGGAGTGATAGCGCTTGTAAGCACCATAGAGATTTTTGTCATCCTGATAGACGATGATACCTGCCGTCTGGTAGTCCGCGCCCGGTACAAACGTGAGCTTTGTTGTGGCGGTGAAGTCGCCCTCCACCGGCGTCAGGAAGACGTTTTCGGCATTGGCGGTATTGCTGTAATACTCGCCCGGCTTAGTGGTGATGGTGATGGAGTTTTCTCCGTTGAGTTTCCAGTTCTCCGGATCGCTGCGGATGATGGACCAATCGCCGGTCAGGGAGAATTCCGGACGGCGCACGGTGACGTCGCAGGTCGCGGTGACGTCGCCGTTGATGCCGGTGGCAGCCGTGATGGTGGTGACGCCCGGCTTCAGAGCAGTGATTTTGCCGTTTAAGACCGTGGCAACCTCTGGATTGCTGGAGGTCCAAGTGACGGTATCATATTCCACGTCCTCCGGGGTGAAGGTAACGGTCAGGTTAGCTGTCTCGTTCGGCTCCATCGTGACCTCGCTTTCGCTCAGCGTGATGGATTCTGCCTGGCTGGGCATGTTCCGGAGGATCTTGATCATCGCGCCGCCGTGCTCGGCCATCGGGATGGTCAAAACCGTATCCTTGTTGACGGTTTCCACGCGGGCCGTGATGTCGTCCACGGTCTCGCCGTCTTCATAGATAAAGGCATAGTAATCGCCCTCGCCGAGGAAGTCCAGCTTAAACTCCGCCGTGCGCTGCTCGTTGCAGATCAGGCCGAGGTACCAGTTTTCGCCGCTTCTGCGCGCGGTGTTGACATATTCGCCCGGCTCGCCGGCCAGCAGCTTGGTCTCATCCCACTGGGTCGGGAAATTCTTGAAGAAGTCGCAGGCGGGGCTGTTGAGATAAGCCTCCGGACGGTCAGCAAAGCACTGGATGCCGCTCTCATAGGTGACCGTCAAAGCGCCCATCTGTGCGATGGTCATCTGTTTGCGCGTGTTGGTGCGGTGCGAGAACATCGGCGTATAGTCCGCCGGCCCAACTGCACAGCGCATGAACGGCAGCATGCAGTTGTGGTAAGCGCTCACATCGGCGGGACGGAAAAGGTCCTGCTCTGCGCCGAAGATTCCTTCACGGCTGAGGGCGTTCGGATAGGTCCTGCGCTCGCCGGTGGTCTTATTTGCGCCGTGGATGTTGATAAACATATGGTTTTCCGCTGTGAGCTGCATCAGGCGGATATAGAACTGGATATAATCCTGGGACTGGGAATTGAAGAAGTCCGGTTTAATGCCCTTGAAGCCCATGTCCGCCAGCTCTTTGATGCGGCGCTCCGCTTCGTCGCCCTTCTTCAAATCGTTGTGGTTCTGCCAAGCGATTAGGCCGATGCCCTTTTCATTGGCGTAGCTGATCAGATCCTCGGTCCAATCGTAATAGCCGTAATAAGCGAATTCGCTGTGGCCCTGGCTGCTGCCCCGCGGCTGCCAGCCTTCGTCCAGGAGCAGGTATTCCCAGCCCATTTCGGCGGCAAAATCGATGTATTTCTTATAAACGTCCGGGTCGCTGGTGGATTCGCGGTTCAACCATGTCCAGGCAGTGACGCCGGGCTGGATCCAGGAGGTGTCCTCCAGCACATTGGCCGGGCTCAGGTTCTCCGCCATTGTATTTTCAGCAATGTCTGCACTGGTGCCGATGACGGCGAAACGCCACGGGGTCGCAAACGGGGCGGTGGTGTTGATAGCAGATCTCTGCTCGTTGGAGAATACAATGTCGAGGCGGCCGTTCGGGTTGCCGATGATATCCGCGCCGCAATATTCGCCGTGCAGGCCCGCTTCGGAAATCAAAGAATATTCACCGGTGGGCGTCTTGTACAGCAGCGGCATGCAGTACCGCTCATTGAGCTCGGAAAGCTGTTTTTCTTCTTCCACTTGCTCGTTGTGGTTGATATACGGCATGACATATGCCGTGGAACCCTGCGGGATCTGCAGGGAGGTATTTTCAGAGGAAATCGTGATGGGCGTGCTTTCATCTTCCGCTGTGATCTGATACTTAAAGGCAATGCCGTCGTCATAGGCGCGCACGATAACGCTGAAAGTGACGCCCTCGACGCCTTCCTTCGTAAAGTTGAGCGTGGTCTGGTTCGCATGGTTTTCCACCTGCGTCACCTTGGCGCCGATCAGCTCGTACGGGTCGTTGATCTCCTCGTCGACGCGGTCGACAAAGCTCAGCTCAGAGAAATCGCCCAGGCTGGTGGTCAGCCCCACATAGGAGTTGTCCACAACCAGGTTGTTGTCCTTAAAGGAAGCATAGGAGATCTTCCCATCATGCAGGGCAAAGAGAGCCGTAATACTGCCGTCCGGCGATGCGATCTGCCAGGAAGAGGCCGGGTCGCCCTTGCCGATGATGAGATCCACGGTGGCCTCGCGGACAATATCCCCCTGCGTCAAAGTGCAGGTGATGGTCACAACGCCGTCAGAAACGCCTGTCACAACGCCTTCCGGGGATACGGTCGCAATGCCGTCATCGGAGCTCGCGTAAGCAGCGCTGAGCGTATCCGAGGGGATCACGGCGCCGCCGATGGAATATCCCACCGGGGTCAGCTGCGTGGTCTTTCCGATTGGCAAAACAGACTGCTGTGCCGTGACTGCTGCGGAATCCAAGGTGGTCTGGATCTCACGGTCGCAGAGGATCTTGGCGTCGCACCAGAGGCTGTGGTCGCAGATGGTGGAGCCGTTTGTGCCATTGTCGGTCTTCAGGGTCAAGGTCTGGGCGCCTTCGGGGATCTCGACATCCACGAACTGCTGCGCTTCGAGCCCAGAAAGATCATTGATGTGGTATTTTTCTACACCGTCAACTTCCACGGTGAACCCACACTCGCCATATTCGCCGTCATATGAGGAGTCCGCCTGAACGCCTATGTACGCTTGGAACGATTTGGCGCCCTGGTTGGAAATGTCATAGACGATTTCGGAAGCAGCATGTGCGCAAATACCTTTCTCATATTCGATGATGTCCAAGTTTTCATTGCGCAAACGCAAGGGCTTGCTGTCGATGTCTTCGTCGATGCCTAAGCTGCTGCCGAAGCCGACTTCGAAGCTTGTCGGGTCCATATCGCTCAGATAGAGCGCAATGTCGCCTTCTTCATCTTCCATGACAGCAGTGACCGCATGGTTGGCAGCGGGTACAACTTGGGCCGCTTGTGCAGCGAATACCGGCGTTGCTCCGGCAGCAACCATTTGTAGGGCAAGTGCTACTGCGATAAAAGATCGCACCGTCTTTCTTTTCATGGTTTCCTTCATTTCCTTTCTTTCAAATTGGTTTTCTCCTTCTCTAAAAAGGATGGGACCCCCTTTCCAATGTCTGTCCTTCCCGAAAAAATTGATAGCCGATTCGATGGAATGCAAAGTTGATGAATCCTTCTGATTTTTGAGATATTGTATAATTTTATATAAAAAACACTCTTTATTCCATCGATTCTTGTGGTTATAATAGCACGGACATTGTGTAAAATCAACAGATGCAATTATAAATGAGATAAAAATACATAAAATTGAAACAAATTTCCATATGCGATTTCGCTGCCTCCGATCGCCTTTACAGGCACGTGGCTTTCCAGTATAATGGGAAAAGATTGACGGAAAACCCTAAAAGGAAGGCGGGGCATATATGGGATCGAGCTATCAAGAAGAATTCGAAGAAATTTTCCGCAGCAAGGTCACGCGGGAAGGGAGCGCGGCGTTTTTGGAGTGGCTTTCCAAGACGGACTTTTTTACCGCGCCGGCCAGCACCAAATTCCACTGCGCTTGTCCCTGCGGCCTGGTGCAGCACAGCGTCAGCGTATACCGCACCATGGTGGAGCGGTACTTTGACCCGGAGACGGACAGCGAGGAGAGTTTTGCGATCTGCGGCCTGCTGCACGATGTATGCAAGGCGCAGTTCTATAAGGAGGGCACGCGCAACGTCAAAAACGAACAGACCGGCGCGTGGGAGAAAAAGCCCTATTATATGATCGAAGACAGCTTCCCCTATGGGCACGGGGAAAAGTCCGTATTCCTGATTGAGCGCTTCCTGCGGCTCAAGACCAGCGAGGCAATCGCCATCCGTTGGCATATGGGCGGATTTGACGATGCAGCGCGCGGCGGCAGCTTCGCCATCAGCCAGGCATACGACCGCTATCCGTTGGCCGTGAAGCTCCATCTGGCCGATCTGGAAAGCACCTATCTGCGTGAAAAAGGCACTTCCGTAGTGCGTGCACAGCGGTAATTCGGAGGCGAAACACATGCCGGATATTTTGGTGGTCGACGACGAACAGGAGATCGCGGACCTGGTGGAACTCTATTTAAAGAACGAGGGCTATACCCTATATAAATGTTATGACGGCGCACAGGCGTTGGAGCAGATTGCGGCGCGGCCGTTTGACCTGGCGATTTTGGACGTGATGCTGCCGGAGACCAGCGGGTTTGATCTTTGCCGCAAGATCCGGGAGGCCTATACCTATCCGGTCATCATGCTGACCGCGCGCACCGAGGACATGGACAAGATCACAGGGTTGACCATCGGCGCGGACGACTATGTGACAAAGCCGTTCAATCCGTTGGAGTTGGTGGCGCGCGTCAAGGCGCAGCTCCGCCGTTCCACGCGCTATAATGCGGGAGCCGCGCCGGAATCCCATGTGATCGACTTTTCCGGATTGGAGATCAACAAGGATACGCACGAGTGCAGGCTCTACGACCAGCCGGTTGACCTCACCCCGACGGAGTTTTCCCTGCTGTGGATGCTGTGCCAGAACCGGGGGAAGGTGCTATCCGCGGAGGAGCTCTTTGAAGGCGTCTGGGGGGAGAAGTACCTGGACTCCAACAACACCGTGATGGTGCACATCCGCCGGTTGCGCGAAAAGCTGCACGAACCTGCGAGAAATCCAAAGTTCATCAAGACGGTCTGGGGGGTGGGGTACAAAATTGAGGGATAAATACACGCGCCTGAAGATCAAAATGGTGCTGGAATTGGCCGGGGTCACCCTTCTGACGGCTGTCCTGGGGGTCCTTCTGGTGCATATCGTGGTGGACGGGATTTTCCAAGCGCCATTTGCCGATATTTTTGTCGGGTTTTGCCGGAATATCTTGGGGATCAGTGAAGAATTCGCCATTTCCCTCTATCGGAATATTTTCCAGCAAAATAAATCGTTCTTTTTGGTCTTGGGGTTCTTATTCCTGCTGGCCATCGCCGTCTACCTCGCTATGTCGCGCATCAGCCGGTATATGAACCTCATCAGCGAAGGGCTGGACGAGGTGCTGGACGACGGCGGCAGGCCGATTTCCCTGCCGCAGGAGCTCAAACCCATGGAAAACCGGCTGAACATGCTCCGGGACCGGCTGCGCAGGCGGGAATATGAGGCGAAGGAGGCGGAGCAGCGCAAGAACGACCTGGTGGTCTACTTAGCCCACGACCTCAAAACGCCCCTCACGTCGGTGATCGGCTATTTGAGCCTTTTGAACGACGAAAAAGAGATTTCCCCCGCCCTGCGTGAAAAATATACGGGCATCGCCCTGGACAAGGCCGAGCGGCTCGAAGGGCTGATCGACGAATTCTTTGAAATTACGCGGTTCAATTTGCAGGGGATTGAGCTGGAGCGGTCGCTCGTCAATTTGACGCGCCTGCTGAACCAGCTTGCAGATGAGTTCTATCCGGTGTTTGCCGAGAGCAGACTCACCTGCGAATTGGAAATCCCGCAGGGCCTGGAGGTGTTGGGCGATGCGGACAAACTCGCCCGTGTGTTTGACAACCTTCTGCGCAACGCTGTCCACTACAGCCCAGAGGGGGCGAAGCTGGCGGTTTCTGCCCAGCGGGACGGCGCGCAGGTGGATGTGTTTTTCCGCAACACCGGGGCGCGCATCCCACAGCAGCAATTGGAGCGGATCTTTGAAAAATTTTACCGCCTGGATTCCGCGCGTTCCAGCCGGACAGGGGGCGCAGGGCTTGGCTTGGCGATTGCCAAAGAGATTGTGGAGCTGCACGGCGGCACGATCGCCGCATCCAGCAGCGACGCTTATACCGAGTTCCGCGTTACCCTTCCGGCCGCGCCGGATGCAACCCATACAACGACATTGAAAAAGGAGCAGTTCAACCAATGAAATACCGAACGATTGGAAAAGCCGCTGTAGCGCTTTTGCTCGCCGCAGCGCTTCTTTTTTCCGCTGTGGGCTGCGGCCCGCAGGCGCAGACCGTACCCGAAGCATCTTCCAGCTCTGCCGCGGCGCCGGAACCGGCGGACAGCCCGGAGGAAGAAGACCTGCCGGTGGGTGTCATCGCGGAGACCGCAGACACCATTACCTATGACGACATGCTGGCCGGGGAAGTCACCATCCAAAAGCGCCCCCAGCGCGTGGTGGTCATGCTCAATGCCGTGATGGAGCTGTGGTACATGGCGGGCGGCACCGCTGTGGCGCGCATTGAAGGGGAGGACAACATCCCCGAGGAGGCGAAGGACCTCCCGACCATCGGCACCATGAGCACGCCGAGCGTGGAGAAGATCGTCAGCTATGAACCCGACCTGGTGATTCTGGTGAACACGCTGACGAAAAACCGCGAGATCCAGCCCGCCTTGCAGGAGGCCGGTATCCCCAATATTTCGGTGCGCTATAAAGATTACCAGGATTTCTGCGATTTGTTTGAGCTGTTTACCCACATCACCGACCAGCCCGAACGCCTGGAGGCGCTGGACGACATCCAGGCCCAGGTGGACGCGGAAATCGAACAGGTGCAGGGCAAGCCGGAGCAAAAGGTGATGATCCTCTATGCAACGGCCAAATACGTCAAGGCGGGCGTTCAGGACAGCGTGATCGGCGACATGCTCAACCGCCTCGGCGCGGTGAACATCATCGACGCAGAGGCGGCAAATGGGCAGTCCATGGTGGACTACAGCATGGAGAAGGTGCTGGAGAGCAACCCGGACGTCCTCTTCATCCAGATGGCAAACGGAGGGGAGAAGGCGGAGCAGAACGCCCTGGACGAGATCCAGAACAATCCCGCATGGCAGGAGGTGCGGGCTGTCCAGGAGGGCCGCGTCTACACCGTGCCGCGCGAATACTCCACGCTCAAGCCAAACGCCCGCTACCCGGAGGCGTTTGCCTACTTTGCGGAAAAGCTCTATGGCGATGCATCTTGACGGCGGCCATCGGACCGCTGCGCGCCTGACCGCGCTGACCCTGCTGGCCGGTCTTTGCGCATTGGCGTTTCTTCTCAGCATCGGTGCGGGCGCGGTCAACCTGTCTTTGGGCGAGGTTTGGCGGGCCCTGTTCGTGGAGACCAGCGGCGTACACCGGCAGATTGTCTTTAACCTCCGCCTGCCGCGCGCGCTGGCCGGGGCGATGGTCGGCGCGTGCCTGGCGGTATCCGGCGTGCTTTTGCAGGCGGTGATGCGCAACCCGCTCGCCTCTCCGAGCGTGATCGGCGTCTCCTCCGGCGCGGGCTTTTTTGGAATGCTGGCCATGGTGCTGGTTCCCGGGAACCTGTATGCGGTGCTGCCGCCTGCGGCCTTCTTCGGGGGGCTGGTCACCACCCTGGCGATTTACCTCTTGGCTTGGCGCAACGGCATCAACCCCACCCGCATGATCCTGGCGGGCGTGGCTACATCCACCTTCCTGCGCGCGGGCGTGGACGCCCTGATGGTGTTTTTTCCGGATCAGTTGGCCGGATTTGTCAGCTTTTCCGTGGGTGGGCTTTCCGGTGTGACGTGGCGGCATGTCTGGATGCTGCTTCCCTATGCGGCTGCCGGTTTGTTCTTTGCGGTCCTGCTGTCCCAACGGCTGAACATCCTGCTTCTGGGAGATGAAGCGGCGACCGGCCTGGGCCTGCATGTGGAGCGGACGCGGCTGCTGGCGATCGCCGTCTCCGCCCTGCTCGCCGCCGCCTCTGTGAGCGTCGCCGGTCTGCTCAGCTTTGTGGGGTTGATCGCCCCGCACCTCATCCGGATGCTGGTGGGCACGGACGAGCGCTACCTCGTGCCTGGGGCGGCGCTGGGCGGCGCAGCGCTGGTCATGCTGTGCGATACGCTGGGGCGCGTGGTTGCCCCGCCGATCGAGGTGCCGGTGGGGATTATCCTGGCGATCCTGGGCGCGCCGTTTTTCCTGTATGTCTTGAGGGGGAGGTCGAAACGCGATGTTGCAGGCAAAACATATTACCATCAGCTACGGCGCAAAAACCGTCCTTAAAGACGTCTCCCTCGACTTTGCGGCGGGCTCCCTCACGGCGATCATCGGGCGGAACGGGTGCGGGAAATCGACCTTGCTCAAGGCGATGTCGCGCAGCCTGATCCCGCAGGAGGGCGATGTCCTGTTGGATGGGACGTCCATTTTCCATCAGAACACGAAAAAGCTGGCCCAGCGGCTGGCCATCCTCTCGCAGGGGGTGCGCTCCCCGGAGGATTATACGGTGCGGCGGCTGGTCTGCTGCGGGCGGTATCCCTATGCGGGCTTTGGCGGCCGCCTTTCCCAGAAGGATTTTGACGCCGTGGACCGCGCCCTTGCAGATGTAAACATCGCGCACCTCTGCGACCGCCCGGTGGAGACGCTCTCCGGCGGGGAGCGGCAGCGCGCGTGGATTGCCATGCTGCTGGCCCAGGAACCGGAGGTCATGCTGCTGGACGAACCCACCACCTTTTTGGACATCGGCTGCCAATATGAGATTCTACGCCTGGTGCGGCGGCTCAACCGGGAAAAGGGCATCACCACCGTCATGGTGCTGCACGACCTCAATCAGGCTGCGCGCTATGCCGACCGCGTCGTGGTGCTGCGCGACCACGGTGTCTTTGCGGACGGTCCGCCGGCCTCCATCCTGACCCCGGACCTGCTCGCTTCGGTGTTCGGCGTCCAGGCACGCGTGCTGCTGGACGAGGCGGCGGGCGTACCGTATTACATCCCCCAGGAAATGGAATGAGGGAAAGGCTGCTGGGCAGTTTAATTTGCTTGTGTCGGCTTTTTTCGTTTGCTGTGCTGGGACGGCCAGGCCCATTTTAATAAGATATGCGATCCCCAAGGAGCTGTTGGAAAGCTCTTTGGGGATTTTTTGATTTTTTTGTTGGGAAGCCTTGACAATTCCAAAAAATAGCTGTACTCTTGTATTAGATCGTTAGTACAATAGTACAATGGAGGTGAAGATATGGGATGGAACTTAAAATCGGACCGGCCAATCTATGCGCAGTTGATCGAGCAAATTGAGCTGATGATCGTGTCCGGCATGTATCCGCCGGGCGCAAAGCTGCCCTCCGTGCGGGATCTGGCGGCGGACGCCGCCGTGAACCCGAATACGATGCAGCGGGCGCTTTCCCAGCTCGAAACGGACGGACTTTTGTACACCCAACGGACCAGTGGACGATATGTGACGGAGGATGTGGATAAAATTATGCAAACGAAACGGAGCCTCGCCGCGGGGCTGGTAAAAGAATTTTTAGAGAGTATGGGACGCCTTGGCTTCGACCGGCAGCAGGCCATTGAGCTGTTGCAGGCGGGCGAGGACGCAAAGCGCGACAGCGCTTGATGCGGTATGGAAGGGAGGAACGCCGTATGAAAAGGATGGCAATGATGGTCCTGCCAGTCCTGGCCGCCTGCACCCTGTTGGGAGGGTGCTCCTTGGCCGGGGAGGAAAACGCCGGGCAGGGCGGCGATTTAGAGAAAGCGCAGGAGATCCGGGCTGTCCGGGCGGGGGAAGAGGAAACCGCCTACGACACAACCGATCGGGATGCGATCGAAGCGTTTGTGGAAAAACTGCAAATCGGCGAATGGAAGTTGGGAGAACTCCCGGAGGACGCGCAGGAGAGCGTCGTCTATACCTTTCAACAGGAGGCCACTGTCCTGTTTGGCGAAACAAGCACGGACGGTTCGATGGATAAAATGGTGGAGCTGACTACTTATGATGGAAGCCCCTATGTTACGCTGCATGTCCTCGGGCAGTCGCTCGATTTTGAGATCCCGCAGGATGCAGCGGAGTATTTGAACCACCCGGAAGACATCGGCTAGGCCGGTTCCGGCGTGCTGCGATCAAAAGAACCGCCCCGGCATTTGACCGGAGGCAAGGAGGAATGATTCATGGAAAACATTTTGGAGTGCCGCGGCTTAGTCAAATTTTTTCCGAACTGCTTGGCGCTCAACAACGTGGACCTGACCGTGCCAAAGGGCCGGATCGTTGGCCTGTTGGGGCCGAACGGCAGCGGGAAGAGCACCTTGATTAAGCTGGCGAACGGCCTGCTGACCCCCACGCAGGGCACCATTTTGGTGGATGGCAAGGAGCCGGGCATTGAGACGAAGAAGATCGTCTCCTATCTGCCGGAGCGCACCTACCTGACGGAGTGGATGACAGTGCAGGATATGCTGGATCTGTTCAACGATTTTTATGCGGATTTCAATATTGCAAAGGCGCGCGACATGCTGGCGCGGCTGAATATCCAGACCAAGGCGCGGATCAAGACGATGAGCAAGGGCACCAAGGAGAAGGTGCAGCTGATCCTGGTGATGAGCCGGGAGGCCCAGCTGTATTTGCTCGACGAGCCGATCGGCGGCGTGGACCCCGCGGCGCGCGATTACATTTTGAATACGATCATCGCCAATTACAATGAAAATGCCACGGTCCTAATCTCCACCCACCTGATTTCGGATGTGGAGCAGATTTTGGACGACGTGATCTTTATCAACCAAGGGAGCGTCGTTTTGACCTCTTCGGTGGACGATATCCGTGAGAAGCAGGACAAGAGCGTGGACGCACTGTTCCGGGAGGTGTTCAGATGTTAGGCAAATTGATTAAATATGAATTCAAGGGCACGGCGCGCCTGTATCTGCCCTTCTTTGCCCTTCTGGTCCTCTTGACGGTGGTCAACCGGTTTTCTCTGCAGTTCAGTGTGAGCCATTCTGAGATCATGGAGATTCCGTCGGTACTCGCCATGATGCTCTATATCGTGGCTGTGATTGCAATCTTTGTAATTGCAATGGTGGCGACTGTCCAGCGGTTTTATAAGAACTTTATGACGGACGAAGGCTATTTGATGTTCACCCTGCCGGTATCGCAGGACGGACTCATCCTCAGCAAGCTGATTGTCGCAACGATTTGGAACATCTTCAGCGTCCTGATTGCCATGCTGTCCCTGTTTTTCCTGATGGTCGATGAGGATATCTGGAGCGCCCTGGTCGCTGGCGTGGGAGAACTCCAGAAGTTTGCCGCGACGTATGGGATCAACCTGTTTTCTGTTTGCGCCATAACGCTTCTGACCATGTTGATCGGCCTGGTCGCCGGGATCTTGCAGATTTACGCGGCGGTTGTGATCGGCTGCACCAGTTCCCGCCACAAGCTGATTTTGGGCCTCGGCGTCTATCTGGGCTTTAACGTGGTCATGCAGACGGCATCCCTGGTGATGCTGCCCCTGATTATGAATTGGCTAACGACAATCAACGAGTTGGGCGACTCCTTCACCCCGCAGCAGGCTATGGGCTTCTTCCAGGGGGTCATGCTCTTGGGGTTGGTTTTCTCGCTGGTGTTCGGTGTAATCTACTATATCATTACCCGCCTGATGCTGAAAAAGAAGCTCAATTTGGAGTAACTTCGGGTTGATTGGCAGCAACCTGCCCGCAAAACGATAGGAGGAACGACATGCACGGTCCCATATACGTCCGGCGCTATTTGCTGAATCTGGCGCGGCTGGGGGTCACGACCGGCCTGGCCGTCGGGCTGTTTGGGACGGCAGCCCTCCTCCTGGCGGGCAGGTTTTTTGCTGCCTATGGCGATCTGTTGTTTTTGGCGGCCGTGCTGCTGCCGGTTTTGGTCTGTCTGCTGGGCTTTGAAAAGAAGCCTCTCCGGGCGGTGGGGCTCACCGCGCGGCGTTGCGATCCCGGCGATTTCTTCTTCGGGATGCTCTGGGCGGCGATTGGGTTTCTTGGAATTCTGTGGGTTGCATCCCTTCTGACGGAGCGAAATGACGTTTGGATCGGCCTATTCCAGAGTGCCAGCGTCCCCCGCCTGGCCCACTATCTCATCGTTGGCTTTTGTGAGGAGCTGCTCTTCCGCGGATACCTGTTTCAGAACTTGTTCTGCGAGTGGCCCTTTTGGAGGAGGAGCCTGCTCTCCGCGGCGGTCTATCTGTTGCCTCACAGCTTGTGTGCAGGCGGGAACGATTTCCCGGCGCTCCTGTTTGTGTGTTTGTTTGGGCTCCTGGCGAATTATCTGACGTATTGCACGGGAAGCATTTGGATGGGTGTCGGGTTTCACGGGATGTGGGACCTGTTGGCTGCAACCTGTTTTTGTTGCCCAGAGACCCTAGAAATTGCCGCGCCGCTGTTCCTCCTGTTGTCCTTTCCGCTGTTCCGCGTCTTGTTTCACCAGCGGGGGCGGCATGCCCAAGCCAGCTGATCCAGCCCCTTGTATTTTTCCACAGAAAGGGATATACTGGAAGCGGTACATGGGGGACGGCACCCATTGCAAAAAACAGGGCATGTACATTTCCCACACGGAGAGGGGACGATACCCATCGAACGGACCATTGTTGTGGAGGACGGATGGGGGAATCGCTGTGAATCCACCTATCCGCGCCGGGCGAAACAATTGGTAAAAAAGGGTAGGGCACGCTTTGTCGGCCCGGACCGGATCCGCCTTGCGTGTCCGCCAGTCGAAACATTGGAGGATATAGCGATGAGCGATATGCAGATTACCGCACAGGATATTTTGGCACGGATCGACCGCATCTTAGACGATACGGCGTATTTGAAGGACGCCTTTACCACGATTGAAAAGATCCCGCAGGGGGACGATGCCACGGAGACCGCCCGGCTGAAGGCCGAAGCGGTGGAGCGCATGGTCCAATCCCGGGAGAAGACCCATCGCCAGGCGCTTCGCCTGTTGGAAGCCCTCGCCTGGGAGTCCGATGAGGAAGCCGGGGAGGACGAAGAAAGCAGCGGCGAGGACGAGACAGAAGAATAAAATCCCA
>OLRD01000640.1_pt1 | contig 26532 bp, 32 predicted proteins | sample 1672051 | NCBI WGS metagenome assembly OLRD01 (sample SAMEA3136640, study PRJEB25190) | human gut metagenome | biome: human gut; feature: human-associated habitat; material: faeces | place: Austria | collected 2013 | reverse complement strand
GACATATTATCATAACGGAAAAGGAAGCAGTTGTCAACGCCTATTTTCTGGAGTTTTCCAAAAGCGGCGGCGATTGCCCCCGCCTCTGGAATCTTCCATCAGGGCCGGGGCGGACGGCAGGCCAGGCAGCCGGTATAGAGCCGGGAGACCTCAGGCCAGTCCACCAGTCGCCACCAGGCTTCGAAGTAGTCCGCCCGGCGATTCTGGTATTGGAGATAGTAGGCGTGCTCCCATACGTCGCAACACAGCAAGGGGATCAGGGGCAGCGGTGTGTCCTGGTTTGCGGTCTTTTGGACAGCCAGGTGCCCCTCGCCGTCTGCGGATAGCCAGGCCCAGCCGGAGCCGAATTGCCCCAGGGCCGCCTTGCGCATGGCGTACTTGGTGTTCTCCTGGTTGACCCGGTACTTCAGGGGGATGCGCCCCGCCAGCGCCATGATCTTCTTGTCCAGGAAGGGCACCCGCAGTTCCAAAGAGTTTGCCATGCTCATCTTGTCGGCTTTTAAGAGGATGTCCCCCACCATCCACATGTTCAGGTCCACAAACTGCATCTTGGTCACGGGGTCCTTGTCCGCCACCATGTCGTAGTAGGGCTTGCACAAGTCCTCCGGGGCGGGGGCCCCGGCCGGATGCTTCAAAATGGCCCGGCGCTCCTTCTGGGTGAACATGTAGGCGTTGCCGATGAACCGCTCTTCCAGCCGCTTGCCCCGGCGCACCAGGAAGTTGAGGCCCCGGTGGGCGGGCAGCGCCCCGGCGATCTTGCCGATAAGCTTGCGGATGGGGAAGGGGATCTTGTCGTACCACTGCATCTCCAGGGGCTCTTTGTAGATGTTGTACCCGCCGAAGATCTCGTCCGCCCCCTCGCCAGAGAGCACCACCTTCAGGTGCTGGGCGGCGGTGTTGCACACAAAGTACAGGGCCACCGCAGAGGGGTCCGCCAGGGGCTCGTCCATGTGGTATTGGATTTTGGGGAAGGTGCCCCAGAACTCCTCTGGGGTGATGATGTGGCTGATGTTCTTCACCGGGATCTGCTCGGAGAGCTCTTGGGCGTAGCTGATCTCGTTGTACTTGGTGCCGTTGTCAAAGCCCACGGTGAAGGTCTTGTCCACATGGGCCGAGCAGGCCACATAGCTGCTGTCCACCCCGGAGGACAGGAAGGAGCCCACCTCCACGTCAGAGATCTTGTGGGCCTCCACGCTGTCGTCAAAGGTCTTTTCGATCTCGTCCACCCAGTAGTCCAGGCTCTTGTCCTCCTCCGCCTGGAAGGTGGGCAGCCAATAGCGGGTGATCTCCATTTTCCCGCCCTTGTAGCGGAACCAGTGGGCAGGGGGCATCTTGTACACGTTTTTAAAGAAGGTCTCCGGCCCGGGGGAGTACTGGAAGGAGAGGTAGCTCTCCAGCGCCTTCTCATTGAGCTCTTTCTGAAAGTGTGGGTGGTGCAGAAAGCTCTTGATCTCCGAGCCGAACATCAGGGTTTGGCCCATCTTGGCGTAGTACAGGGGCTTAATGCCGAAAAAATCCCGGGCACCGAAAAGCTCCCGTTTCTCCTTGTCCCAGATGACAAAGGCGAACATGCCCCGCAGCTTGTTCAGCAGCCCGGTGCCGTATTCCTCATACCCGTGCAGCAGCACCTCCGAGTCGGTGGCGGTTTTAAACACATGGCCCGCTGCCAGCAGGTCCTTTTTGATCTCTTGAAAATTGTAGATCTCCCCGTTAAAGGTGAGCACCTTGCTCCCGTCCTCGTTGAGGATGGGCTGGCGGCCGCCCTCCAGGTCGATGATGGAAAGCCGCCGGAACCCCAGGGAGATGGTGCCGTCCATATAGTAATCCGCGTCGTCGGGGCCGCGGTGGCGAATGGCGTCTGTCATCGAGCGCAGCACCCCGGCATCCTGCTGGGTATCGCCGCCGTCGATAAAGCCAACAAATCCACACATGGTGAAGATACCTGCCTTTCTCTCGTGTGTCTTTCAGAGAGGGACGCCCTTTCCCGCAGGTGTCGCCTTCTCCCGGTCAGCCGCGGGCGGTGCCCACAGCTATTCATTCTATTATTCTACCACAGAACGGTGGAAAATGACAAATACTATTTCACTTTTTCCCCTCCTGCCAGCTTTGCCCTTTGCGGCTTTCCCTTTTTGTGGATTTTTTCTCCCCAGCCAGAAGAAAGGCTGCGAAAAAGCGGCAAGCCCCCGGCAGAGGGTTTGCCGCTTTTCAAAATGTATAAAGTTGCAAAGAATATACCATGTGGCGAAGGGTGCGCTGCCCAAGCCCTTCCCGCAGGGCTTTTAAGGCTCCTTCAAGGTAGAGAGCTCTTGTTCTATGCTGCGCACCAGCTCCAGCAGGGCCGGGGCGTATTGGGGGGCCGCGCTTTGCAGCCTGGCCGGCGTGATGGCAGGCAGCTGCTCTTGCTGAAGGCCCTGGGCGTTTTCCAGGTTGCCGCCCTCCAGCAGATAGCGGGACTTGGCCTCAGACAGGGTCATGTGGGCGTCCGCCTGGGCGGAATAAAGCCGCTGGTCCAGGAAGAAAGCCTCTTGGGGATTCTTGCCCCGGGCAGAGTAGAGCAGCCGGAACATCTTGTACACGGCGCAGGAAAAATAGGAGGAAACCTGCCGTGTCAGCCCCTCGCTATTGATTTTTTTCAAAATACCAAATACAATATTGAGAGAGCCCACCAGCAGCCTGCGCTGCGTCTCTGCCGTAGAGCTGCCGCCCCGAACCCCTACCCCGCCCTCTCTGGGGGGACTGGCGGGGGTGGGTGCGGCCCCCCGGTGGGAGGTGCGCCCCAGCAGGTAGTCGCAGGAAACGCCGTAATACTCCGCGGCACGAAGCAAAAAGTCCAGCCCGCACTCTCGAATGCCTTTTTCATAGTGGGAGAGAAGCGCTTGCGAGACCTTCAGGTCCGTTGCGGCCTGTTTCTGGCTGAGGCCCCGTTCCTTCCGCAGCAGTGTCAAAAGCCGTGGGAAATCGTTGTTCGCCATTCAGAACACCTCCATCCTCGCCGGGAAAGCCCAAATCCCTTTCCCGTGCCCTCAAATAAGACGAAAATGGAAACGGATATCCAGAATATCTATTATAATTATACAGTGCGCCGCGGAAAAGTAAATACCATAGAAGAAATAAAGGCAAAGAAACATGTAGAAAAATAGCCCGCTTTTTTGGCTGGGCCAGGGAGGACAGCTTATGCAGTCATATGTGATCCATCTCATCCGCAACATGCCCTGCGAGGGCAACCTGGAGGGCCGCTATATCGGCCGCACCGAATCGCCCTTGGCGGCCTCCTCCATCCAGGACCTGCTGGAGCTGAAGCGCCGCTACCGCTACCCCTCGGCCGGGGCCTTTTACGCCAGCCCCTCCACCCGCTGCGTGGACACCTTGAAGCTGCTCTATCCCGCGGCGGACCCAGAGGTCATTCTGGAGATGGCCGAGTGCGACTTTGGCGACTGGGAGAACAAAACGGCCCAAGAGCTGCAAGCCGATCCCCGGTTCCTCTCCTGGATGGAGCAGGGGGGCCAGGCCGCCCCGCCCAACGGGGAGAGCGGGCTGGTCTTTTTGCAGCGGGTGTGCCGGGGCTTTGAGACCCTGGTGCAGAACCTGATGGCCACCGGGCGGACAGAGGCGGTGCTGTGCACCCACGCCGGGGTTATCACGGGGCTGCTTTCCGCCTATGGGCTGCCCCGCGCCCAGCCCTATGAGTGGATGTGCCAGCCTGGCTGCGGCTATTCGGTGCGCATTACCCCCAGCCTGTGGATGCGCTCGATGGTGATGGAGGTCTACCAAACCCTGCCCCAAGGGGAGGAGGGCCAGCGCCCCGACCATCTGGTGGTGGATATCGCCCGGGAGGCCGCCGGCCGGGCCTGGGGCGAAAAGACGGCCCCGAAGGGGACGGGGGAAGAAGGGGAAACTCAGGCTTGACAAAGGGGGGCTTCCCGTCCTATAATGCCATCAAAGAGCAAAGACTGTGAAGGGAATAAGACGGCGGGGCGCCGCACAGAGAGCCTGCGGCAGGTGGAAGCGGGCGGGCCCCCGCCGGGATAGCTCATCCTGGAGTTGCCTCCTCCGAAGCAGGGTAGGGGAGGACGTGCGGCGGCGTTATACGCTGGGCCCTTTGCGCAGGGCCCCTAAGGGAGCGGGTGGGCCCGCTCTGAACACGGGTGGTACCGCGAAAACAATTCGCCCCGGACATGGCATGGCCGTGTCCGGGGTTTTTTCACGGGCAAAGGGAAAAATGTGGTTGGAAAGGACAGACCTGATATGAATGAAGGGTATCGAAAGTACAGGGCTTTTGCGCCCATCCATCTGCCGGACAGGACGTGGCCGGAAAAGACCCTCCGAAAAGCGCCCACCTGGTGCAGCGTGGACCTGCGGGACGGCAACCAGGCCCTGGTTACCCCCATGAATCCGGCGCAGAAGGTGGAGTTCTTCCGCATGCTTACGGCAGTGGGCTTTAAAGAGATCGAGGTGGGGTTTCCCGCCTCTTCTGAGACGGAGTACGCCCTTTTGCGCACCCTCATCGAGGGGGAGCTCATCCCAGAGGACGTGACCATCCAGGTGCTGGTCCAGGCCCGGGAGCATTTGATCCGACGCACCTTCCAGGCCATCCGGGGCGCCAAGAATGTCATCGTCCACTTCTACAACTCCACCTCCACCCTCCAGCGGAAGGTGGTCTTTGAGACGGACATGCAGGGGGTCATCGACATCGCCGTAGAGGGGGCCCGCCTCATCCGCTCCCTGACGGAGGAGCTGCTGCGGGACCAGCCCGAGACCCACATCCGCTATGAGTATTCCCCCGAGAGCTTTTCCGGCACAGAGGTGGAGAACTCCGTGCTCATCTGCGACCAGGTGCTGGAGGCCCTGGGGGCTTCTCCGGAAAACAAAGCCATCATCAACCTGCCCAACACGGTGGAACTGTGCACCCCCAACACCTACGCCGACCAGGTGGAATATGTCTGCCGCAATCTGCGCCACCGGGACAGCGCCGTCATCAGCATCCACCCCCACAACGACCGGGGAACGGCCATTGCCGCCACAGAGCTGGGGCTGATGGCCGGGGCCCAGCGGGTGGAGGGCACCCTCTTTGGCAACGGAGAGCGCACCGGCAACGTGGACATCATGGTGCTGGCCATGAACCTCTATTCCCAGGGGGTGGACCCCCGCCTGGACTTTTCCCACATGAACCACATCAAAAAGGTCTATGAGGAGTGCACCCAGATGGCAGTGGGGCCCCGCCATCCCTACGCCGGGGAGCTGGTGTTCACAGCTTTCTCCGGCTCTCACCAGGACGCCATCAACAAGGGGATTCGCTATAGGGAGGAGCACAACCTGCCCACTTGGGAGGTGCCCTACCTGCCCATCGACCCGGCGGATCTGGGCAGGCAGTATGAGCCCATTGTGCGCATCAACAGCCAGTCGGGCAAGGGCGGGGCCGCCTTTGTGATGAGCCAGTTCTTTGGCTACCAGCTGCCCCGGGCCATGCACCCGGAGTTCGGCGCCCTGGTGAAGGCCGCCTGCGAGCGGGCCGGGCGGGAGCTCTCTCCCCAGGAGGTGTTCGCCATCTTCCAGCGGGAGTACCTGGAGATTCTCCACCCCTACCACCTGCTCACCTACCGGATTTTCGAGGAGAATGCCGGGCAGGGCCAGGTGATGGTGGACTTTGAGGGCGTCATCCGCACCCACCGGGTGAATAAGGAAGTGATGGGCCGGGGCAACGGCCCCATCGACGCCTTCTTCAACGCCCTGCGGGCCTTGGGGCTGACGGAATACGAGTTTGTCTCCTACAGCGAGCACGCGGTGGCCACCGGCGCCGATTCCAAGGCGGTCAGCTATATCCAGCTCCGCCGCGGGGACGAGACGTTTTTTGGCGTGGGCATGGACAGCAACATCGGCATTGCTTCCATCAAGGGGATTCTCTGCGCCATCAACCGGGACACGGTTCGCTGACCCGCGGCCCCAAAAGCCGCCACAGAAAAGGAAAACGGGCATCCCGTCAGGGAATGCCCGCTTTTTATGGGGGGAGAGGCTAACCTGCCAGCCGGCCCACCGCCAGAAAGACTCCCATCAGCACCGGCTGGTGGGCCAGGTAGATAATGAGGCTGTGGCGGCCCAGAAAGCTCAGGGGGCGCACGCCGGGCGCCAGCCGTTCCTTGGCCCGCTCGCTTTGGGAGAGGAGCCCCCACAGGAAGTACCCGGCGCAGAATAGGAAGAACCAGGGCAGCAGGGGGAAGTAGTCCGTGCTCCAAAAGCCGGGGGAGGGGAACCCCGCCACGGCAAAAAGGTCCGTGGCGTACAGCCACTCCGGCAAGGGGCAGAGCACCAGCCCTTCAAATCCCAAGCTGCCCCGGGAGACGTTTTTCGTCAGGGCAAAGAGCAGCAGAGCCCCTCCAAGCCCCGCCCAGGCCGGGATTTTGCGGAACAGCTTGTCCAGGGGGATGAGCAGCAGGGCGGAGAGCCCCAGCAGGTTCAGCACCCCGTAGAGGATGCGCTGGCTGGGCATCGCCAGCCAGGTGATGAGGCTGATGGCCGCCCCGCACCCCACCAGCAGCAGCCCCCGCTTCACATGGTGGCGGGAGAGCTGCCAGCACATGCCGGAGAGCAGGATGAAGGTCCAGCAGATGCTCTGCTGCCAGATGTATCCCGGCAGCCCTGTGTACCAGGCGCTGGGCAGCCCAAAGATGTCCACCAGGTCGTACATGCCGTGGTAGGCCGCCATGCTGAGGATGCAGACCCCCCGCACCGTGTCCAGCAGGCCGTAGTGGGGGCGTTTCCCTGTCGGACTCAATAGCCCAGCACCCCTTTCAGGCTCTCGTCGTCGGCAACCCACTGGTTCACGCCGATGACCCGGTAACGGTCTTTGTCATCCCGGACGATCACCCGTTCGATCCCCGCGTTGATCACCATGCGCTTGCACATGGAGCAGCACATGGCGTCCTTTACATACTCCCCGGTGGAGACCTCTTTTCCCACCAGGTACAGGGTGGCGCCGATCATGTCCCGGCGGGAGGCGCAGATGATGGCGTTGGCCTCCGCGTGGACGGAACGGCACAGCTCATAGCGCTCCCCCCGGGGGATGCCCAGCTTGCTGCGCAGGCAGTACCCCAGGTCCGAGCAGTTCTGCCGTCCCCGGGGGGCCCCCACATAGCCGGTGGAGATGACCTCGTCGTTCTTTACAATGACTGCGCCGTAGAGCTTTCGCAGGCAGGTGCCCCGCTGGCTGACTGCCTCCGCCAAATCCAGATAGTAATTTACCTTGTCCCGCCGCTGCATGTCCATTCCCCTTTCCTTTTTCCTGCTATTATACTCTCCCCAGGTTGGTTTGGCAAGGGCAGGAGCCTCCCCCTGAAGGGGCCCGCGCTTTACATTTCTTTGGGAACATGGTAGAATCGTCCTTAGTTCACCTGAGGGGGGAAGCTTATGGAGGGCTCACTGCCGGGGGCGCTTTTGGCCCTGGCCTATTTTGGCGTGTTCCAGCTCTGCGGCCTGTGCCTGGCCCGGCTGGCCCTGCCCCGGGAAAGCGCCGGGGTCCGGCTGCTGCTGGGCAGCGTGTGGGGCAGCCTGTGCCTGCAGTGGTTCCCCGTGCTGTTTGCCTTTCCGCTGGGCTTTGCCCCGGCGGCCCACCTGGGGGCCCTGGCGCTGGCCCTGCTCTGCGCAGGCGCGGCCCTGTGGAAGGGCCGTGGCCGCCCTGGCGTCCGCCAAGCCCTCTCCGCCTTTGGCAGGAGGAAATTCCTCTGGGTGGTGCTGGGGGTGTGGGGGTTCTTCTGCTTTTTGGTGTGGCACTCCTTCCGCTGGCAGGATGGCGCGGTCTATTCCAGCCAGGCCACCTATGGGGACATGAGCATGCACCTGAGCTTTTTGACCAGCCTGGCAAACCAGGGGGACTTCCCTCCGGATTACTCCCTGCTGCCCGGCGCGCGGCTCTCCTATCCTTTTCTGTCGGACAGCATCTCCGCCAGCCTGTACCTGCTGGGGGCGCCCCTGTGGTTTGCCTACCAGCTTCCCATGTGGGTGGCGGGGGCCCAGGTGCTTTTTGGAATTTACGCCTTTTTCGCCCGGATGGCCCCTGAAAAGGGCCGTGCCGCCCTGGCCTGGATGTTCTTTGTGTGCAACGGGGGCTTTGGCTTCCTGTATTTCCTGGGCGGCGGCTGGGAGAACTTCACCCGCATCTTCACCGCCTTTTACGAGACCCCCACCAACCTCATCGGGGAGAACATCCGCTGGGTCAACGTGCTGGTGGACATGATGCTCCCCCAGCGGGCCACCCTGTTTGGATGGGCGGTGCTTTTTCCAGCCCTGTACCTGCTGCACCGGGCTGCCTTTGGCCGGGAGCCCCGGTGTTTCCTGCTGGTGGGGCTCATGGCGGGGGCCATGCCCATGGTGCACACCCACTCCTTCCTGGCTCTGGGGGTCATCTGCGGGGGCTGGCTGCTGACATTCCTTCTGCGCCGCCTTTTCTGGGAGAAATGGGCGGCCTGGCTGGGCAAGTTCCTTCTGCTGGCAGGGCTTGGGGCCCTGTCCGTGGGGAAAGAGCTCTTCCGTGGGAGGGAGGATTCCCCCGTGTTTTTGTGGGCGGCCTGCGGGGTGCTGCTCCTCTTTCTGGCAACGGTGGGCTTTCTCACCGGGGAGGTGCTCCGGCGGCAGCGGGCATGGCGGGCCCTTCTCCCCTGGGGCGCGCTGCTGGCGGCGGCCCTGGTGCCGGCCCTGCCCCAGCTGTTCTACTGGACCTTCCGGCAGGCGGGGGCGGGCGGCTTCCTCCAGGGGCACCTGGGCTGGGTCATTGGGCAGGACGGCTACCTGCCCTTCTACCTGAAAAATGTGGGGCTGGTGGCTGTGCTGGCCATAGGGGGCCTGCTGGCTGCCAAGGGCCGGGAGTTTTCCCTGTATGTGCCGGGGCTGCTCCTCTGGCTGCTGGCGGAGCTGGTGGTGTTCCAGCCCAATGAGTACGACAACAACAAGCTGCTCTACCCGGCCTTTGCCTTCCTTTGCTGCGCGGCCTCCCAGTGTGCCGGGCGGCTGCTCCAGTGGGTGCGGGGCCGCCGCCTTCGGGCGGGGGCTGCCGCCGGGATGCTGGCGGTGACCTCCCTCTCCGCGGCGCTGACCATGGGCCGGGAGGCCGTGGCCAGCTATGAGCTCTTCGGCTCCGGGGCCCTTGCCCTTTCCCAATGGGTGGAGGAGAGCACGCCGCCCCAGGCGGTGTTCCTGACGGACACCCGCCACAACAACGAGGTGGCCTCCCTGGCGGGGCGCAACGTGGTGTGCGGGTCCCCTTCCTACCTCTTCTACCACGGCCTGCCCTACGACAAGAGCCAGCGGGCCGTCCAGATCATCTATGAGCATCCAGCGGACGCCCAGCCCCTGCTGGAGGGCTTTGGGGTGGACTACATCCTGGTCAGCGACTTTGAGCGGAGCTCGTATCCGGTGGATGAAGCCGCCCTGGATTCTCTGTACCCCCGGGTCTATGATGACGGCTCCCGGGTGGTGTACCAAGTGACAGACAAGGAGGATGACCATGAGTAAAAGCAGCCTTTCCGACCCCGGCCATATCAAAGAGGTGCTTTCCCGCCACGGGTTCCACTTTTCCAAGGCCCTGGGGCAGAATTTCCTCATCAACCCCGGGGTGTGCCCCCGCATGGCCGCCGAGTGCGGCGCCCAAGCGTGCAAAGGCGTTATCGAGGTGGGGCCGGGCATTGGCGTGCTCACCTGGGAGCTCTCTCAAGTGGCCCAAAAGGTCTGCGCCATCGAGCTGGACTCCCGACTGTTCCCCGTGCTGGAGGAGACCCTGGCGGGCCGGGACAATGTAAAGCTCGTTCCCGGTGACGTGATGAAGCTGGATTTGAACCAGCTCATCCGGCAGGAGTTCGGCGGCGGGCCGGTGTGCGTGTGCGCCAACCTGCCCTATTACATCACCTCCCCGGTGATCCTGCGCCTGCTGGAGGAGGGGCTGCCCCTCACCTCCATCACGGTGATGGTGCAAAAGGAGGCTGCCCAGCGGCTGTGCGCCGCCCCCGGGGAGCGGGAGTGCGGGGCCGTGAGCGTGGCGGTGCATTACCGCAGCCAGCCCAAGCTCCTGTTCCAAGTGGGGCGGGGCAGCTTTCTGCCGCCCCCCAAGGTGGATTCCGCCGTCCTCCGGCTGGACCTGCGCCAGGAGCCCCCGGTCTCCGTGGCGGACGAGGACTGGTTTTTCCGGGTCTCCCGGGCCGCCTTTGCCCAGCGGCGGAAGACGGCGGCCAATTCCCTCTCCGCCACTCTGGGGCTCCCCAAGCCCCAGGTGGAACAGGCCCTGGCGGCCGCCGGGGCGGCGGAGAATGTCCGGGCCGAGCGCCTAACCCTGGAGCAGCTGGCGGCCCTTGCCAACGCCCTGCTGGGGGAAGGGTCTTGCAAGAAAGGGACAAAGGGGGTACAATAAGGGAAAACCCCTGTGGGAGGCTGAGAAAGGAAGAATGGCCATGACCGAAGTGGAACGGAAATTTTACCGGCTGCTGTTGGCGGCTGATGCGGCGGCAATTATCATCAGCATGGTGGCAGGGCCTCTGCAGCACACGGCAATGGCCATTGGCGCGGCGGTAAGCGCGGGGCTGATCTCTGTGTGCCTGGTGGCCTATGGCCTGTATTTTTGGCCCTTTAAAAAGTGATCCCGCACCCTTGCCGCTGCGGGGCCGCCTGATTTTTTCTGGAAAGAAGGAATTCCCATGCCATCGCCCATCCGGCTGGCCCGCGAGGAGGATGTCCCCGCGCTGCTGGACATCTACGCCCCCTATGTGACGGGCACGACAGCCTCTTTTGAATACCAGGTTCCCAGCTGTGAGGAGTTTACCCGGCGGCTGAGGGAGGTCTCTGCCTGTTACCCCTACCTGGTCTGGGAGGAGCAGGGGGTCCTGCTGGGCTATGCCTATGCCCATGCCTATGCCGCCCGCCCCGCCTACCAGTGGAGCGCCGAGCTGACAGTCTACCTCCGCCAGGAGGCGGCCCGCCAGGGGCTGGGCTCCCGGCTGTACGGCGCCTTGTTCGACTTGCTGCGGCTTCAGGGGGTGCGCACAGTGTACGGCTGCGTCACCGCGGAGAACGCCCCCAGTGTGGCGTTCCACCAGGCCCTGGGCTTCCGGGAGGCTGGGCGCTTTGCCAAGGTGGGCTATAAGTACGGCCGTTGGCTGGATGTGCTCTGGCTGGAAAAGCCCATCGCTCCCCACGGGGAGCCCCAGCCCCTGGTGCCCTTCCCCCAGGTGGGCCAAGAGGCCGCCGCCCAGGTGCTCCATCACTGGGGGGCAGTCCATTGAGATACGAAAACCAAGCCGGGCTTTGCCCGGCTTTTTCCATTTTCTGGGAAACCCCTGTTGACAAACGCTGCGCCATCCAGTACACTATAAATCGTAAGTAGTAAGTAATAAGTGATAAGTAGCCAGTGGAAAAGGAGAATCCGCCATGCAAGACCTGTCCATCACCCAAGAGTACTACATCTGCGCTGTCAACGAGAAGGGCCGCATTTCCGATTTCAGCACCGAGCGCCTGGTGTGCTTTGTGGCCGCCGGCCTTTTGGATTTGCAGCTGGAGGGCTGCCTCTCTCTGGATAAGAAGAACGTCACTGTCACCGGGCCTCTTCCGGCGGGCCGGGCTTACCTGAAGCCCCTGTATGAGTTCCTGGCGGAGAAGGGAACCATGAAGCCGGAAAAGGTGATGGAGGCCTACACCTACTCCCTCTCTGACAAGCACATCGACGCCTTGATGGGCTCTGTGGGCACCTCTCTGGAGGAGATGGGTTTGGCCCAGGCAGTGAAGGCCGGGCTTTTCGGCAGCAAGACCGCCTTCGCTCCCAGTAAGGAGGCCATCAACCGGGTGGTGGATATGGTGCGCTCCGAGCTGCTGGAGGACGGCACGGTCACCGACGAGGTGGCCGCCCTCACCGCCCTGCTGGACAAAAGCGGCTGCCTGAAGGAGTATTTCTCCAAGTTCGAGCAGAAGGAGATCAAGCAGCGGCTGAAAGAGATCGCCGCCTCTCCCAACGGCCGCCTGGTGGGGGAGATGGTGGAGTATATCTACAACATGATTGCCACCATGACGGTCCTCACCACCATGATGCACTGAGGTTCCCGTGGCAAGGCAGAGAAGCCTGGAGGTCATCCGCCAGGCGGAGTATGTGACGATCGGCGAACTGGTGCGCCTGACAGACGTGCGTTACAGCACGCTGAAATTTTACACCGAAGAGGGCATGCTGCCCTTTGAGCAGGCCGGGGAGAACCTGACCCGCCGCTACCGCCGGGAGGAAAGCCTGGCCCGCATTGCCCGCATCCGCCAGCTGCGCAAAGAGGGCAAGTCCGTGCCGGAGATAAAAGCGCTGCTGGGGCAGGAGCTGTAGGCCCAGCTTTCCCATAGAATAGATGGCAGTAAAAAAAGCATCCAGGCGGTTTTGCTTGGATGCTTTTTCTAGTATAGGTTTGCGGGAGATTCCCTGAGAAATGGCCAAGACCGGGAAGGTCACAGCAAAGCCAGCGGCGCGGACGCGCTTTTTCCTCTCGATCAAGCGCGAGCGCAAGCCGCCGCTCCAGGGCGCGAATCGTCCAGTCCGGTCACGGACCGCGAATCGCTCAGCGGGAGCACCCGCCGCGAATTGGGAGCGGAGGCACTCCGCGCGGCTGGCTTACATGCTCTCCGGCGCCGTCACCTTGAACAGCTCCAGGCCGTTTTCCAGCACGGTGCGGGTGGCAGTGCACAGGTACAGCCGGGCGGCCTGCAAAGCCTCGTCGCTGCCCTTCACGCGGCAGGCGTTGTAGAACTTGTGGAACAGGGTGGACAGGTTCATCACATAGCGGGTGATCTTAGAGGGGTCCATACCCTTGGCAGCGGCCTGCACTTCGCCGGTGTAGCTGGACAGGTGGCGGATCAGCTCCAGCTCCTCGGGGGCCGTCAGGCGGGAGAGCTCCTGCGCGCCGCACTCCCGGGGCTGAATGCCGTCGGCGGCCAGGTTCTTCAAAATGGAGCAGATACGGGCGTGGGCGTACTGCACGTAGTACACCGGGTTCTGGCTGTCCTGCTGCACAGCCAGGTCCAGGTCAAAGTCAATGCGGGTGTTGGCCTCGTAAGAGTTGAACAGGAACCGGGCGGCGTCCACCGGCACCTCGTCCAGCAGCGTCACCAGGGTAATGGCCTTGCCGCTGCGCTTGGATGCCTTGACGATCTCCCCGTCCCGCACCAGGCGCACCATCTGCATCAGCACCACCTGGAGCTTGTCCGCATCCACCCCCAGCGCGGTGAGGGCGGCCTTCAGCCGGGGCACATAGCCGTGGTGGTCAGCCCCCAGCACGTCAATGGCCAGGTCGAAGCCGCGGGTCACCAGCTTGCCGTAGTGATAGGCAATGTCCGGCACCACATAGGTGGGCACCCCGTTCCCTCGCACCAGCACGAAGTCCTCGCTGCCGTAGGCTTCCCCGTGGAACCAGGTGGCCCCCTCTTTCTCATAGGTGGCGCCCTTCTCTTTCAGCAGTTCCACCACCCGGCCCACAGCGCCGTTCTCGTGAAGGCTGGACTCTTTGAACCAGTTGTCGTACTCCACCCGGTAGCGGGCCAGGTCATCGTGGAGGCCCTGGATGTTTTTGGGCAGGGCGTAGGCCACCAGGGCGGCCCGGCGCTCTTCCTCACTGGCCTGTACATACTTGTCCCCGTATTCCTGGGCGAAGTTTTTGGCGTGGGCAATGATGTCCTCGCCCTTGTAGCCGTCCTCGGGGAAGGGCACGGCCTCCTCGCCCTTGTACAGCTGCAGGTACCTGGCTTCCAGAGAGGCGCCAAACTTGTTCACCTGGTTGCCCGCGTCGTTGATGTAGAACTCCCGCTCCACCTGGTAGCCCGCGGCGTCCAGCACCGAGGCCAGGGCGTCCCCCAGCACGCCGCCCCGGGCGTTGCCGATGTGCATGGGCCCAGTGGGGTTGGCAGAGACAAACTCCACCAGCACCCGTTTGCCCTGGCCGTAATCCGAGCGGCCGTAATCGCCGCCCAGCCGGTGGATGTCCTGGAGCACCTCCCCGTAGAAGCGGGGCTCATAGGTGAAGTTGAGAAAGCCCGGCCCGGCAATCTCGCACTTGTCAAAATAAGTGCCGGAAAGATCCAGGTTTTCCTGAATGGCCTGGGCGATCTTCACAGGGGCCATGCGGAAGGTGCGGGCCCCCGCCATGGCGGCATTGCAGGACCAATCCCCGTGGGAACGGTCGGCGGGCACCTCCAGGGCAATAGAGGGCAGGGGGGCCTGGGGCAGCTGCCCCTTTTCCATGGCGGCCTGCATGGCCTGGGCCAGGGCGCCGCGCAGTTGAGTGGTGGCAGTGGCTACTAATTGAGACATGTTTTACATCTTCCTTTCATGGGATGGCGGGGAGTGAAAAGCCGGGCTTATGGCCCAGCGCGGCAGGTGGGTGGCTCAGGCCCTGGGCGTGGCGCGCCTGCGGGGCTTTACTTCCACGGTGATCTCGTTGCTGCTGGACAGGTTGGAGTCGATGTCCAGGGTGTATTTGATGTCCACCCGGCCGCCCCGCTCCCCCAGGGAGGAGGTCAGGTCGCTGGTGAACACCCCGACAGACAGGGTGCCGTAGCCCGTGTCATACAGGCAAAGGTGGCGCCGGCCCTCTTCTAAAATCAGCCGGGTGGAAGAGCCAGAACGCATCATGGTCACCTTGCCGGGCTCCACCTTTAAAACAGAGGTGTAGCTGACCTTGGGGTCATCCGTGTCGTACTCCTTATAGGCGATGAACCGGGTCCCGCCCCGCTGGGTATAGGACCCGGTGGTGTTCAGGGTGATCTCGCCGGTTTCTTCCTCATAGGCCTGCCGGCCAATGATGTTGATGTCATAATCGTCCTTTAGCATTCCCAGTTCCCTCTTTCCTTCTCAGGCGGGGTCGCCCTCAATGTCAATGCGCTGGGTGCGCCCCTCTACGCTGTGGCCCAGGAACAGCTCGGCCACGTTCATAAAGTTTTCCGGCGTGTCGGTGACGAAGTACCGCACCTGCCGGGGGGCGCCCGGCTCGCACAGCAGGTCCCGGTCCTTCAGGGCCTGGGCCATGGCCAGGGCGGCTTCCCGGCCGCTGTCAATGAGGGTGATCCCCCTGCCCATCACGCTGCCAATGGTAGGGGCAATGATGGGGTAGTGGGTGCAGCCCAGGATCAGGGTGTCCACCCCGGCGGCCCGCACAGGGGCCAGATAGCGCTCTGCCACCAGCCGGGTCACCTCGTCCTGAGGGGCCACAAAGCCGGACTCCACCAATGAGACAAACAGGGGGCAAGCCTGGGGGAACACCTGCAGCTTGTGGTTGAGGCGCAGCAGGGCGCTGCGGTAGGAGTCGCTGTGGATGGTGGCCGCCGTGCCGATCACGCCGATTTTCCCATTCTTTGTGGCAGCAGCCGCCGCCTGGGCGCTGGGGCGGATGACGTCAATGTAGGGCACGGAAAGGGCCTCTCCCACGCTGCGGGCCACAGAGCTCACCGTGCCGCAGGCAGCCAGCACCGCCTTTACGTTTTGAGAGAGGAGAAAGTCCATGTCCTGGCGGGCATAGCGCAGAATGGTCTCCTTCCCCCGAGAGCCATAGGGCACCCGGCCGGTGTCGCCAAAGTAAATGATGCTCTCGCCGGGCAGCAGCTTTTCCAGCTGCTTAACGGCGGTCAGGCCCCCCAGGCCAGAGTCGAACACGCCGATGGGGCGGTTATCCATGGGTGGTCACCTTCCTTTTCTCAGGGTCTTTCCTGCCCGGCCTTCTGAAAGGCCAGGTCGATGAGCTTATCCAGCAGTTCCCCATAGGTCAGGCCCATGGCCATCCAAAGCTTAGGATACATGCTGATGGAGGTAAAGCCCGGCAAGGTGTTAAGTTCGTTCAAGACCACCCGGTGGTCCCCCTCTGTGACAAAGAAATCCACCCGGGTCAGGCCAGAGCAGCCCAGCAGCCGGTAGGCCCGCACAGCGGTCCGGCGGATCTTCTCCGCCACCTCCTCGTCCAGCCGGGCGGGAATGTACAGCTGGCTGGTGCCGTTGACATACTTGTCATCATAGTCGTAAAACTGGGCAGAGGCGCCAATCTCCCCCACAATAGAGGCTTGGGCGTCCCGGTTGCCCAGCACGGCGCACTCCACCTCTTGGCCGCGGATGCCCTCTTCCACGATGACTTTTTTGTCCTCTCGGGCGGCCTTGCGGATGGCCTCGTCCAGGTCCTCGTAACGCTCTACCTTGCTGACCCCCACGGAGGAGCCGGCGTTGGCGGGCTTGACGAACACGGGGAAATCCAGTCTTGCCTTTATCTTCTTCTTAATGGTGTCCGGGGCCGCGTCAAAACGGTCGGCATAGAACCACAGATAGTGGGCCTGCTCAATGTCCGCCGCGGAAAGCAGGGTGTGGGTCACCGCCTTATCCATGCAGATGGCGGAGGATTCGGTGTCACAGCCCACATAGGGGATTTGAGAGAGCTGGAACAGCCCCTGTATGGTGCCGTCCTCCCCATTTTTCCCGTGCAGGGCGGGGAAGATCACGTCCAGCCGCAGGGTTTCTGCTTTTCCATCCTGAAGCACCACCAGCCCATGGACCGTGGGGTCCGGGGAGAGAAAGGCGGGAGCCACTGGCCCCTGCTCCCAGGCGCCAGAGAGGATGTCCTTTACCTCTCCGGTGTAGAGCAGCCATTGGCCCTTCTTGGTAATGCCCACCATGTGTACATCGTATTGCTCAGGAGAAAGGTTCTCCAAAATGGAAGTGGCCGACATCCGGGAGACCTCATGCTCTGAGGAAACGCCCCCGAAAATCACGGCCAGGCTCAGCTTGCTGTGGTTCATCGCCATCACACCCCAATTCTAAGCTTCTGCCGCCACAGCGGGAAAGGCTTCCCCGCTTTTCCGGCAGGGCCCGCCTGTTCTGAAAATGGCGGGCAGACTCGATTCAATATTATACTATGCCCCGCTGGATTTCGCAACTCCTTTCCGGGGGTTTTCCGGCTGGGGGGAAAAAATAGATAGACTTTTTTCCCTGCCCATGCTATACTGATAGCCAAACGAAATACTCGCCATGGCGATATGTTGGAGTGGATCATTTTGAATTTTGACGCCTTTGAACTGATAGAGAAGGGCCTGCAGGAGGAGCTTGCGAAGCAGGGCTTTAGCGAGGCCGTCCCCCTGGAGGACCCCGCCGGCCGGGCGGTGATGTTTACCACAGAGGATGTGGCCTACAGCCTGCTGTACGAGCGGGCCCACCAGCGCTTCCAGCTGCGCTCTACCACCCTGAAGGAGGGCGGTGAGCCCGGGGATTGGCGCGGCCTTTCCCTTTGGCTTTTTGATGAGCGGGAGGGCACGCGGGCCGACGCGGAGAGCATTCTCAATGACTTTTTAGAGGTGGTGCAGGGCCCCAAGCGCGTGGCGCTGGTGCAGCAGAAGCACCGCAGCAAGAAGGACGGGGACCGGGTGGTGGACCCGCTGTTCTTTATGAACCGGCTGGTGAACATTTTCCCCGAGCTGAAGGATGAGCTCAATGAGGAGAAGATCGTCTATGGGCAGGTGCGGTTCGCAACCTTTATCAAAGCCCATGTGGTGCCCCGCTGCGAGGACCTGGCCCAGAAGTACCCCAACAGCGACCCCATGAAAAAGCTGTGCTCCCTGCTGGATGACATGTACGCAAACGGCGATTTGGATACCCGCTCCCTGGCGGCGATCACCCTGCTCAATTCCCTCTCGGACAGCGCTTTCCAGGCTGTGCGGGAGCGCCTGGGGGAAGAGCTGCAGAAGAGCACCAAATACAGCCGCCGCCTGAAGGGGAAGAAGATCAAGCCCGAAAAGAAAAAGAAGAAAAAGAAAGTTGTGGCAAAGCCCTTGGACAACAAGCACTAAGCCTTGCCATGTTCCGGCGGGGGCGCCTCTCCTCCGTCAAGCGCAAAAAAGAAGGGATGCCCGGCGGCGCGCCGCTGCATCCCTTCTTTTTATTTTGCCTGTGCTCCGCTCCCCTTTGAGTTTGAGCCCTTGCCCAGCTTGTGGACATTCCCTTTGCCATAGAGGAAGGGGAGGGAGAAGCTGTGGTTGAACACCTCGATCAGCGGCCCCATGAAAAGCGCGGTAATCAAGGTGCCCACCCCCGGCAGCAGCCCGGAAAGGGCGCCAATGGCCACGCAGACCAGGTCGCAGCCGATGCGCACAAACCGGAAGGGCCACCGCCGTTTCTCCGCGATGACAATGGGGATGGCGTCATAGACAGAGACCCCCAGGTTGGAGGTCATGTAGAGGGAAGAGGCAAAGCACATAACCAGAACCCCCACCGCCAGAAAGACAATGCGGGCAAGCAGGCCCGGTGCGGGGAACAGGCTGTGGATGGCCCACACGCTGAAGTCCACAATATATCCTGTCAGGAACATGTTCACCAGGGTGGCAATTCCCATGTAGCTGCGGGCAATCAGCAGGTCCAGGGCCAGCATCAGCCCGCTGAGCACCATATAATACACCCCATAGCTGGCAAAGCTTTCAAAGAAACGCCCCCACACGCCCTGGGCAAAGCTTTGAAAGGGGTCCACCCCAAAGCTGGAGCATTTAAAAAAGCCCACAGCAATGGCGCATAAGGTCACGCCTATGGTGGTCATGCCCACCCGTTTTCGAAAATGGTCCGGAAGCTTCATGTTCCTTTCACCAGGCTCTCTCCGCGTTCACAGCGCGGCATACTTTCGTCCTGCATTATAGCAAAGCACCCCTGGGCTTGTCAAAGGCTTTTTTCGCGGGAAAATCCCCCGTTTGCCGGGGAAATCTTCCTTGACAAGGGAGAGCCAGTTGTGCTATACTGGTAACACCTCGAAAAAGAGGTTCTTTTTTTGCGCCTGTTTTTCCGAGGGAGGCCGGGGCGAAAAGCCCCCAAAATTTTTCCGTAAAACGGGAGGTGCCGACAAAATGAGAGTGAAGGTTGTGCTGGCCTGCACTGAGTGCAAGCAGAGAAACTACAACACCAAAAAGAACAAGAAGAACGATCCCGACAGACTGGAAATGAACAAGTACTGCAGGTTCTGCCGGAAACACACCCTGCACAGGGAAACCAAGTAAGGAGCGGAGGACATGGCTGAGAACGTCAAGAAGAAAGAGAACGGCTTTGTCCGCTTCTTTAAGCGTGTGGCCAAATTCTTCCGCGACTGCAAGGGCGAGATCAAGAAGATCGTGTGGCCCACCCCCAAGGCAACCTTTAAAAACACCGGCGTGGTGCTGGTGACCATTCTGGTGGTGGCCTTGTTCGTTTTCCTGCTGGACACCGTGTTTATGAACCTGCTGGGCCTTGTGATGAACGTGGCCGGGTAACGGAAGTCTCACAGGAAAGCGGAGGTAGCAGATGGCTGAAGAAGCAAAATGGTATGTGGTGCACACCTACTCCGGGTATGAGAACAAGGTTGCCTCAAACCTGGAAAAAACGGTGGAGAACCGCCAACTGCAAGATCTGATCCAAGAGATCCGCGTGCCCACAGAAACGGTGACAGAGATCACTGAATCGGGCAAGCGCAAGGAAGTAGAACGCAAGATCTTCCCCGGCTATGTCATCGTAAAAATGGTGATGACGGACGAATCCTGGTATGCGGTGCGGAACATCCGCGGCTGCACAGGCTTTGTGGGCCCTTCCTCCAAGCCGATCCCGCTGACGGAGGACGAGGTGGCCCGGCTGGGCATTGAAAAGCGGGAAGTGGAGGTCAGCTATAAGGTGGGCGACTCCGTCAACATCGTGGACGGGCCCTTGGAGGGCTTTGTCGGCACGGTGGAGGAGCTGGACGTGGAGAAAAACCGCGTGCGGGTCACCGTTTCCATGTTCGGCAGGGAAACCCCCGTCGAGCTGGAGCTGGACCAGGCCGAACCTGTGGACTGATCTTCCAGCAAGAAAGGCCGCGCTTTCTCGCGGAACAATGTGTAAGGCAGCAAGCGGGCGCGCCCGCTTTTGCGAGGGGCATTGCCCCTGTGGGAGGCACGGCTGAAATCTTTCTCACGGCCGCGCCGTCATCCACCACGAATTTTGGAGGTGCAAACAAATGGCTCAGAAGGTTACGGGCTTTATCAAGCTCCAGATCCCTGCCGGCAAAGCGACTCCGGCACCGCCTGTCGGCCCCGCGCTCGGCCAGCATGGCGTGAACATTATGGCGTTCACCAAGGAATTTAACGAGCGTACCAAGAATGACGTGGGCCTTATCATCCCCGTCGTCATCACGGTCTATGCGGACCGTTCTTTCACCTTTATCACCAAGACCCCTCCGGCCGCTGTGCTGATCAAGAAGGCCTGCGGGATCGAGACGGCCTCCGGTGAGCCCAACAAGAAGAAGGTCGCCAAGATCACCCGCGAGCAGGTGCAGAAGATTGCCGAGCAGAAAATGCCCGACCTCAACGCCTCTTCTGTGGAGAGCGCCATGAGCATGATCGCCGGCACTGCCCGCAGCATGGGTATCGAAGTAGTCGATTGATTCCCGAGTGGGAGGAAATCTAGTAATCCGATATTTACCACTGGAGGAAAGAGAGAATGAAACACGGTAAAAAATATGTGGAAGGCGCCAAGCTCATCGACCGCAGCAAGGTCTACGATACCGCTGAGGCGCTGGACATCTGCGTGAAAACTGGCACTGCCAAGTTCGATGAGACCGTCGAGCTTCATGTAAAGCTGGGCGTGGACGGCCGTCACGCCGACCAGCAGGTCCGTGGCGCCATTGTGCTGCCCAACGGCACTGGCAAGAGCGTGCGTGTGCTGGCCATCTGCAAGCCCGAGAAGGAAGAGGACGCCAAGGCTGCCGGCGCTGATTATGTGGGCGGCGAGGAAATGGTGCAGAAGATCCAGTCTGAAAACTGGATGGATTTCGACGTGCTGATCACCACCCCCGACATGATGGGCCTGGTGGGCCGTCTGGGCCGTCTGCTTGGTCCCCGCGGCTTGATGCCCAACCCCAAGGCCGGCACCGTCACCCCCGATATCGGCAAGGCTGTGTCCGAGGCCAAGGCTGGTAAGATCGAGTACCGTCTGGACAAGACCAACATCATCCACTGCCCCATCGGCAAGGTCTCCTTCGGCGTGGAGAAGCTTCAGGAGAACTTCGATACCCTGATGGACGCCATTGTGAAGGCCAAGCCCTCTGCGGCCAAGGGCCAGTATGTCCGCTCCTGCGTGGTCAGCGCCACCATGGGCCCCGGCGTGAAGATCAACCCCGCCAAGTTTATCTGAGATAAATAAGCGGCTTAGGGCTTGACAAGGCCCAGCACCATTTGCTATAATAACAAAGCTGTCCATCCAAAGACAGCAGGTTTGTAAACGGTTTTGTCCGGCCTGCCGAGGAAAGACGAGCAAAGAAGAATGACAGGGCTGTGCTTCTGTCAGGGGTGCCTGCATGGCGCTTTCCCCTTCTGTAATTTGCTTGCAACGCCTTTCCGAGGAAACCCGGAAAGGCGTTTTTACTTCTACTTTCACGACCCGGAGGTGAAACGAATTGCCCAGCGAGAAGATTCTGGAACAAAAGAGACAGCAGGTGGCACAGCTGGCCGAGGACTTTAAAAAGGCCAATGTGGGCGTGCTGGTGAACTATGAAGGCATCACGGTGGAAAAGGACACCAAACTGCGCAAGCAGCTGCGTGAGGCAGGCTGCGAGTACAAGGTGGTCAAGAACACCCTGCTTGGCCTGGCCTTTAAGGAGGCCGGCATCGAGGGCCTGGAGGAGCATCTCCACGGCGCCACCGCCATCGCTTACAGCGAGAACGGCTATGTGGACGCCCCCAAGATCCTTTCCGACTATGCCAAGGACAACGAGAATTTCACGGTGAAGGCCGGCTTTATTGACGGCGACACGGTGGATTCCAAGAGCATTGACGAGCTGGCCAAGCTGCCCCCCAAGGAGGTTCTGGTGGCTCAGGTGCTCGGCGGCTTGAACGGCCCCATTCAGGGCTTTGCCAATGTGTGCAGCGGCACTCTCCGCAGCCTGGTCATCGCCCTCAACGCCATTGCCGAGAAGCAGAGCGCCTAAAGCGCTCAGGGGAGATTTCCCCCATTTCATTTCTTTGCCTATTACTAAATTTTATGGAGGTATTTTATCATGTCTGAGAAGGTCACTAACCTGATTGAAGAAGTCAAGTCCCTCACCGTCCTGGAGCTCTCCGAGCTGGTTAAGGCTCTGGAGGAGGAGTTCGGTGTTTCCGCTGCTGCTCCCGCTGCTGTTGCCGTGGCTGCTCCCGCTGCTGCTGCTCCCGCTGCTGAGGAGAAGACCGAGTTCGACGTGGTCCTGAAGAGCGCTGGCGCCAACAAGATCAACGTCATCAAGGTTGTCAAGGAGATCACCGGCCTGGGCCTGAAGGAAGCCAAGGCTCTGGTTGACGAGGCTCCCAAGACCATCAAGGAGGGCGCTTCTAAGGACGACGCCGAGTCCATCAAGACCAAGCTGACCGAGGCTGGCGCTGAGGTTGAGCTGAAGTAAGTTTCACCACCGGTTCAAAAGGCCCGAGGGGTTCCCCTCGGGCTTTTTCTTTTGCCAGGCTGGCCGGCGGGCATTTTCCCGCTGCGGGCAAATTCCGGTGGCAGCTCGTTGTGCTTTGGCGCAGCGTTGCCCCAAATTTTGTGTTTTCTTTGAAAAATCCAGGCCGCACCCCCTATATTTTGTAGCCAACTGTGAATGGTTTGTGAATTTTTCTGAATTGTGGAAAAGGGGGTTGCATTCTCGGAAAAGGCATGCTAAAATGTAACCGAATTGTAACACTTGTCATCGAAGTGTAACCTTCCGCAGGGAAGGGCCTTCTGAAAGGAGTGTACAGGGATGCGGAAAAAAACGCTGCAAAATCTTCTCACCTTCCTGTTGGTGCTGGTGCTGACGGTGTGTACGGTAATGGCTCTCAGCCTGGTCTCGCAGGCGCAGGCGGATCCTACCGCGGCAGCGGCCCAGGTGGTGGAGGACACGCAGGCGGCCGCAGGGAACGCCTCTGCGGGTGAGCTGTCCGCTTCCATCCCTTCGCGCTGGGCGGCTTCGCCCCTGGCTTGCATCGCTGGGTTTGTGGTGGTGCTGGCCTTTGTAGCTGGCGGGTTGTTGCTTTACCGCCGTGAGAGACGGCGGGGGCGCAGGGCCCCACAGGGGAGACACAGTTACATCCCCCGCGCGGACATGGCCTTTTCAGGCAGAAACAGAGTATAAGGGTTTTCGTCCTTTCATATTTTACCTCGAAACAAGGCCGGCTTCACCGCCGGTCTTGTTTTTGCATCAAATGCAGAAAAAGGCATCCCATTGGGGATGCCTTTTTCTATGCCAGCTTGGGAAAATATCCCTGCTTATCTTTTCGAGGCGGCAAACTCTGCCGCCTCCTGCAGCCACCCCAGCAGCTCTTCGTCGATCTCCTCCACGCTGCCGAGGACCACATGGTGGGTCCAGCGGTTGGGGTAGGGCTCGGTCTTCACGGCAATGCGGGGGCTCTCCACCGGATAGGCCAGGCCAAAGGTCACGGTCAGATAGGGGTCCGGCCGGTCCTTCTTCCGCTTGGCGGCCAGCAGAGAGGCACAGCCGAATTGGCGGCGCAGGTAAAAGCTGGCCTGGCTCTTGCCCACCTTCACCGCCATGCCGGGCACCGCCTTCCGAAGCCGTTCCTCCAAGGCATGGTACAGGGGAAGGGCGCCGGGGCACTTTTCAAAAAGAAAGAGAAGGTCCTGTTCCATGGGAGCTCCTTTCACCGGGTGAGAAGCGTTTTCCCGTCAAAAACCAGCACGCCCCGGCCCTCGCCGGTCTTGTGTCCTTCCAGCAGCCAGCGTTTGAAGCCCCGCTGCATGGAGGTGCCCTCCGGCAGGTTCTCCAGAGGTCCCCGGCTTGCCGCCCCAAAGACCCGCCAGGCGTCGCCGAAGGTCTCCGTCTCTTCCCAGCCCACCAGGTCGAAATCCTCCTGGAAGCTGACGATATTGGAGGAGGGGGAGAGGACCTGACGGTTTTCAGGGTACAGCAGCCAGGAGTGGCACACGCACACCAGGGGCCCGCCTTGCAGCTCCTCCCGGAAAAAGCCGTAGGCCCGCTTGTAAGAGTCCAGCCGGGCGGGCAGGTCGAAGGGCTCCCCGCTGGAGGGGATGTGGATGTTCTTCACCGGGTCCCCTTTCTTCACCACCAGGCCGTGTTTCTTATAGGGGGTTTCCCAGGGATAGGGGATGTCCTCATACTCCAGCCGGCCCAGCTTTACAATGTCCCCAGAGTAGAAGATAGGATACCAGGAAGAGACAAAGTTCCCCCACACGCCCTGCACCGCCTTGCACTCCAGCACCTTGTACTTCAGATCCGCGAAGGTATCCCAGAACACCCGTTCCGGCACACCTTTCTGGCGGTACAGCTCCTTGGCGGGCACAGCGGCCTCCAGCAGGAACAGCAGCCACAGGGTGTAGAGATTCACGCCGCTCTCCTGGGAGAGATCCTCCAGCAGGGGCTCCACCAGCTTCGTGTCCAGGTCGTGGCAATAGAAGAATTCCACAGCGCCGTCCAGGGCCTCTTCCTGTCCGTTTTGCCGCAGGAATTCCCCGCAGCGCAGAACTTCTGCTTTGGCCTCCTCTGGAAAACCGGTCTCTTCCATCAGCCGTTTCCAAAATGCGCAGTTCATACAGCTTCCTCCCGTTCTTTACTTGCCGATCTTTTCGGTGTCGATGAAAAGGTTCACCGGCCCATCGTTTTGGCATAGCACCTCCATATAGGCGCCGAACTCCCCAGTCTCCACCTTGCGGATCCCCAGGGCCTTGGCCCGTTCCACAAAATGGCGGTAAAGCCGTTCCGCCTCTTCCGGCGGGGCCGCCAGGTCAAAGGAGGGCCGGCGGCCCTTTTTGCAGTCCGTGCCCAAGGTGAAGTTGGACACCACCAGCAGTTCTCCACCGGTGTCCTCCAGGGAAAGGTTCATCTTCCCATTCTCATCGGTGAACACACGCAGGCCCTGTACCTTCTCTGCCAAAAAGTCCGCCTGCTTGTCCGTGTCCCCTTTCATCACGCCCAAAAACACCACCAGCCCTTGGCCGATGGAGCGGGTTTCCCGGTGGTCAATGGTGATTTCCGCCCGGCCCACCCGCTGAATGACAGCTCGCATACATATCCTCCCCACTGGTTTTGTTATCCTCCCTATCCTAACACAAGTCCGGCAAAAGGTAAACGGATTTTTGGGGAAAAGCCCGGGATTTCTTGCGCCGGGCTTGCGGCCCTGCTATAATGGGAGCAAGAACAACAAGGAGGAGTGCACATGCTTGCTACAATAACCAACGGAGTGTATACTGCCCAGGTGGATCCCCTGGGGGCCCAGCTGGTCTCCCTCAAAGGGCCGGAGGGCTTTGAGCACCTTTGGGTGGGCGACCCCCAATATTGGAGGGAACATGCCCCGGTGCTGTTCCCCATTGTGGGGGCCCTGCGGGACAACCGGACCCAGATCGGCGGAGAGTGGTATTCCATGAACCGGCACGGCTTCGCCAAAGCCAGCCAGTTCACCCTGGTAGAGGAGGGAAAGGACCGCTTGGCCTACTGCCTCACCGCCGATGCGGAGACCGAAAAGCGCTATCCCTTCCAGTTTGCCCTCACCGTGGCCTACACCCTCACGGAGAACGGCTATGAGACGGCCTTCACCGTGGAGAACACCGGGGACAAGCCCATGCCCTACGCCATCGGCGGCCATCCGGGGTTCAACATCCCCGTGGACGAGCAGGCGGCCTTCGAGGACTACGTCATCCGCTTTGAGAAGGAGGAGACCCAGCGCTGCCCCGGCATTGTGGGGGACAAGCTGCTGGACTACTCCCAGATTACCCTGGAGCTGGAGGGCGAGCGGGAAATCCCCCTGCGCCACGAACTCTTTGCCCGGGACGCCTTGATTTTCGAGAACCTCAACTCCCACACCGTGGCCTTGGTGAACCCCGCCACCGGCAAGGGCGTGGAGATGGAGTTCTCCCAGTTCCCCCTGCTGGGCATCTGGTCCGCCCAGAACAACGGCCCCTACGTCTGCCTGGAGCCCTGGACCGGCTGCGGCACCTTGGCCACCGAGGGGGACGTCTTCGAGCAGAAGAAGGGCATGCGCACCTTGGCCCCCAGCGGCAAGGAGAGCTACGCCTTTACCATCCGCTTCCTGTAAAAGGGGCGCGCCATGGAGGATTGGAAGGAGCTGCAGCGCCAAGCCTACCAAAACAAGGTGGACCACGGCTTCAACGTGACAGACGTGTCCATGGAGTTCTGCCTGCTTTACGGCGAGGTGGGGGAGGCCTACCAGGCCTGGTCCCGCCAAAAGCCCGACCTGGGCGAGGAGCTGGCCGACGTGGCCATCTACCTGCTGGGCCTGGCGGAAATCCTGGATGTTGACCTGGGCCAGGAGGTGCGGCGGAAAATGGACATCAACCGCCGGCGCCGCTACGGCGTGGTGGACGGCGTCTGGCAGCGCCTGGAGGACGGGTCCCCCGGGGAACACACGTAAAGTTTTTGCGCAAGCTTTTTACAAAAAGCTTGCAGGGTGTGGGGCAGCGCCCCACGACCGAAAGCAAAGCGCAGCTTTGCGGGAAAAGAGAGATAGGCCCAAGCCCGCATGCGCCTGCAAGGCGATAGGGCGCTGGGCCGGCTCCCGCCGTGCTCTCCGGTGGGT
>OLRD01000629.1_pt1 | contig 26918 bp, 36 predicted proteins | sample 1672051 | NCBI WGS metagenome assembly OLRD01 (sample SAMEA3136640, study PRJEB25190) | human gut metagenome | biome: human gut; feature: human-associated habitat; material: faeces | place: Austria | collected 2013 | reverse complement strand
TTTTATTGTATTTTTTTCTTCTTTTTGGCGTTGTGCAGAGCGAGACAAATCCCGTCTAACGTTTTTTCTTCCAGAAATTTCCGAAAAAAACAAATCCAGTCATTCCAGTAAATAACACCAAATCCTTTTTCTACGTATGTTTTTTGAGGAAATGTTGGGTAGTGCGTAGCAAAAGGTGCACTTTACTATTTGCTACGTACAATAACATTTTGCACACCTTTTGCTGGTTTTATCAACTAACGTTTTAGTATGTACGTCTAACAAAAATAAAATCGCTCTAACGTTTCCAAAAACGAAAACGTTAGAGCGTTAGACGAAAACGCCTGTTTTCATCACGTAAAAAGTAACACGCTCAATATCCGGTCGCTATGCAGTACATGATGATTGCGATTCCGGCGAGGCACACACACGACATGCAGACAAGCGCGATGGTGGCGAGTACTTCTTTCATGTTTGGTTCTCCTGATGTTTGATGTTCACCAAAAACAAAAAGCCCGCTTTGTGGGCGGGCTCCAAAGTAGACTTTGTGGACTGTGAATCATTCAGCATTTGCATAGGTTTGGTGCACTACCATACACCAAACCTATGCAAATGCTGTTCCAATGCCGGGGAATCGTGGGAAACGGCGATGCGTTGATTGAGGTTACTTGTTGTTTTCTGTGCGCTTGCGAACGGGCTTGGCAGGCATGATGTCGGTTGGCTTGCCGTCAACGGCGGCGGCCTTGGGTATTATGTCCTGCACCGTAAGTTCCCGCCCGCCCAACTTATGCGGCAGCGCCGCGCAAGCGGCGTCCCATATTTCGACAAGCGCCTTACGGTCCATCGCGGACAACAGGTGCCTGTTGTCCTTTGCCTTTTCGAGTGCCTTGATCAGCGGTTCCAAATCCAGCGTCGCTCGCGGCTCCGCCTTGACGGTTACGGCGTCGTAATCGAAAGCCATGATGCCGTGATACTGGCTCAGCGCGACTGCGAAAGATTCAGGCGTCAATCCGTCCCGCATGTAGAAAGACTTCTCCTTAGCGTTGAAGCTTACTACGCTAAGATTCTCAGCGTAGTAGCGCTCAACCGCCTTAGCGGAAGATTGATACTTAAACCCTCCTGCAAAGATAAAGATTGCCTTCTTTATCTTTGCCCATTCAGGCAGAGCGGAGGCGACGCGGGCAAAGGCATTCACTCGCGCCGTGCTCTTGCTGTTCATGATGTCGGCAAGAGAAGCGCGGAAGGCTTGGCAAACCAGCTTGCGCTTTTCGCCTTGCGTCTTGGTGATGCGTAGCAGGATGGATTCAAACGATTCATCGGTAAGAACGGTGGTATTCGACATGGTGATACTCCTTATGGCGCATCGCCGCTTCCCACGATTCCCCGGCTTCTTTCTCTATGTGTAGAGGTTCCCGCGCTGTTTCGCGTACTCTCATGCAGTACAGCAAGTGTACAACATGAGCGCGATGCGCGGCGGCGCATGGCTCCGCCTCTTTGTCAAAGACCTTACAACCCATCATGCGGCAGGGTTGGTTGAGGGGGTATTTCCCCCTCTCTGTAAATATAAGATACACTTGCAAAATAGATATGTCAATAACTTTTTTACTACGTAGCAAAACTTTTTTCATGGGGGTTGGTTGACTTGTTCGTCAATGGCAGATGATGACTGTAGGTGACAGCTAATGACCGTGGGGTGCGTGGGGTGCGTGGGGTGCGTGGGGTGCCGCCACACCCTCCGGGGGCGCTTTGGACGCGTGGGGACATGGGCCATCAGAGAGACTACGTATAATTTTACATATACACCCACGCCCACTCAGTATATTTTGCCCACGAAACCAATGTTACTACTCAGTAACCAAACTCCACGAAGTCCAAGCAGTCCCCTTCTTCCTCGAACCCCCGGGGGTGAATGGACAAGCCCCCCGGTTTCGTCTATATCTGTCGGCAACGGAGGTTATATGAAACCGAAAGACGTATTGGACGCCGCCGCGACGCGGCTTACTGAAGAGAAGGCAAAGACCAGCGGACCCCACGAAGCCACCTTCCTCATGATTGCCCGCCTGTGGGCGGCGTATTTGAAGGTTCCGGTGTCGCCCCGCGATGTAGCCGTGATGATGGTCATGCTGAAGGCATCCCGCGTGAAGTGCGCGCCGTATCCTTCTGATGACAATTTCGTGGACATGGCGGGCTACGCGGGCCTCGCGGCGGATTTGCGTCCGGGGGCTCCGTTCGGCACATGTGAAAGTCCCAATGCCGTCGTCGATTTGGCCGCCGGTGACCATGAGAAGGTGCATGAATGGATTATGGGTCGGTGCTGCTGCAAGGGGGGCGAGTGATGTCTTCTCCCCGTGTGCCGTCGGTCCGGCTTGATGACGGCCGGTATGTTTTGCCTGATGCCGTCTGTCTGTGGTTTTTCCGTGTGTTCGAGGCTTGCAAGGATGAGGTTTTCGGATGCCGCAAGCTCAGGGTTTTGCAGTATCGTGTGGAGGACGAGCCGCAGGATTACAGGGCACAGGTGGAGGAGCACACCGCGCACGGCCATGCCGTCGTACGGGTGGAGCTCGTCGCGGGTTTCGAGCGTGAAGAAGACGTGCCGACGTTCGATGACTTGCGGGATACCGCAATGCACGAAGCCCTCCATCTCCTCTTTTCCGATTATTCCCGTCTTGCGCTTCACGACCGCCGCTCCCGTGACGATAAATGGAATGACGTCCTGAAGGCCGAGCATGAAATTATGAACGTCCTCATGCAGTTGTTCGACCGGGGTATGAAGTTCGATGTTCCGTTTCCGCCGGACCGTGACGGCACGGCGCGCCTTGAGCGGCATATGTACAGGGTGCGGAGCATCGCATTGAAGGATGCCGGAAATGATTGACGAGGGTTCGTAAACCATTGTAGATAAATAGCCGGGGCAGTTGATCGCCCCGGCTATTTTCGTAAGGAGAAGACAACATGGCTGACGTCAAGAAAAATAGTGCGGCGAATCCTGACTGCGATTGCGGGTTGTCGTATATCGGGCGCGAGGAATGCGTGAAGGCTCCGGGTGTCGGGAACGACACCGCGTTTGTGCAGGGATTGCGTGGCAAGCGTGGCCCGCAGGGTCCGGCAGGCCCCAAGGGTGACACGGGCGAGCAGGGACCCGTCGGTCCGGCAGGCCCCAAGGGTGACACGGGCGAGCAGGGTCCGCAGGGCGAGAAGGGCGACAGGGGTATGCAGGGACCCGTGGGTCCGCAGGGTCCCGCTCCTGCGCATGTTTGGGATGGTACGATCCTGCGTATCGAGAACTCTGACGGGACATGGGATGACGGTGTTGACCTGAAGGGCGAGAAAGGCGACACGGGCGAGAAGGGCGACACGGGCGAGCAGGGTCCCGTGGGTCCGGTGGGTCCCAAGGGCGAGCAGGGTATTCAGGGTGCACAGGGGCCGCAGGGATATCCGGGCGAGAAGGGCGAGAAAGGCGAGAAAGGCGAGAAAGGCGACACGGGTGCGCAGGGTCCCGTGGGTCCGCAAGGTCCGGCAGGCAATACGGGTCCCGTGGGTCCGGCAGGCCCTCAGGGTCCGGGGTGCGCCGATTCCATTGTGGACGCGGCGTATACGCTTGTGCCGTCTGAGTCCGTGGTTTTCGAGAAGATTTGTCTGTGTCTCGATATGGGTGGAGATGGCGGGGAGGTATCGGAGATCCCCCGTTTTGCAGAATTGTGCAAGGACAATGTCGAATTGGGCCTTGACCCCGCCGCTGCCTCACATCCTTACGAGGTCACGTTTACCGGGTCGGTGAGCGGTAGCGAGGCGGAAATAGCGAAGCGGTTTGCCAGATACAATACCATTTTTCTTTATTCCATCAAGTTGAATGATGTGGAGTTCGATCTCGGCTATTGTGTGGACGCAAGCGACGCTACACGGCGGGGCAATTGCACGGGATACGAGTTTGAGGTGGGATTCTCCGGGGTCGAGGAATATACGCCGAATACACCTCTGCCGCTTGGCCTGCTGTTGAGCAAGGTGTCGATAAGCGTAGACACTTCGGACCCGGCGAATATGAGCGTCAGCTATTCCTTCACGCTCAGGCTGGATGCCGAGGCAGCGTTTGGCGGCACGCCGGGTGCGCTTCCTGCGACCATGTTGCGTGTGCAGGGGACACGTTGCGACGGTACGGTGTTCGAGGCGGATGTCGACCTGATGTCGATGCTTGTGGATAATGGCTTTGCCAACGCCACGTTCAGGAATTTGCGGGGCGACTTGACGATGATGTTCGATTTGGTACAGGCTACCGCACCTAATTACGACGGCGTGACTGTCTCCGACGAATATATCGAAGAGATTGATGGATACCGCGTACGAGCCGTTGATGTGGTGACGAAGAAGAACCGCATTGCCGACGCGGTCTATGGTAATGCGCTCGAACAGGCGGCGTTCAGAGGGCAGCTTGGCGATCCGCAAAGTCTGGTTTCCAACGCCGACAAGGTAATCACATCGTCCGTGTTGCAGGCATATGGAACGACGGACGGTATGCCGTCGGGCTATGACGGCAACACGGCCGCGTTGCTCATCACGCAGGCGTTCGGTGATACCAATGCTTTCAGTAATGACAAGGACGTTATGCAGTTTGCGGTGTTCGAAGCGCTGGAGACGAATAGGCCCGACATATACTGGAGACATAGTCATTCGGCGGACAAGGACGCGCCTACATGGAGCGAATGGGTTCGGTTGCGGTTCGAGCCTTTCGTCGGCGCTACCGCATCTGCGGCGGGCGCTGCGGGGTTTGTTCCTGCGCCTGCTGCGGGAGACCAGAACAAGTTCCTGTACGGAGACGGGAACTGGTCGCTGGTTACGGACGTGGCGATTGGCGGGAATGAAAATGATATGGCCAGTGCGCGGGGGCAGATTGGGCCAACACGAGAACTTGGGAGTAATGTAGACTACAATACAGTTACCGAAGCAGGATTTTACTTAATAAACGCAACAGGCGGCGTGAATGGCCCAATCGTTGGAAGTGCTGCCTTCATGCAAGTTTTTTACAGTAAAAAAGACGCATTCACAAAGAATTTGTATCAGATAGTATATGCCTATTCATCAGCAAGAGAACGTATGTTCCTCAGGCAGTATCGCATAGCGAGTAATGATTGGTCTTCCTGGTCAGAAATTGTGTCGTCTTCATGCATCGGCGACGGACTTACCGTCCACAACGGCATCATCTCCGTCCCCGAATACGAGGGGGCTACGGCATCGGCAGCCGGGACAAGCGGCCTTGTTCCGCCCGCAGCCGCCGGACAACAGGAAAGCTTTTTGACCGGAGGCGGGGAGTACAAGCCAGCGCTTTCGACTAGCGGCGGCGTCCTGACGGGCAGCATGCAGATCAATGATCCCGCAAATGTGATTGGATCGGCACCCTCTGCCAACACCGAACGCGGCCTGTTTCTTGGCGACAAAAACAGCGTGATCATGGGCGGGTTCGATGTCATACAGCGCGCATCGGATAACGCTAAATACACGCAATTCTATTCAAAAAATAGCAGTGGACATATCACGTCCCTTGCTGCTGTGACTTATGAAGACGGCACGAGAGAACTTGTGGCGGATAGCCCTCTCCAAATCAACGACATACAAATAAAACAGGTCGTTGACGGCGGAAGAAGGGTAATCGTGCTCTCTGGGGCGCGTGGCAATCAAGGGCATTCATTTCGTTTTTCCCCGGACACGGGGGAGGCATATATGGATGGCCGTGTAATACATGCGAAAGCCGATACCGCCGGATACGCAGATACCGCCGGGAGTGCGAATGCGCTTGGCGGCAAGGCTGAAAGTGCGCTCTCCGTCGCTTTTGCAAGCGAGGCTCAGAATGCGTTTGGGCTCAAAGGCATGGACATGATCATTGTGAAGACAACGCATACGCTGCCTAATTACGGTACATGGAAATATATGTATCTTGTAGCAACAGATGAAAAATGGATCGATATGGTCATCGGGGAAAATGCGGGAGGTACAACTTTGACACCTAATTACCCGGGATACCCAGATGCTTTTATGGACGGAATGGCTTTCAGAAGCGCATGAGGAGTAGAAAAATGGGAAAAAATTACGGAAACATAATCTACAGAAAAGAAACGGGTGCATACGTGATCGGCAAGTTCTGCGTGCCGCATCCCGAAGACACCAGTGTACCAGACGAAATCCATAAAGATTTTTTAGGGTTGTGGGAAGACGTAAATGCTTATGCCGAAGCGCATCCGGAAATGGTGACGGAAGAGCAAACATACGTCCCGCCCGTACCCACGCTGGAGGAACTGAAAATAGCGAAGAAAGCACGGATCGACGCGGAAACGTCCGCCGCCATTGCTTCCGGGTTCGACTATGCCGTGGGCGGAGTCACCTATCATTTCAGCTACGCGCTTGATGATCAGCAGAACTTTTCCGATACGGCGAACGTCTGCATCATGAAACAGGCGGGGATGCCGGGCCTGCCCGACTCAGTGATGTGGAATGCCTACACGGTGCCGGACAATGAGCTGGAGCGCCTGACATTCGACGCGCCGGGCTTCCTCGCGCTCTACGCTGGCGGTGCCATGAAGCACAAGAACGAGACGATGCAGCGCGGCGGGGAACGTAAGGCGGCTGTGGAGGCCGCGACCACGCCGGAAGAGGTTGAAGCCGCATGACCTACGGAAAACGAACGTTGATCGCCGTTGACCAGCTCCTCAATACGCTTCTTGGTGGCTGGCCGGACGAAACCCTGTCCTCGCGCTGTTACCGCTGGGCGCGGGACGGGGTGAGAGCGTGGCCCCGCAAACTCATAGACGGGCTGTTCTTCTGGCAGAGGGAACACTGCAAGAGCAGTTACGAGAGCGAGAGGGAGGGGAGGCAGTCGCCGCCGGAATTGCGGCGCGTGACCCCGGAAGCGTAACCCGGTATAGTCTTTTCAGGCAGAGGCGGGGGAGATTGGAGCCTCCCCCACCGGCCCGGCGGCGATACGCCGGACCACGGCCCCACACGATGCTGTAATCATCGTGCAAGGTTTCCGCCTGCGGTTGTGCTCGTGACGAGCGCGCAACACATAACAGGCAGGGAGCCGGGGTATGAGATATTTTAATCCTTTGACGAAAGAGATCGTCAGTAAACGTGATTTGATCGTTTTGCTGAATATGTCCGTACCTGACGGAACTGGTAAAATCGGTGATTGGTGGCTCCTGCATGAGGGCGAGCGTCCTTATGGTTTCGATGTCGATGAACAGCGTGTTGCAGAGGGGGAGATAGTTTTTGCCGACGGGCGTTATGTCCAGACGTATGTTCTGGAGAGCCTGCCGGAGGAAGCCGTCGTCGCCGCGAAGTTACGGCGCGCCAAGGAACGTCGCGCATTGTCGGTGTCTTCTGCGGTTGTGGAAATCGATGGGCTCGTATTCAATGCCTCTCTTGATTCCATCTACCGCATGAACGCGGTCCTTTTCGCGGCGCAGTTGGATGCCAAGCCGGATTCCACTGTGGTGCAATGGGTCATGGCGAATAATGTGGTTCGGACGGTATCGCTGCGCCAGTTGAGCGCGGCGTATATACAGGCAGTCGAACGCTTGGTGTACGATTGGCCTGAAGTCTATACTGAGTTGAATAAGTAACGGTTACGGCACCACGCGGTTGACTCTGTATCAGCCGCGTGGTAATGAATTCAACGAACGGGCGAATGTGAGGATCTTTACAGAATGGCGAAAATCAATCCTTTGGTCTACAAAAACGACAGCCATCGGCCAGCGGGAGACGGGGATACGTTGAAGCCCTCGCTCATCCCGGTTGACTCGTCTGTGCAGGGAAAGTCTCTGCTCAAGAACGATGTCGATAAGGGCCTTTCGGCTGTCGCTGCCGACGCGCTTTCGGGCGATGCGGACAACGCGCTGAAGCTTGGCGGTGACGGCGCGTTGATGTTGCGGCTTTCCGACGTCGTTTCGGCGGACGGAGACAGTATTCTTGAGCTCGGAACGGATAGGAAGCTTGCGGTAAAGCCGCGTGAGCTTTCCGCCGACGAGAACAACTATCTCCGTTACGGCAACGACGGCGGCTTCTACATCTCCGGTTCGGATATCCTGTCCGATACGGCGGGCAACCCTCTTACCACGGGCGCAGACGGGAAGATTCTTCTGAATCCTTGTCTGTTGCCGAAGATTCCGCCTATCGTTTCTGAGCAGGCGGGAAACCTCATTACCAAAGACCGCGCGGACGATAGCGCCCTCCTGCTCCATACGGACGTCGTGTCTCCCGATGCCGGGAACATGATTGCCTCCGACGCGGCGAACAAGCTCAAGGTGACGGCGGCCACCGTTTCCTCGGCCAATGCCGCGAACTGCATCACGGTCGACGACTCCGGGCGGCTTATTGTACTTCCGGCTTCCATCATCGACCGTGGTGACGGGTGCCTGCCGGATAACCTCATTGTCCTCAGCAACGCCAACAAGCTTATGCTCAAGCTTGGGCTGCGCTACGATGCGCTCTCGGGGCGTCTGGATTTGCTCGACACCCACAACGCCGTCACCGCCTCCGTGTCTATTCCGACGGCGACCTCCATCTTGGAGAGCGTGACGCTTGAAGACAATCCCGTCGGCCAGCCTGAGGGTCGGTATCTGCACTTCACCTTCCGCAAGTCGGACGGTACGGTCGTGAACACCTACGTGGACATGTCGTCCCTGAAGGATGTGTATACGTCCGGTAAGGGCATTGAGATTCACGACATGGCGGTCAATGTGAAGCTTGCGCCGCGTGATTCGGGGCTTTCCTTTGACGAGGCCGGATGTTTGCAGGCCGGATTTACCGACCTTGCCGGTCCGGGTCTTGTGATTACCGAAGACCCCGAGAGCCTCGGCAAGCAGTTCGAGGTGGCGGTTTGCGAGGGTATTACGCTCACCAAGCACTTCACCCATGATGGGACCGAGGTGCGTGCGGTGGCGGTCAATCTCGATCCTGAGCAGAAGATTCTTGGGCTTGTCCCTGACCCTGATGAGCGGGCTTGTCCGACCTTGGGGTCGAAGCTCGAATTCACTGCTGCCTCCGTTGCCGAAACGCCTGCCGCTGCGGATATGGTGCTGAATGGTTTCGATGGTCAGGTCGTGGATACGTTCCGTTTCTCCGGTCCTTTTACGGCGGTAGAAAGGGATGCGGGTGCTGGCACGCCTCCCATTGTCAGATTCAATCTCAGCGAAGCGACTGATGCCGTAGGCAATATCATCGTCGATGCTGATACGAACGAAGCCGAGCTTTATATCAAGCCGGATGAAACTGACCTCTTCCTCGGTGTGAATGCCGAGCACGAGCTGACCGCGACGCTGAAGACGCGATGGGATGATGACAAGAGCTCGGTGGAAATCATCGGCCGCGAAGAAAAGCTTGCCACCGAAGTTCGCGTTCCGGTGCTCAAGTCGTACACCACGACGCCGACGATTGCCGAGAAGGAAGGCCATCGTTTCCTCAAGGTTGATTCCGCATCAACGCTTGCGGATACGTCCGTTGTCAATGCTACGGCGGCTGAAGTACAGCTTCCTGACGACGTGGTGGTGACGGCGGTCAAAACGACTCCGGTATTTACGACGGAGGCGTCTGATGGCGGGCCTGCGGTCACGAGTATGCAGGTCGAGGCGGAAGTAACGCAGAGCGACGGTTCCAAGATTGTGGCCACGGCCGAGAAGGTTCAGGTACCTATGCCGCGTACGCTGGCGGCGATCTCTGATACGCTTGCCCTCGAGGACCGGGAAGGTGTCAAGTACCTGACGGCCAAGACCACGGCCACGATGGACAGCGGCGCGCCTATAGAGTCCCCCCTTGCGGAAGTGGCGTTGCCTCCCACGGTGGAGTCCCTTTCCGGCACGTTGACCGGAACCAATACGACCGCCGACCCGTGGGTAATCAAGCTGACGCTCACAATGACTGATGGTACGAAGGTGGAAGGCGATGTGAATTTGGCGGCTATGGTACAGCAGCCGTAAATCGATCATTGTTTGCTACCTGCGTATATATTCAATAACCTATAAATAGGAGTTTCCAGTTATGGAAGGTCTTCCGGTTTCTTATTCGCTGAACAGTGGCGATAACGGCAACAATTGGTGGGGCGATTTTATTGGTGCCGCTATCGGTGGTGCCGCCGGTGCCGCTTGGGGGCGTGGAAATAATAACGGGTGCTGCGGGAATGGCGGTGCCGGTTGCTGCAACAACAACGACCAGTTCATCATGGACACGCTGACCACCATGCGTACCGACGTTAACGGCATCGGTCGTGATCAGCTTATCCAGACGCAGCAGATCGGGCAGGGGATTTGTCAGGGATTCGGTGGTATCGCCACCGAGATTGCGAACCTTGGCAGCCAGCTGTCGCAGGGCCAGTGCCGGACGGAAGCGGCTGTTCTGACGACCGGTCTGAACGGCCAGATTCAGCAGAAGGACAACACGATTGCTCAGCTCAATGCCGCTCATGCCGTCGAGATGCAGGGCATGAGGAATACCTTCGATATCGTGAGTTCCCAGAAAGACTGCTGCTGCACGACCAATGCAAACATCGAACGGCAGGGCTGCCAGACCCGCGAAGTCATTCTTGCTGAAGGGTGCGCCACTCGTGCCACCATCCGTGACGAACAGGACAAGACCCGTGCGCTTATCAGCCAGCTTGACCGCGAACAGCTTCTCCGTGAATCTGCGGCCAAGGATGCCAAGATTGCTCAGCTCGAAGCCTTCCAGTTCAATACCGCTCTTGCCGCAGGCAATGCGCAGCAGACCCGCAATGAAATGCAGGGCCAGACCGCGCTCATTCTCGCAGCGCTTCGTGACCGCACGCCGGCCTCCTCTGGCGGTGCATCCGCCTAAATCCTCTCTTTAAGGAGAAGCACATGCCTATCAGTCTTGTGATTTCACGGGGCAAGAATGGCGGCGGAGGAGGTAGCCGGGATGAGTCGCGGCGGGGAGAACCCCGCAACGAATCTCAGTACGAGAGTCGAGGCGAAGGCCGCAATTTCATGCGTAGCGGCGGGTATTCCCCCGAAGACACCATGCGGTTCGTCGATGATGAAGGACGCAATGAACCTCGTCAGCTTGGGTATTTGCGTGCTCACGAAGGCGGCGGACGCCAAGATGAAACGGTCGAGCATCTCAAGCACGAAATCAAGCGGCTCAGCGAGCAGCTTGAACGTATGGGCAAGGGTGGTTCCAAACGCGACAAAGGACTTGAAGAAGTCGTCGCCGGGGCCGAACGCATCATGCCCGAACTTATCCTCGATGCTGCCGAAGTCGTCGAAAATCCTCCCAAGACATGGGATAAGTATCTCAAGGAAGGCAAGATTGCGGACATCATCCGCATGGAAGGTAAAGAGTTCATGACTGCTATTGAAAAGGCGGAGAGTGTGGAGCATTTCCTGAAGGAAGCGACGCATACTCTGGCGGCAGTCATGATGTTCTGCGCCGAAAAGTAAGCCTGAGCATAAGGAGCGTATGCTATGGCCTCTGAATACAGACAGATTTTCCCATCCGAGCTCGTGTTTGAGAACATGAAGTGGCGTCTCATATACGACCCGGCGAATCCTGTGATGGTGAAGCCGGACCTCAGCCATTCGAAAGTCATACGGTATACGTGTGATGCCGTGAAGCTGTCGGGGCAGGATAACCCCTTCTATCTGGCGACATTGAATATCGTCATTCCGGCGCAGCCCCAGAATGGGGATGTGGTGGCGATGGACAGGATGTTGTTGGGGGTACGTATTTATCCGCAGCCGATTGCCGGCCTTGCACAGATCAAGCCTGCGGAGCTTCTCTACTATGTGGCCGAGCCTGTTTTTGGAACTGAAGGCAGCCGGGCGCAGACGCTGTTCAATTTACTGATTGGGCAGGCGTACGAAGAGAGCAAGAAGCAGGATGAAATTGTGGATCGCACATGGGGGCATGACCTTCTCTGTGCGGCCACCGAGCCGGAACAAGCTTCGGAGGGGAATGAATCATGAGTTGGTCGACTGAAACGGAATTCGACGTAACGAAGCGTCTGTTGAAAAGGGCCAAGCAATACGACCGCCAGTTTCAGACTGCCCCCGAACTGCTCTCTGTTGCCGTGAAAGGCGCGATGCCTTGGGCGGCTTCGGTAGTTCGGGGGCAGCATGTCCCGGTATCCGTACTTGAGACGCTGTGTGCGCAGCTTCTTACCATCGTACTGGCGAGCGAGGCGGACGATTCTGAGCCGCAGCAGTAAGGAGGCAGCTATGCAGAATTCGTTGTCGCCTGCGCGGTGGCCTTCCTTGGCACAGGACTTGGCGATTATGAATGCGCCGAGTTCTCCCATTACAGACCTTTCGCAGATTTTTTCTGCTTACGATATAGATGAGCCGACGCTTTGTCGGCTTTTGACTACTCCCAAATTTCAGGTCATGGTCAAGACGGCCATGCAGGACATGCGTGCGCTCGGCAACAAGGCGGCGCATGTTTATCGTTCGCAGACGCTCGCGCAAGCGCTTTCCGAGCATCTTTATACGCAAGCCATCAGCGGTGCGATAGAGGCGAAGGAAGCATTGAAACTTCTTGAACTTTTGCTGAAGTCGAGCGGGTTGATGAATGAAGGCAAGGAAGCCACGGTCAATGTGCAGACAAACGTTGGTGTGAATCTTCCCGTGCCGCAGGGCCTCAGTAATCCGAAGCTCGACCACCTCAAGGTAGTGGAGGGGGCCACGGATGTTTAACTATGTCATGTCCCCTACGGGGAAAGAATTCCACGAGTGCGACGCCAAAGTGAAGATGCTGTGCGGGCCTTTTGGTTCCGGCAAGTCCTGCTGTTGCGCTGTGGATGTTCTGACTTACGCCTGCGCGCAGGCTCCAGCGCCTGATGGCGTACGGTATTCACGGGCGGGCATCGTCCGTTCGACGTATCCGGAACTGCTCTCAACCACGCGGCGGTCGCTTGTTGAAGTCATGCCGCAGGGATACGGCGATATCAACATGGCCGGGTCGCCCATGATGGGCGTCTATCGGTTTCCTTTAGCTGACGGTACCACGGTCAATCTGGAGCTCCAGCTTCTCGCGTTGCGCACGCCGCAGGACGAGCCCCGCGTCCGGTCGTTGAACTGGACATTCGCATGGATTAACGAAGCGACGAGTATCTGCCCGGAAGTCATGTCGTTCGTCCTTGCTCGTGTCGGGCGTTTTCCTCCTGCGGATATGGGCGGCATCTCGTGGGGCGGCGTCATCATGGATTTCAATATGCCGGAATCGGGGTCGTGGCTTTATGAGTACATGAACAATCCGGAGGACAATTGGAAGCTTTTCCGGCAGCCTCCAGCCGCGTTCAAGATTTCCGATGAGAACGGAACTCGATACGAGATGAATCCGAACGCGGAGAATCTTCGTAATCTCGGTTCGAAGGAACCGGGCGATCCTGAAGACTTCCCGGCCGAGTCTCGTGGGATGCGGTATTACGACAACCAGATTCGGTCATGGCTCAAGCAGGGGCGGACGGACGTCGTCGATAATCTATATTGCATGTTGGACGTGCCCATCATTGATGGCAAGCCTGTCTATCCTGATTTTCGTACGGGCAAACATGTGGCGGACGTCGAGATACAGCCGCTGGCATTCCATAATGTCATCATCGGCATGGACCAGTCCGGCATTCATCCGGCCGCCGTCATCTTGCAGAATCAAAATGGCAAGTGGTGCGTGCTTGATGAACTTTATGCTGATGGTGAAGGGCTTGAGAATTTCCTCTATGGGATGCTTGTACCGCTTCTGCGCACCAAGTACTCGACCAATGAAGTCGTAGCGGCCATTGACCCGAGCAATACTCGTGATTCGTGGCAGGCGATCACGCCGAAGCGCAGGCTTGAGGAATTGGGTATTGTTGCGGTGACGGAGATATCGAACAGCCCCAAATTGCGTATTCAGGTCGTGGAGCATATGTTGAATGTAGATACCGGTGGGTTGCTTGTGAATCCGACATGCAAGCTGTTGGTTAAAGGCTTTCAACATGAATATCGTTATAGGAAGCTTCGGGCGTCCGGGTCGGCGGGAGAAGCTTATACGCCGTCGCCCGAGAAAAATGAGGTTTCCCACGTCCATGATGCTTTACAATACGCGGCTTTACTTATAAACCAAGGACAGAGGACTGATTCAAGGCAAGTGCAACGGCTATCTGAAAGTATTCAGAGCAAGCGTAGAGTCCTCAGCAAAATTCTTTAGGCGGCATCATGAGCGACGAAAGCAACGATAGCATCAAGTGGTTGCAAGAGATTGAAGATATTCCGGCCAAGGCTGAAGATCCGTTGGCGCGGGAAGTTTTGCGTCGTTTCAACGGTGCCGTCTCGTGGCAGTCCAGCGAACAGGTGAATGGTAAGAGCCTGCGCACGGTGCTCGAAGAATGCTGGCAACAGCAGAATGGTGTGCTTTCCTGCGCGGACAAGGAAGTGGCTGCTACTTTGGGCGTCGATGCCGTTATCAACATGACGGCTTTGAAGACCGGCACGGCGATGGCGTATCTGCGTGATTCCCTTATTGGAGGGAGTTCCGAGCTGCCGTGGGTCATCCGGCCTACGCCGCGTCCAACGTTGTCTCCTGATGCGCAGGATGCGGTCCTTGATGAGCTCAAGCGTGAGTTCTTTTCCGGGCAGTATATGGACGGCCCGAGTATGATTGCAGGCATTCAGCAATTGAAGCGGATGCAGGCGCGCAAAGAGCAGGAAAAGGCCGAGAGATCGGCCACGGCCATGATGTACCTCATCGAGGACCAATGTGCCGAGGGCGGTTTCAATCGGGCGTTGAATGATTTTCTTCAGTATTTTACGGTTTATCCCTTCGCTGTTTTTACCGGACCTTACATCGTACGAGCACCGAAGCTTATTTGGGGCAGACATAAGCCACGTATGAGCACGGAGGTCTTTCCCGCTTTTCGTGCGGTCAGTCCGTTCGATTTCTGCTATTCTCCTGATTCGCCTGACACGCAGCGCGGTTCCTGTGTTTTTACAAGGACGCTCTGGACGCGGCGTCAGCTTTTGGACGCGACCAAGCTTCCCTCATACATAACGAAGAACGTGCTGGATTTGTTGAAAGATTGCGACAGCAACGTTGACTTCAATCTCCAGTGGCTCAGTCGCGCTCCCGATTCCCCGCAGCGGAATCTTTCTCTGTGGAGTTCCAACGTTTCGCCCATCGAGGTACTCACGCATTACGGTGTACTCTCCGGGCGGGAGTTGTCCAATTATGAACTGACCGGACTTGACGACGACGAGTTCTATAACTGCGAGATTGCGATGGCCGGGCATAAGGTCATCATGGTTAAGGTGAATCGGGACCCGAGAATGGACACTCGTCCCATTTACACCACAAGTTTTTACCGGACGAACGGCGACCGCATTGCCGGTGACGGCATTGCGCAGCGTCTACGGGATGTAGAGCGCGCTTATCAGGCCAGCTTGCGGTATCTTATGCGCAACGCGGCGAACGCTTCTGCACCGCTCTGTGAAGCTGATTACAACCGGCTCATCAAGCACATGTCCGAGGGTGATTTCGGCAATGTGGTGCCGGGCATGATGTATTTGGCCGATAGCGATGTGAGCAACCAGCAGCAGCCTGCGCTCCGTTTTTTCAATATTCCTTCGAATATCCCCGCGTACATGCAGCTGATGGAGATGTTCATGCAGATCGGTGACCGGGTGACGAACATCCCGGCGGCACTGCATGGCGAAGCGGTGGGGTCTGGCGCGATGCGCACTTTCCGTGGGATGTCTATGTTGCAGGGGAACGCGACGAAGGCTTTCCACGCGGCTGTAAGTAATCTGACGACGGATGTGTTTGAACCGCTCGGAACGCTCCTGTATAATTACAACATGTTGTATTCACAGGATAAAGACGTTAAGGGCGATTCGCAGATTATCACGAAAGGCGCGGAAGGGCTTCTTCAGAAAGAGATGGAGAAGCAGAGCGCGATGGAGATATTGCAGCTTGTCGGTTCTGCCGGAGCTTCATTGAACGGCGTTATCAATGTCGCACCTGTGCTTGCATGGAGTTTGAAGAAGCTTTTGGGCAGTATGGGTGTGCCGGATGATGTCATTAGTGCGACTGGCGCGCCGGCGCCCTCCGGAGCTGGAGTAACTGGCGTGACGGCGGGTCCTGACCCGAATCCCGCGCCACCATCTCCGGAAGGAGAAGGTGTTATGGCGGATGTGAATGGAGGCGAATCGTGATGTTGTGGGATACGCCGAAGCCGCAGAAAGGGACGTGGTTCTATAAATTCTGCGCATTCTTCGTAGATCATATCAATTTCTGTGAAGGCTACTATTACGGCACCGAAATAGAAAAGCCTGAGAATATTGTCTATAACTGGCTGTATTCTCATTGGCTTTTTCCTTTCAAGCAAAACGGTTGCGTGTGCTGTAATGCGGTGCGCGGTGTGTTGTATGGAGCGGTAATCGGTTTCATTTTTGGGAGTTTCCTATGAGTGCTGTTCCTCTTTATGAAGCGACGAACGATACGGTTTTTTCCAGCGTTTTCGACGTCGCGCCGCGAAAGGTTTGTGTCCTTTTCGTAAGTGGTCTTGCCAAGCATAAGGTGCGGGTGGACCAGAAGGAAATCGTGTCGTCGCAGGCAGTCTGTATTCGACGTCTGATTTTCGACTACATACCGTTGCTGAAGCCTACGGCCTGTGATTGGGTTTTCCGTATGAGCGACGTACAGGAAAATAAAATCGTCGACCAAGTGGTGACGTCCATTCATTCGTGCTGGCAGTTGACACGGTGTAATAATCTCGGCATCATTGGGGTGCCGGGAAGCTATCGTATGGAATTGAATGACGTAACGGCCATCGGCAAGGTACAGGTCTATGCCGAGATGTTTGACGCTGATGCGTTCCCGCCGCACGTCAAGGACCTTTTCTTCTCCTAGGAGATTCCGATGAGCGATTCTTGTTGTTCTCTTGAATTTGCGAGAGGCGGAGTGATTGACGAGTCTTCCGTCACCAACTCGCAAATTGTAAACTCCACCGTTCAGGCTTCGACGATTACCGCAAGTTCGATTGAGATGCTTGCCAGCATCGATACGGCTTCCGCTGTCGTTATTGCGGAAGCGCTTGCGAAGCTTTCTCTGGCGCAGCTCAAATCGTTGGCCGAGGCCATTCACAATGCGCACGGTGCCGTATATGGTGCGGAGCCTGTGAAGTCTTCCAGCGGCGAAGAACTGCCTACTACGGTGGTCGGCCAGCGTACTTTTCTGCTCGGCGAACCGGACGCTTGGGAAATGCGCAAGGACGGATTGTGTGCCCCCGTATTTCGTTCTAAAGCGTGAAGCGGGTAAGGAGTTTTTCTATGTCATCGAAGAAGAAGGAATCCCCTATGGAGAAGAAGCCTGAAGCGCCGAAAGATGCGCGTACGCAGGCTATACTTTTCCAACAGGATTTCGAGCGGCAGATGCGTGATACCCGACGGCGGATGAATCCCGCATCGGGACATATCTACGAGTCCATGATGGGGCTCAGATACAAAGGAGATGCGTAATGGCATGTGGTCGTTGTGGAAACAGCAATCGCGGTACCGGAGCGCCTACGGTGGTGACTTCCGGCAGGGCGGGCGGCAATGCTCCGCGTCCGGGCGCTCCTACGGTGGTGACTTCCGGCAAGCCTACGGTACATTCGCCGCTTCGTGATACCATCAGCGGATTGCGCTATGTACCCAACTCCGGGCGATAAGGATCGTGTAGACCGCCTGATGGCTGTGATGGCCGCATCGGGCGTTTACGACGAGTTGATGGAGTATTTTGACTCCATCGCGAAACACGAACAGGCACTAGCCGAGAAGACCGCATTGAACGCGCTTCTCCATACGGAGACCACGCCGCTTGCGCAGCGGCAGTTGGGGCGTGCGGCGGCTTGTCAGGATCTTGTGCAGTTCATGAAGAAGTTCAAACAATAGGAGCGAAAATGGACCAGCAGGCAGTCTCCAAGATTCCGGCGGCATTCAGAACTCCTCCATACAATCCCAACAAGGTGCGTATGCAGGAACTTGTCGAAGACACGAACGCGAATATTACCTCTTCCCCGGCACCTGACGCCGCGCCGATGCCGCAGACGGCCGCCACGCCTGTGGAACCGGTGCAGCAGCCCGTTTATCAGCCTGTGCAGCAACCGCCCGTTCAAGCAACTGTACAGCTTGCCCCTACGCCGTATGTGGACCCTCTGGTTCTCCAGCGGCTTGAAGAAGAACGCCGGGCGCTCGCGGAACGTAACGCGAAGCAGGAAGAGGCTATCCGCAGTCTGCTTGCCGAACAGGAGCAGATGCGTGCCAATCTGTCCAGCAAGGAAGTGGACGATGTGCTTAAGACCTTGCCGTTGGACGACCTACAGTCCATCGACAGGGAAGACGCCGAACGAATCGCAAAGGCTGTTCTGAGCGCTACGAAGACGAACCTCGTCGGACGGCTGGAGCAGGACCTCGAAGCGCAGCGCAGGCAGATTGCCGAGGAAGCGCAGCGCCGGGAATATGCGCTTTTGCAGCGCGATGTGGACGCGCGCAACAGGGAAATTACTCGGGTGCATCCCGACTTTTTCGAGTTGCAGAATACGCCTGCCTATCGCGAATTCATGAGCCAGCCGATTGCTCCTCATAGCAACATGACGCGAGATCAATTCGCAGCCGCCGAGTACAAGCGCGGGAACACTGCGTTTGTTATCGACCTGCTGACCCAATTGAAGCAGCAGACGGCTTCTCCCGAATCCGTCATGACTGTAGCTCCTATTCAGACTGCCAGCGGCGCGGCGGTCAATACCGAGGCGGACGCTCCCCAGTACACGCTCCGCGACTTGCTCGACCTGTTCCAGACCGGGCAGTTGACACATGACCAATACCGAGAACAAGTTGCGCGGCTCCGTGCCGCCGGACGCGCATAAGGAGTAAAACACATGGCAATTTTCCAGAGCGCGAGCGGTTTTAACGGGATGGAAGCGTCCCCGCTTGCTCGCGTCGAGTACAGCGACAAGATCATTTCCAAGGTTTATGAAGAGGACTGGCTGCCTCGCATCACCAACACCGAGCTCATCGCTCCTGTCATGGAATGTGCACAGAAAATCCAGATCATGCACGCTCCCGAAGTCGGCCCCATGCGCTCGTATCAGAAGAACCAGCAGCTTGTGCCGAATACCGTGGGCACTACGGCGCGTTGCCTGACCATCTGTAACGCCGCATATCAGGACATCAAGTTCGATATCACGGACGTCAAACAGGCGTGCGACCGTTGGCCGGCCTATGAGGAAAAACTCCTCGAATCCATGTACCAGTCCACGGTGACGACGTTGCGCCGTTTCGTTCTGGGCCGCATGATTGCGCAGGTATCTCCGAAGACTTCGCTGACCGGCGCAGGGCTGAACCATGACATCAACCTCGGCCGGCCCGGGGCTCCTGTGCATGTGACGCCGGAGAATCTTGTCATCCATCTCGGCAACCTTCAGCGTGCGCTTATCGAGCAGAACCGTTGGGACGACGGCGAGATGTTCATCATCGTGCCGCCCATCCTGCGCACCTATCTCGCCATGAGCCCGTATTCCAATGCCGACTGGTCGTGCAAATGCGGCAGTATCATTTCCGGTATGTGGGACCATGACCTCTTCGGCTTTACGCCTATCGAGTCCATCCATGTACCGGTACGTATGGACGCTTCCGGCGCTCTGAGCTTCTACATTCTTGCGGGCAGCAAGAAGGCCACGGCCTACGCTTCCAACATCATCGAATCCCGTCTCGTTACGACTGACCCCAACACCTTCGGCGTGCGGTACCAGTACCTCCTCGTCTGGGGCGCGGAAGTCATCTACGATGACGCCATCGCGATGGCATACTGGACCTTCGACCCCCTGACCAACTAAGGAGAAACCACAATGGCTGAAATTTTCATGTTCCGGGGCGGCACTCCCGATTTTAAAGCGTATCATTGCGAGGGCGATTACGCTCGCTATATGGAGCCTGTCGACGGCCCTCGCATGGATGCCACGCCTCCGTTCAATTCCCATGCGTGCGGCGCTTTCGGGCAGGGCTGGCTGAACCTGCATTACCCCCTCGTGCCGAACCTTTTCGATACCGATGCCCACAAATTCATGCAGGACATGCTGAAGGAAGTGAAGGGCGTCGGGGATCTGCTGCTTACGAACTGGGTTCCGACCCGTTCCTATGTGGACTCCATCTATTTCGAAGTGACCAAGACCGACTCTCTGCTGGACGGTGTGTACATCACGCCTGTGGCCGTGCGCGGTGCGTGGGATTTCACCGAGAACAAGATGAAGTATACCGAGATTGCCGAGCACGCCGCCGAGCTTCAGGCCGCAGGCATTACGCAGTTCCCGCTTGGCACCCTGAAAGAAGGTGATGTCATCTACGGCATGGCCAAGCTGAACTCCGACTTCACCAAGCTTCCGCCCACTTTCGGCCACAACATTGCCAAGCGCGATGCGAATACCGAGCAGCCCACGGGTCCCTACGACCCGGCTTTCGGTACCGTATTCCTTGCGTACAAGATTACCGCCGGGTCGACCGAAGCCATCAAGAACATCTGGAAGTCGAACATCGAAGTCTACATGTCCGCCAAGCTTGTGGCGTTTGACGGCTCTTCGCAGATCGGCTAAAGGAGGCGTATTATGGCAACGACTATCACGGGTCCCGTATCCAAGAATGCCGGGCCTCCGAGTCAGAAGTTCCCCATCAAGGAAAAGCTGTCTTTCCCTTCCGGACCCACCACACCGGCGAGCAACGGGTCCAACGCGCTGCGCGGCGCGATTATGCGGATGAAGGTTAATCCTTCCGGCGGCCCCACATCCAACATTGAAGGGGTGCTGACGAAGGCCCCCAAGAAGAAGTAAGCAAACCAAAGGAGCGTTGGTATGAGCAATTCCCCGGAACGTGTTTTCGATTTCGACGATGCGGAACATCGGAACCAGTATCTTCGGTCTCTCGGGGCCGAGAATATCCTGCCGCCGTTGCCTCGGTCGAAGTATGTGAAGATTAAGGCATCCGGTCGTATCCTGCCTTGGGACCAGCTGCTGGCGGAACAGCCCACGCTTGTGGAGTGCTGTGACGTGAACGGCAATACTGACCCTTCTGCATGGATGCCTGATGTCGAACCCGGGGAACTTTCGGACGAAGAGCAGCGGCTTCTCGTCCTGAAGGCGCAAGCACAACTTTTTGCCGACGCCGACAAGATGTCGGGCGGGTTCAACAGCGGCATTATGGATGAAGAGGTCAAACCTCAACCTGTGGAATATCAGGATGGGGCTGTCCCTCTTGCCGAGATTGCCAAGCTCAAGAACTCGCTCGACGCTTTAGCTGCCGCTTTGGAGTAGGTCATGGCCGTCATTGCCGATATCATCCGTGAAGTCTCTCTTGATCTGAACGATCAAGAACCGGGCCATGAGTATGTTCGATGGCCTTTCGTGCAGTTGCATTCGTATCTGCGCGAGGGGCTTATCGATGTTTCTTACCGGTTGAAGGACCTGTTCACATCGAGTGTCGTCATCGAAGTGGAATCGGGTGAGTATTGGCAGAAGGCGTGTACTTGCACCAAGGTGCTTCGTGTTGTTGGACTATCCACATCGCAAGGCCGCATCACGCGGCGTTTGCGGAGATATCTGGACACGGATGAATTCATATGGGTGGGGGCTCCCGAAGCCCCCTGCCCTGTGCAGCGGGGCAAGGATTATCTGCCGCATGGATATTCCATCAATGCGGAGGATCATTCGCGTTTCCGGCTTATCCCTCCGGTGCCGTATGGCGAGAAGCGGCATGTGGTTATAGAATGTTACCGGCAGCCAACAGGCAATGACAAGCATTCCAGTGTGCCGGACGAGATTGTTCCCATGTTGAAGCAATGGATGCTTTACCGCGCCATGATGGTGGATTCCGAGAACAATGCGGCCATCGTGTCCGTCGGCAAGCAGCATCAAGAAACGTACTTCCAGTTGCTCAAGCTCGCCCTTGCGGACCGGGAGGAAGAGGATAAGCAAAATGCTGATTTACGAACCCTACAAAAAGGTTCCTCTCAGTGATTTCGTGAACGAGCTCCGGTTTGAATTTCCTAATGTACCGGACGATATTTTTTTCCATCATATCAGAAAGACGGCGAACACGGCGGCCCGGCAGGGGTCCTTGATTCGCCGTTTTGCTTTACTGCATCCCGAATCTTGTGTGACGCGATACAGGCTCGAGTCTCCTGACGGGGAAGAAATATGCGCTATCCTTGGCATCTACGAAGAGGATTGTTGTCATGGCGTACGTGGCGTCACACGAAGCTATGTACCGCCGGAACAGGGATGCCTGCGTGCGTGCGGACGGAAGGTGGCGTGGTATGACGACGTAGAGGAAGTGTTGCACATTGACCCGGGGCATTGCGGCAGCCAGTTCCGCATCGCACTTGCCGTAGCGCCAGACATGGCGGCATGTGAATTGCCGAAATCATTTTTCGACAGGCATTTTGAATTGTTGCTAACAGGTGCGAAATCCGGCATAATGCTCATGTCCGGCAGGCCGTGGTCGAATCTTCGTCTCGGTGCCGAGTATTATCAGACGTTTAAGCATATGCTCCGCGATGCCGCAGTCTCGGTGGCCAAGCACAAGATGCAAGGCGCAATCAAGATGAATTTCGGGAAGGGATTATGAGTGACGATGCCTATTGTGTTCCTCGGCATGTACCTACATGTGACCAAGTAATCGAGGCCGAACAGACCAAAGCACCGTGCCCGACATGGCGTTTCTGCCTTCCGTGGGGCGGGTCGCTTGCGCAGAACTCTGGCGGGTGCGTAGAGTACACGTCTCCTCGTCTTGTAGATATTCCCGAAGACGGCATCTACGATAAGATTATTATCGCTGACGGCTGTATCGTCGGAGTCGAGAAGGCGGGTATTCCGGTTTACCAAGCGTCTCCGTGTGCGCCTGTGCCGACGGATTGTGAAGGTGGGGATGGCGGCGGGATTAATCCGTCTCCGATGGGCTGCAATATTCTCCGTGTAGACGCCAATGGGCGGCCTTATGTGTGTGTCAGCATACAGGGCGAGAATGGTATCGACGTGTCCGGTACCGGCACGCCGGAAGACCCTATTATTATCACGGGCAATGGTGGCGGCGGTGGCGAGCGTGTGTACGTGCAGGCAGGCAATGACGGCATCAGTGTGACTGGTGACGGCCCTCGAGCCAATCCCTACCGTGTTTCGCATAAGGAATCGGCTGCGGGTATTCAGACGGCAATGGGGCTTTCCATTGATCGTTATGGCCACATCGTCGGGTACACGGATGACGGGAACAAGGGGCTTCAGGCTATTCTTCCCGGAGAAGGCATTAATGTCGAGAATGACCCACAGAAAGGCACAGCGACTGTGTCTCTGGCTCCTGTGATAGGCATTACGCCGGGAGAACATCGGGTAGCCAACTGGGTCATTACAGTCGACGAGTACGGGCGTGTGACGTCCTTGCGCAAGGAATGGACCGTCACGCCCCATACATTCCGTGTGGACTGTGTAGATTATACAGTCAATCAGGATGGGCTTATCTCGAGTATTCGCGACCTTCCGGCGGACGAATGTTCATCTTCATCTGGTGGCGGGTATACGGATTTGAAAGGCCATCTGGTCCGTTTCATTTCGGTCACAGACTGGAATGGCAGGACATATAATGGCTCGACGGGGCACAATGCTACGAACGTGGCGTCGTTCATAGGCTTCAGTTCTGATGGTACTACTTTGGAAAAGGAGTATGATAACATAGAATTGGGTCCTACAGAAGCGGACCAGTTCCAAGGTAATGCCAATTACTATGACATCAACTTCACTATGGCGGAGTCTTCGGCTTTGTTCTTCCGTTTTTGGGGGTATGGTAGCTGGACTTCGACAGGAGATACAGAAAGCCCGACCCCATTCCATATGTACACCCGATGGATTGCCGATTTGGATGGTGCGCGTATCGTCGATAGTAGAGAAGCGGTTCCGGGCACATGCGTCATGGTTCGGACCAAAGACGTCTATAGCGCGGGGGCGCATACATTACGTATTTACCCGCGCTTGCACACCCCTCAGGCCGCGCAGCTGGAAGAGCCCCAACTCGCTGTACCTACAGGGGTTGTTGAAATTATGACTACCGCCTTGCGAGGTTAAACTATGCGTGTAACCCTCAGCAATTTTTGCGGTATCATCCCGCGCTATTCACGACATAATCTTGGCGCGCTCAATGCTGAGATTGCGCATGATGTGAAGCTCCGCAATGGGCGGCTGGAAGCGTGGCGCGAAAAGTGCGTGTTCGAAAACAGTCAAACCAACAGCGCGTTGAAAACGGCGGGGACCTTTCATATTTACGGTTGCTGCCCTGTGTACTGGCCGTTGCCGTCGGTTGTATCTGTCGCCGAATTCGCACCCGACTGGGGGCGCTTCTATGTGACTGGGCGTAGCGCCGATGCGGAAGTCGCCGTCGTGAATCGGAAGTGCCAAGCGGTATATCAGCTCCTTGGTGTCCCGGCTCCGACGACGCCGCCGGTGGCGACAGCAGCCGAGGAGTGTGATCGCCGTACGGACGCGCGCGCTTATTATTATACCTACGTAAATCAGTGGGGAGAGGAATCCGCCCCCTCTCCAGCCAGTAATATTGTTGTGGTCAGGGACGGCGTGTCGGTACAGGTTTCCGGCATTGCGTTGCCGCCGGAAGGGTATGGCATCATCGCAGCCAATCTGTATCGCGCGGCGACCGGTTTTCGTCAGGATGACGTGAAGACTCAAAAGCCTTTGACTGATTTCCTGTACGTCACGACGATTGAATTTCCCACAACGTCATTCACAGATACCGTGAAGATGATTGGGCTCGGGCCTGTATGCGAAACGCAGAAAGTCCGTATGCCGCCGAAGGGGTTGCAGAATATCGTCGCTATCGGCGGAGTGAACAGACTGGCCGGGACAGTGAAGAACCGGGTCCACCTCTCGGAAAATCATCAGCCGTACAACTGGCCTGTGAAGTATGACCTGACGCTCGACCACACCATCATCCATATGGGTGCACTTGACCAGCGGCTTTACGTTACGACTGATGCCGTCCCATATGTCATCGATGTTTCCAGTTGCGAAGATGCAAAGTGCACTCCGGTTATCGACGTTGATACGCCTCTTCCGGATATCAGTTGTGGGCATTCAAGCTCTGCCGTGATGACGCCGCATGGCTATGTCTACGTCTCTCCGCTCGGAGTGACACTTATTGACTCTTCGGCAAAGTGGCATATTTTGACGAAGAAGTGGTTCAGCGAAGACGATTGGGCGCTCATCAGGCCGGAGACTGTCCGCATGGCGTATTGGGAAGGGTTCCTTTTCATTGTCTCGGATACTGTGACGTTTCTTCTCGACATCAATGGGGACCCCTACGGCGATATGAAGGGGGCCGAATTGACGACGCTGTCCGATACGCCTATCGATCTCAAGACCAGCAGCAACGGGACGCTTTTCATGCTGGAAGACCAGACGCTGTACGTGTGGAATTCCGGGGACGAATTGCGGCCGTACCAATGGTTGAGTCGGGAATTGACGGGCGAGCACCATCAGCCGGGCATGGCTGCGGCAACGCCGCAGAGCGGTGCGGCTTTGGGGAATTTGTGGACGCCCACTTCAGCCAAGGTGCGCACAAAGGAAACGGAGTTCACGTTGGTGTCGTCTGTCGGTACCGAGGTGTACCGGCGTATGGTTGTGGGCGAGCGACCTTTCCGTCTGCCCCGTGCGGGGCGTCATCCGTGGTGGCGAGTGCAGTTCAAAGGTATAGAGCCCGTCGAGTTTGCGGACCTCGGCACGTCCTTTTTCACAGTCAACGCAGGAGAGTAGTTGTGAAATATTTCAATTTATCGGAGTTCGCCTGCAAATGCGGGCATTGCGGAGGCGGGGAAGAGCATATGTCGCTGGAGTTGCTGGAGCGTCTCGACCATGCACGGGAAGTGGCCGGTATTCCTTTTGTTATTTCGTCTGGTTTCCGTTGTAAAGTACACAATCGGGAAGTCGGAGGCGTACCCGGGTCGGCGCATACAAAAGGGTTGGCGGTAGACATCCGCTGCAATACTTCGCAGAACCGCTGGAAGATTTTGAAAGGGCTCTTCGCTGCCGGGTTTGAACGTATTGAACTTGCGCCCACATGGATTCATGCCGACGTGGATATCACGAAGCCTCGTCCGTCTGCCTTTTATCCGTCATAGGAGGCCACCATGTCGTTCTGGAGTGCGGCGCCATTCATCGGCACGCTATTAGATAAGATCGGCAAGTTTCTGCCTGACAAGCAAAAGCTTTCCGAGGCGCAGGCCAAGATAAACGAACAGGAAATTGCAGGAGCCCCCGCTTCCCGCCTGCGGCTCTGGCGAAGCTTTCTCGGATGGATACTCGCCCTGTGCTTCGTATGGGAAGTCCCTGTACGATTGCTCATTACTACCTACTTTCCCGATGTCAAATTGCCGCCGCCCATGCTGGATGAAGTCTCGCGTCTTCTTTTCATTATGCTTGGATGGGGAGGATAACATGGGCGAGGCAGCAAACAACGTATCGCGCCACGAATTTGAAATAGCACAGACTGTCGCGCGGCTGGAAGTAAAATTTGATATGCTGAGCGCCCAGATAGATTCTGTGGTAGACTCTCGGCTGGTGCAGCTTGAAGAGCGTATCATGAAAATGGAGCGACAGTCGCTCTATATGACCGGGTGGGTCGCTGGTGTCGCCTGTATGGTGTCGGCGCTAGTGACATGGTTCCAACGATACTTTTAAAGGAGTACATCATGCCGAAGCGAGCAGCCAAGAAAGGCAAGGCCCCGAATGATTTTCTGAAAAAGGGCAAGGATGAACAGCGGCCGCTGCCTTTCCAGAAGAAGGGCGATGACAAGAAAACCGGCAAAAAGAAGTAGAGTCTGCCATGCCACTGCCCACACCAAAGAAGGGAGAGACAAGACAGGCGTTCGTCGAGCGCTTCATGAAGTCGAAT
>OLRD01000628.1_pt1 | contig 26956 bp, 30 predicted proteins | sample 1672051 | NCBI WGS metagenome assembly OLRD01 (sample SAMEA3136640, study PRJEB25190) | human gut metagenome | biome: human gut; feature: human-associated habitat; material: faeces | place: Austria | collected 2013 | reverse complement strand
AAACAATAACGAAAGTGGCAGGTCCCAGCTTCGGCGGGTACCTGCCATGTTTTCTTGAAACACTTCATATCGTTTGACGCACTGATCGGGTGTAATTCCTAATTCAATTCAAAAGATGTACCCTATCGGGTATAATTTTGAGCCATTATCCCAAATTATACCCTGTCGGGATGTTTATTGCATGAATACATGAGCGCGTTTCTCGATTAAATCCATACACCCTTGTCGGATATCCTCCGGCACTTGGGATGTAGCTGCAATACGCATCATTACATCCTTCTTGGCGATCAACCGAGCAATCATCTTTTCTGCCGCAGCAGCAGACAACTGGCATGTAGCCGCCAGCGCCATGAAGTCTTTTCTGCGCAGCCGGGTCTTCTTGCCGTTAAGCGCCAGGGCGGTTTCTTCGGTATCCTCTGAGATGATGTTGACAGGTAGCATGTCATAAGCTGGGGATAGCTTATAAGACTGAGTGCCTGGCGCGGTTTCGATCAGTGAAAAATTCTTGAGGTGCATGTCCGAGTTGCCCACCAGGAAAGAGAAGACCACGCGTATAAAAAACTCCGTCATATCCAGGCCCTTTTGCGAGGACCAGCGATCGATCACCTTCGCGCAGCGTTCGTATGAGCTTTGATACTTATCGGCAGTGAGACGATAGGTAAGCTGACAGAAATCTTCCATCGCCAGCAGACGAACAAACTGATCCGGCCCGGCCTGCCGATCCACGCGCTTCGTGATATAGGCATATGTACCATTGGACTCAATCAGTCCATGCGGCACCGTAGAAATACCAACCGCATCAGCCATGCACATTACCATCTGCTCCGCCTCCGGCAAGGCGCGATATTCCGGCGTCTGCGGCTTGAGGATATAGCCGGAGGGATACCCAACCAGAGTGAGCCGAGCCTTTTCCTCCATGGATAAGTGCAGTGACAACTTTTTCTGTACGCCCGGTACAGTATATCCCTTATTGGTTGTTTCAGCCGCCAGCAGTTCCAGCGTCTCGTTTGAGATATTGATCTCAGGCATCTTGGATGTTTCAAAAAATCGGCGGATGCAGGTCTTGTGCCAGCCATTGCATGCGCTTGCCTCCGACTTGATGGGTTTTCCGCAGCAAAGGCAGTTCATTCGCGCACCTCCCGAATGGTCACATTGCCAATGGTGTCCCGGCATGCAACCAGCAGCAGGCCAAACCGGTCCCTGCGGTCGAGCTTCCAATTATGGGCTACAACATTGAGCAGCCAGCCTTCCGGAATCAGCCCATCAAAAAATGAAAAGAGCGTGTTTGATTCATAAGCTTCCCGCTTCAAGGGAAGCGTCAGAGAAACCGCACGGGCGTCTTCTCTTGACAGATAGCCTTCATCATAAATAAAGCGATAGCCATCTTCTGTTTCAGAGATCTGACCAGCATAGCAACGCTCTACGTAGACATAGCCTGTTCTGAATGCCGCCATCAGTCAGCGTCCTTTCTGCCGGGCACGGCTTCCATACCGAACATGGCCAGTGCCGTGTTGACTTTGTCCATGCGAACAGTTGACTTTCCCTGTTCCAGTTCACGTATAAACCGCAGTCCCAAACCGGAGCGGGCTGCAAAGTCTTCCTGCGTAAGTCCCGCAGCCTTCCGGCTTTCGCGGATGAATTGAGCGATCTTGTTCACGGCTAACACCTCTTGCATGCCTTTCGATAGATTAATATTATACCTTAACGGGTATAATGTCAAGAGGGATCCCTTGATATTATACCCAATCGGGATGATAAAACCTTGACTTTAGAATGACAATCGATGTTGCTTTTTATTCGTTCGGCGTGATGACTTGGGCAAACTGACTGTTTAGAGATGATGCAACCAATGCAGAACACATGCAAGATACGGAGATCGCTTGTATCAGCTGGGTTTTTGTGGCTGCTATGCGCACATGGGAAATGTAATCCTGCAAGGTAAGCACCGCTTCCTGCTTGAAGATCTGCGAAAGATAATTTGGATGGTAGTACTCCCTCAATTCGTCCAGTAATGGATGTGTCAGAAATGCTTCATGGATTTCAAACACAAGCATCTGCTTGTAGGTACGGATATTTCTACACATCGGGTAACTTTCCATATTTCCGGCGGTAATCAGAAGGCGTCATACCTGTTTTGCTCTTGAATACAGTAGCGAAGTATGCGGGTGTCTGAAAGCCGCATCTGGCGGCTATATCCTCGATGCAGAGTGCCGTTGAACTCAGTAAAGAGCGGGCGCGGCAGATTCGCTGGTGCTTCAGGTAGTCGCAGAAGGAGCTGCCTGTCAGCTCGCGGAAATGTCGGCATAGGCTACTCCGGCTGACGTGCAGCTGATTGCAGAGCTGTGTGATGGTCATGTTCTCCTCCAGATGGTTCTGGATATAGGTGCAGGCCTTCCTGAAAAGCTGATTCCTGTTTTGGCTGCTGCACAGCTCTTCGGCATAGCAGCGGATGATTCGCTCGCCGGCGGCGATCAATAATTCGTTGCTGGTAGCGGCATGGATATGTGTCCGGCAGGCATAGCAGCAGCCAGTGAGGGAAATATCCAGCTGCATCAAAATAACGTTATACAGGCTTCGGTTAAGAGAAGTCAGCATGATCCATGCAGCTTCAGCGCTGTCTGTTTCCTGATTCGCAGGTAGAGAAGTAAGCTTTTTTACCTGCTGCCGAAAACGCAGAGCTGCCATGTCACAGCCCTCACGCAGCAGCGCTTCGGAGATTGCCTGATGATTGTACAGACATTCCCAATATTCGTGGTGCTCTGCATCGTTCATTGTAACCTCCTGGAGAATGAATCGATTTCGAAGAAAACTGCCTCGATTTTGATAGCAGAATTCCTGAGCATATGGTATACTTCCAAACGCGGTTAGTTATAACTAACCGCATGATAATGGAATGAAGTTAGATATATCTAACTTCATTCCATTATCACACAAATACCCGCCGCTGTCAAGCTACAGAGCGTGGATACAGAAAGGAGACAGCATGCGAAAAATTGCAGTGTACGGAAAGGGAGGCATTGGAAAGTCCACCACAACCTCCAACCTTTCCGCCGCGCTGTCGCAAAAGGGGTACAGGGTCATGCAGATCGGCTGTGATCCCAAGGCGGATTCCACTAAGGGACTCATGGGCGGCAGACGCATTCCCACAGTGCTGGAGCAGCTGCGGGAAAAGGGCGATGAACTGAAGCTCAGCGACATCGTCTTTGAGGGCTTCGGTGGGGTGCTGTGCGTGGAATCCGGCGGTCCCACGCCAGGCGTAGGCTGCGCGGGGCGCGGTATCATCTCCGCCTTTGAAAAACTGGCAGAGTTGGAGGCTTTCGAGACCTACATGCCGGATATCGTCCTCTACGATGTCCTGGGCGATGTGGTCTGCGGCGGCTTTGCGATGCCGATCCGGGAAGGCTATGCGAGGGAAGTGTTTATTGTATCCTCCGGCGAAATGATGGCGCTCTATGCCGCCAACAACATTGCACAAGCGGTGCGCAATTTTGCCAGCCGGGGCTATGCACGGTTGGGCGGACTGATACTCAACGCCCGCAACATTGCTGATGAACAAGCGATTGTTGCCAAGGCGGCCGAGGAGATCGGCATCGACGTGATCCATTATGTTCCCCGTTCCGGGGATATCCAGAAGGCCGAGGCCGGCGGTGGCACGGTGTTTGAATGCCTGAAGGAATCGCCCATGCACAAGGTCTATTCTGATCTGGCAGACCGGGTGCTGGAGATCAGCGAAGATGAAGGAGCGCATGAATGATGAATAAGTTGTTTGCTGTTGTTTTGAGCTTGATGCTGGTTCTGAGCACCTTTCTAACTGCTTCGGCAGAGGAGAATGGGCTGACGCTCTATTATCCCAGCTATATGCAGGCAAGTGAGGGTGAAACGCTGATGCTGGCCGAGAAGCCGGAGCGCATCGTCTGTCTGTCCAATGCAGCGCTGCAGATTCTTGTGCGCTGTGATATTCACCCGATTGCAGTGACCTCACTGTCCAGCTCCATCACCTACCCTGACTGGGTGCAGGAGCTGCCGCAGATCACCGTTTCCATGAACAGCCTGGACATCGAGTCCATCATTGCCATGGAGCCAGATCTGGTCATTGTGGGTAGCTACCAAAAGGAAACCTACGGGCAGCAGTTGGCAGATGCAGGTATCGCTGTTTACTATACCAGCGAAGGCCCGTCTATTGCTTACAACGAGACAAAGGAAGAAGCAATCACGCTTGCCCGCTCCTTTGGCGGCGATGCGCTTGCAGAGGAGATCACAGCGGAATTTGCTGCGGTTGAGGCGCGCGCAGCTTCGTACTGCGAAAATCACACCTCCCAGCGGATGATGATTTTCTTCCATACGCCCGGAACCTATCAGCAGACCTCTCAGGGGTATTTAGGTAGTATGCTGTCCCTGCTGCCCTTCGAGAACCTGTCTGACACGATCATTGACCCTGCCAGCCGCACTGCCACCATCGACGTGGAGACCGCAGTCGTGCTGAATCCTGAGGTGATCTTTGCGATTTCGCCCACGGCGCCAAGCGCGGAAATGCTCCAGGCAATCTATGAGGAAGCCTTTGCCCAGAATGCAGAGCTATGGAACCAGATCGATGCGATCACTAACGATAATATCATTTACCTATCCAGCGAGTATGTCACCTCCAAGGGCATCCACATCATCAACAGCCTCAATGCGCTGATTGATCTGCTGGAAGCCAGGTATCCTGCCAACAACCAGTAAAGGAGAGAAGACCATGAAGAAATTTCTTTCCCTGTTTCTGAGCTGTGTGATGCTGTTCTCTATGGCGACTTTTGCTTCTGCTGAAGATGCGGGCGTAACCATCGAATATCCTGATACGTTGCAAGCTATGGGTTTCAGCGAGCCCATCGTGCTGGACAAGATGCCTACCCGTGTGGTGGTGATGTCCACTGCACCCGTTCTGGCTTTGTATGAGCTGGACGTAAACATGATCGCCATCCCCAAGACCAGCGTGGTGACGTGGCCGGAGGATCTGACTGCTAATGCAGAGCAGCTGTCCGTGACGATGAATGCCAACTTCGACATTGAGACGGTCGTGGCCATGGAGCCTGATTTGGTCATCATGGGCTACACCTCTCAGGACACCTACGGCGTAACGCTGGAAGCGTTGGACATTCCTGTTTACTATGTGGACGCGGGCCATACCGTTTCTTATGAGTCCATCAAGGCCCAGACGCAGATATTGATCGATGCCTTTGCTCCTGGCAGCGAGGCCGGTGCGAACATAATGCAGCGCTTTGATGACCTGGAAGCGCGTCTGGAGGAAACCAAAGCCGCCCTGGAAGGTAAGACCTGCATGGTGCTGCAGTCTTCTCCCCCCAACCACTACATCCAGACTGCCGACGGTACGCTGGGCACTATGTGCCGCATGATCGGCTTGACCAATGTGTATGAGAACGACGCCTCCTCCATGGTGCTGGTGGATTACGAACTGATGCTGGGCTACGATCCCGATGTGGTGCTGGCTGTGGGCATGAGCCCCAGCGGCGAGGCGCACAAGGCCCTGATGTTGGAGGACTTTGAAAACAATCACGATTACTGGTACGCCATCGAAGCCATTGCCAACGATGATATGATCTGCCTGCCGGTGACCTATTGCTCTACCGCCGGCATCAATATCATCGACAATCTGAATGCGTTAGCTGACCTGATCATGGCGCATTTTGCTCAGTGAGGTACAACATAACATGCCGCAGAAACGAAAGGTGAATATGAAGCGCGTAGGGGTGATTTGGGCCATTCTGCTTGTCGCGCTGAGCATTCTTTCGCTCACTGCGATCGCCATGGGCAGCGCAGGATACTCCATCCCGGAGATCCTGCGCGCTCTGTTTAGTGAGCAGAAGAGCACCATCAAGGTCATCGTTATCAATCTCCGCCTGCCTCGTCTGCTGCTGGCCATCATGGTTGGCGCATCCCTTTCCGCCGCAGGCGCGCTTTTGCAGTCCGTGATGCGTAATCCGTTGGCTGATCCCGGCACCATCGGTGTCTCTGCCGGTGCAGGCACGGCGGCTACGACCATCTTGCTGCTGTTTCCCACCATGACCAACGCGGTGCCGCTCTTTGCCTTTGGCGGTGCGGCGCTAGCCTGTTTCCTGATTTATTCCATGGCTTGGAAAGGCGGTATCGATCCGGTACGCATCATCCTTTCCGGCGTAGCGATCAACTCCGTTCTTGGAGCGTACAACAGTATGCTGCAGCTTATGCATTCCGACAGTCTGGAGGGTGTACTGGCCTTCATGAACGGCAGCCTGTCCGGGCGAAGCTGGGCGCAGGTGGAAACGCTGGCGATTTATGCAGGCATCGGCCTGGTGCTGGCGTTTATGTGTATCAAGAGCGCTAACACGCTGCAACTGGGCGATGAAATGGCCAAGAGTCTTGGCGTGAAGGTTAATCTGGCCCGGGTGTTTCTGTCCGCGGTGTCGGCATTTCTTGCAGCAGCGACCGTGTCCGTGGCGGGCATGATCGGCTTTGTGGGCCTGGTGGTGCCGCATATTTCCCGTCTGCTGGTGGGATCGGACTATAAGACCATGATGCCCACCAGCGTGCTGCTGGGCGCGGTGGTGCTGCTGGCAGCTGATACCATTGGGCGTACTGTCGTGCCGGGCATGGAGATCCCCGTGGGCATTGTGATGGCTGTCACGGGAGGCCCATTTTTCCTCTATATGCTCCGGAAGAACAAGAAGGTCGGATAAAGCAGCGAAAGGAGAAAGACCGGTGGAAATCAAAGGCGAGAAGCTGGAGATCGCCTATGGCGATTACACAGCCGTACGTGATATGGATATCCATGTGCAAAAGGGGATGATTACCAGTATCATCGGCCCCAACGGCTCGGGTAAATCCACAGTGCTCAAGGGACTTACGCGTTTACTGGGGTACAAAAACGGTGCGGTCTATGTGGACAGGCGCAACCTGAAGGAGTTCACCTCCAAGGAACTGGCTCAACACATCGGTGTACTGCCGCAGATTCACTCTGCACCCCCGGACTTTCAGGTAAAGGAACTGGTAGGCTATGGCCGTATGCCCTATCAGAAATGGTACCAGCACAACAGTGATGAGGATAAGCAAATCATCGATTGGGCCATGAAGGCCACCGGCGTATGGAAGCAGCGCGATAAGTCCATCAACCAGTGTTCCGGCGGTGAAATGCAGCGTGTGTGGATTGCCATGGTACTAACCCAGCAACCCGAGATCCTGTTCCTTGACGAGCCCACCACTTATCTTGACATTTCCCATCAACTGGAGATGATGCGGCTGGTGAAGAAGCTCAACCGCGAAAACGGCATTGGGGTGGTGATGGTGCTGCATGATCTTAGCCATGCGATGGAGGTCAGCGACTGGATTGTGGTAATCAAGGATGGTGAGAAGTACGGCGAAGGTACCCCGGCAGACATCATCACCCCGCAAATGATGAAGGAAGTCTATGATGTGGACTGTGACATCGTCACCGTGCCCGGACGCAACAAGCCGCTGATCGCATTCAGAGAAATCAGCTGAGGTGGAGATATAATGGATGGAAAGAAACTGCTTGCCCAGATGAAAAAGCTGCGGGATGTGGAGACAATCAAGGATGTCAAGTCCCTCACCGCGGCCATGTTTCCCGGCACCCATTGCCCGTTGATGGGCGCAGCTATGGCGGTGCGCGGCATTAAGGACAGCATGATGATTATCATCGGCACGGATGAGTGCTCCTACTATACCAAGCACATGACGCTCCATTCGGAGGAATATGGCGGGCTGGAGGGGCGCGTGGTGTCCGTGGTGCTGGACAGTCATGATGTGACCTTTGGCTGTGTGAAGAAGGTCGAGAAGGCTTTCCGGGAGCTCATGGAAGACTATAAGCCCAGCGCTGTGTTTCTGGTGACCACTTGCGTAGTGGAAATCATTGGTGATGACTTTGATGCTGTGGCAGATGCGCTGACAAAGGAATACAGCGTACCGGTCATGGCGGTACACACGGAGCATTTCAAGTGCGAGAATCACATGCCCGGCATTGAGCGCACCATTACCGCTTGCCTGCCGCTGATGGAGAAGTTGCCCTGTGATGGCAGTGTTAACCTGCTGGGTCAGCGCATGGGGAATTTTGACCAGACCGAGCTGAGTCGCGTGCTGAAAAACGCCGGCGTTCACATTGGCGTTCAGCTGCCCTGCGGCTGTACGGTGCAGGATATCCGCCGCGCCGCTGCTGCCAAGGTGAATATCGTTGTGCATGAGATCGCTCTGCCCCTGGCCCGCAAGATGAAGGTGAAGTTCGGCATTCCCTACGTGTTCTTTGACAAGTTTGTTGATCCTGAGCGCATCGCAGCTTGCTATCAGTCTTTGTTTGAAGCGCTGGAGCTGCCCCTACCTGAGGAGGTCTGCGCACTGCGGGCAAAGGCGAAGGCGGCCGTGGAAAACAGCCGTGAAAAGCTGAGCGGTGTAACTTTCATCTATGGAAATACACCCTTCCGCTGCTTTGAATACAGCCGGTTCATGACCAGTCTGGGTATGATACCGCAGATTCTTCAAACGGCTGCTATCCAGCAGGAGGATCGTGAGGACATTGCCGCTATTCTCGCCCTCAGCGATCCCTACATCACCAAGACAGCGAATATCGCGCCTCTCCAGTACATCTATGATGAGCTGCATCCCATGCTGTACCTCGGTCATGAGTATGCCAACCGTCTGCGTTCCAAGGGCATTGCTATAGTGCGCAGCGACCAAGCTAACAGCATGCTAGGCTTTGAATGCACCGTGGCTGCGGTGAATTCCCTGACGCTGGCAGCTGACGAAATGCGCCAGATCCGAAAAGGAGGTGCTTTCTGATGAGCTTGGTACGATACCTTCCCACGCCCTCTGACCGCATGGGTATTCTGTGGAGCTTGCTGAGCGTAGAAGGCAGCGTGATCCTTGAGTATGGTCCCGCTGGAACGACCCATTACAGCATGAGCCTCTTCGGCGAACTGGGCATCGATCAGGAAAACCGTCTGTTTTCCACCCATATGAGCGAGGATGACGTGGTCATGGGTGACGTCACCCGTCTGGAGCAGGCGCTAATCGAAGTGGATGAAGGCTATCAGCCCAGGGTGATCTTCGTGGTGGCATCCTCCGTATCCGCCATCATTGGTACCGACCTGCGCGGCGTATGCGCCTACATGCAGGAAAAGATCAATGCACGGCTAATTGCCTTTGAACAGGGCGGTTTCCGAGGGGATTACAGCATCGGTATCAAAGAAGCCTATCGTCTGCTGGTTGAACAGCTGGCCGAGGCATCTGTGGAGAAGAAGGCTGATACCTACAACATCCTCGGCGCGTCTGCCTGGGCATACCGAAACGCCTCTGATGTAAATGAGATCAGGCGGCTGATGAAGGAAGCCTTTGGCATGGAATGTCACGCCTGTCTGTGCCACGAAACCAGCGCGGAAGCCATCCGTACCATGGGCTGCGCAGAGGTCAACCTCGTTCTGCGGGATGAAGCCTTGCCTGCGGCAAGATTCCTGCAGGACAAGTACGGCACACCCATTGCTGAGGGCGTACCTTACGGCTATGAAGGTACGCTGAACTGGCTGGAGCAGATCGCAAAGCTGCTGGGCAGGGAGATCAATCCACGGATGGTTGCACACTTGAAGAAGCGTATTGCGGACACCCGGCAGTATCGTATGTATGGTATAATGCTGAAGGTGAACAAGCCTGCTGCGACCATCATAGGCGAATACATGACCGTGCAGGGGATTGCCAGTTTGCTGATGGACCTAGGTTTTCCGGCGTTGAACAAGGTCAGCAGCCATTGCCTGCGGGCGATCGAAAATTCCGTAGAAGATGTGAAGCACCTGCCCGAGGAAAAGGATCGGATCGACCTGCTCAAAGGACTACATCATCATTTTGTGCTGGCGGATGATGTGTCCCGGCGGCTGCTTGCGGAAGACAACACATTCATGCGCGTTTCCCTGCCATTGGTGGATGGCACCATTGTTGCGAATCATATGCCGCTGATGGGTGATCGCGGTGCGGATATGATTATCGAATCGCTGGAGCAGTATCTCCAGACACTGAAATAAGGAGCGAAACAGATGAAGGTACAAGTAATTTATTCTAGCCTGTCCGGTTGCACAAAGCGCCTTGCAGAGGGCATCTTCAACGGCCTGAACGCGATGGATAAGACCATTCATGATCTGAAAGATGGACAGCCCGAGCTGGAGGGTGACATCATCCTGCTGGGCTACTGGGTAGATAAAGGTGGCCCGAATGCAGAAATGAAGGCGTTCATGGAGAAGGTGGAAGGCAAGAAAGTGGGTGTGTTCTGTACACTGGCCTTCTGGGCTGATTCTACCCATGCGCAAGGTTCGCTGCATAGTGGCGTAGAGCTGTTGAAAGAGAAGAACACGATCCTCGGCGGCTATGTGTGCAACGGTGCATTGTCGCCGCAGATGATCGCTGCATTCCGCTCCCGTACCAGCGGGCCGCACAGCGCGACACCTGCCAACGAAGTTCGCTGGGAACTGATGAAGGAACATCCCACGCCCAGTGAGATTGCTCTGGCAGCAGAACGCTTCAATGAGCGCATTGCTTTAGTGGAAAAGCTGGAAGCCATCGGAGTAGAGGCCACTTCAATAAGTATCTGATCTTTGGAGGACTGTTGGTACAGCAGTCCTCCTTATCTTATCCCTGCATCAGAAAATGGATTTCATAAGTGCAAAAAGCCTCCTTTATTATGTGGAATGTACCTCGACCAGCAGACAAGAAAATAAGAGCCTGTCACAGAATAACACGATGTTTTAGCAACCGTTCAGCACACTTAGGACTTAACATAACTTAGGAATTACGGGAATAAATAGTGAAATACTATCGTATTATTCATAGGTTATCGAAACTGCTGGAGCAGAATAACCTTAGATGAGCGCGGAATGCAGAATAGATCGCAGCAAAATGCCAAGATTTGAAGGCAACGATGGTTTTATGTCGATGACGGTTGTAGAGATTGCCCACACAAATAAACCATAATTTGCCCAATGAAAATGTTGTAGAGAGGATTGCTAATGCTTATGAAACAGAAAAAAACAAAAAAGATCTTGAATGCACTACTGCCTCTCGTCGGGGTTATCATCTTCATAAGCATGGCTGCTGCCAGCGCTGAAACGAATGAGGTAATGGGGCTCGATGAGTTCGTTGCCGATTATGAGCCAATGCCTTGCAGCGTGAATTCTTTTCAAGAAATCGCTCATTTTGATCCTATCATTCTTAACCCGTATGAGTTGATGGCGCAGATTGATGAATGCAAGAGCAGTGACGAGATACGGACACTCTCTCGGGTGCTTGAACTTCCGCTCGCTGCTAATGATTGCGACTATATCTATCAATGCAAGAACAATCGTGCATGTACGCAGTACCCCTTACCCAAAGGACAATGGAAGTTCAGCGAAGCTGTCACATTAACATATACGTTTGCCGATTTCGAAGATAGTAGTGATAATCTAACTTTCGTCTTTATCAGTGATGGTGAAAACTATATATGAGACGAACAAAGGGCTTTGAACTATGCCGTACAGAAGCGTAAAAAAAGGAAAAACGATCATGAAACGATTGCTGGTTATACTCATCGCCTTGACCCTCACGGTGATTGGAGCCAATGCTAAAACGCCTTCTAAACTACTGACCAATGCTGCAATATGCGAATCCACCGTACACTTTTCAGGGCTTCCCAAAGAAATCGCGGCCTGCATGGACGAATCGCAGCAGGACGGCTTGTTCATTTTGCCTTCCTCTTGGGTTCTGGGTGAAATAAAGCTTGAAGAATTGGTTTATTTCCCCATAGTCTATCTGAGAAATGACGAACATATTCTGTGTGTATTTGAAAAAACAGCACAGGGGCAGTGGCAACTGAAATTTGAAAACCCGCATGCTCTTCAGATACACGGCACAGATAACACGCTGCATCTTGATTCTATTGATTTCTTTAATTTTAGGCCAGATCAGTTGACCCAATGGGGTCTTTTATATGGGGCGATACAATATGGATATGATATTTCATTTTCCGGCCAGCAGTACTCAATCTTCATTACCTTCGAAACCTTCTCTACGCCCTCCGGTTGGGCGTTTAGCTTCCTTCAGATGAATCCTCCCAAAGCACAAAAAAGCGCATATCTAAATGGTGCGCTTTATGATTACTGGATGATGGTCCAAACTGGTGAGCTGCTGCAATATAATTACGCGCTTAATGAAGAAAATGTTGGCTTTTTTAATGTCACTATGCCCGCTGACATGAGCGTATGGGATGCGGCCTCCTTCCATATTGACCAAAGGATCGATCCGATGCAGTATTTCGTTACGGCGCAGGTAGATACCGCGTATCACGGTAACGGAGAATCGGTCAAGCTCCGTTCCTCTCCCAACGGCAAAGTCATCAGGGAGATACCCAATCAATCTGAAATTGATGCTTCCAACCTTAACGACGATTGGATTCTTGTTCGGTATCAAGATGTCTTTGGCTATGTGGATGCGCGCTTTGTTAAAGGCACTACGGCTTATCTACGGAAAGAATAAATGAAAGGCCGGGAAACTGCCCATCTGAAAAAAGTGATTAGTTCAACAGTGGATGAGCATGGAAACGAGCTTGTAGGTAGATGTGGCGCTGAGATACAGTTTGTGGCATACCGAATCCTCATCATTTGAACTCTGTTACATCTGTTGCCCATTTTTCATTTGGTCTGGATGCATTACAATCACGTTTCAGGATGTTTTCTGCTGTTCTTTCCAGTGTGGACTTCCTGTATTTCTTTGGTTGCTTGCGGATCGCAGAATGAATGCTAATGGCCTGCATGCTCCAATCTGCCCGGTTCTTACCGTAGCACATCCCATTGAGCCGGTTAATCCACGCTGTCATATTCGACTGAAAGAAAATGTTATCCACCATATGAAAAATTTTTTACCAGTACAAATAAATTGTAACATGGCAGAGGTTCATCTGACGGAAGTGCTCTATAATGGATGTTGGATGTATACAGCAGCAACTATTCAGCTTGTCAATCCCGAAGATACGCTATTTATGCCAGGAAGTGCTGACATCAATGAAAGGTATGCGGCAGTCCTGCGGAAAGACGGAGAAAGGATATGGAGCATTGCTGCTTTAGTAATTTCAAGAGATACTTGGATATCTTACGTATCATGATTCATCTCCGTTGCATAGGGCAGAGTAATTTCAACACGAAAAATGGACTGGTTCTGAACAAACTTACAATATCCTTTAGCTTCGTCAACAATACTGCAAATGTTTTTAGTGCCAAAGCCATGACGAGAGGCATTTTGCTTTGAAGAGAGGAAGTTGCGTCCATGCCTGCGGATACTTGCTGGATTCATATCGTTCTCACAGCTAATAAAGAAAATATCCCAGGAACGGGCCAGCTTTAGCGAGATCGTATGCTGGCTTTTTTGATCATCGATTCGAGCAATGCCTTCTATGGCGTTATCCAGAAGGTTGGAAATGATAGAACAGAATTTGCTCTCTGCAATGGGTAGCTCATGGAGCGGGTACGGTTGAAAATCAAAAACAATCTGATTCCGATCCATGGCAAGCTTCTTTACTGTTAGCAGGGCATCCATCGCGACACAACCTGTCATAAATTCATAGTTAACTTCTGGTAAAGCTGGTTGCTCTTTTAGCAGCTTCTGGCCTTCCTGCATATGCCCATCATCATAAAGCTTGCGAATTAGCTGCATCTGATGCTTCATGTCGTGCTCATGGGCAATCATGTATGCATACATATCTTTCATTTCCTCATAGTGGCTTTGAGAAAGTTTTGCTGCTTCAAGCTCAGCTTCGGTCCGCTTCTGTTTTGCCGCGCTGGCGGACATGAGCTCGTATAGTAGCAGGGATAGTGCAGAACAGGCAAGCATGCATAAACTAGCGGCAGTGAATGCCATGTCGTCAATATGTGTTTGCATACGAATGGTATATAAAAGCTCTATCACGGCCAATTCCAGCATTAACGTGGTTAGGAAGACAACCATGGAGGCCAGGGACAATGCGCCTCTATTTCTTCGGCTGATACGCGTTTCTAGGAAAATAATGCATAGAAGCGCAATATTACAGCTGACGACAAGCGGCACTCTAAGCGGCGTCTCCGACATGAGCTGCGCAACGGATGCGCCTGTAAACTGGATATATAGACTGAACATCAGATTTACGACGCCGCTCAGTGTTAAGGAAAGCACAGCGTTCCAGAACAGTATCACATACCATTTGTCATCGCTGACAAGGAGCGCGTAAACTAGCGGAATCACGATGATACAGGTATCCAATATAGGCATGTCCACAAATAGATACAACGTAAGATATGCCCAGATGGCAAGCGTGCAGAGCGCTCCATAGGCGAATTGGGGACGAACCAGGTGAAACCGCTGGCGTACAAAATACGTGATTAGCGCAGCCTGGTACAGATTGATACCAATCTCGAAAAGAAACCAAATATCGATCTTCATATGGACATCCCCTGATAATACTGCTTGACCTTTTCAAAAACGGATTCGGCATATTTGGAGCCAACGGGTATTTGCTTGTTTCCGGCCAAGGTGAGCATGGTTCTGGATACGTTTCGGACATAGAGCAGGTTGACTACAAAGCCTCGATGACATTGGACGAACAGTCTTTTAGGGAGTTTTTCAAGCATGTCGGATAGGCGGCATCGAATTTCAAAGGGGGCATGCTGGGTGCAGTGGATTGCAAGATAGTGCGCTTTCGCCTCGATAAATAATAGTTGTTTATACGGTAGAATGATCTTCTTCTTCCGGATATCCATAAAAATGGAAGACGCTTGTGCGTAATCCCATTGCCGGTAAGCAATCTCAAGACACTCAAAAAGCTGCGCGTCGGAGGCTGGTTTTCTCAAATAACGCAGGGCATTTACACTGTACCCATCACAAGCATACTCGGAATAGTTGGTAATGAACACGATAGTGACTTGGTTGTCCGTCTGGCGTATTAGCCTTGCGAGTTCCAATCCGCTCAGTTCACCGGGGATTTCAATGTCCAGAAATGCTAAATCAACATTCAGCCCCTTCTGCCATGCTTCCCATAGGTCTTCCGTCGATGAAAAACAATAGGTAACGACGGCATGATTCAGGTTGCATTCCAAACTCCACCTATCAACAGCGCCGGCAATTGTTTCCTGAACACATCGATCGTCGTCGCAGATGATGATATTCATTGCCTGCTCCTCCTGGCCATACTGAAAGCTGCTTCGGAATAAGTATAGTATAGCATGGGTTTCCTCCATTGACAATCTGTCGCTATATCTGACCGAAATAAATCTTTTTTCGACAGCTCATCCATTACAATAATTATATGTTTGCCTAAGTCTGTTTGCCCGTCGTTGTTCATTGGGGACACGAGCCTGTTTAGATAAAGTCTTGGGTATTAATAGCGAACGCATGATCTGTGCTTACGGAAAAGCTAAGCAGACCAAGTGACATTTTCAACTGATGGCGAGAAATTGTCAGCGGTTCAATTTCTCACAGTCTATCTACTAATTTTTGATCGCTTGCCAATTTTTTCTGTATCCAGCTGTGTGCCCTATGACGCTGTAATATTCTCTCGCTCAGCCTACACATCACCTTGAGAATTTTTGTAGATAATCTATCCTAATTCATAATGGTTTTAATGGGAATATACGTTCTTATTTGGTGCTTTCTATAAGAGTTTATGCCTACTGCGTAGGTGTTTGTGCCAAAAGCCAAGATTTCTCTGCAAAATGTGCATAATATAATTATCACTTAGGAGGGGGAATTGGAGATGCAGAAGGTGTGGGATTGGATTTGTCATCTGGTGTACAGCTACGGAAGGCATAGTGCTGGGCAACCTAGTTACCACGGACTCTATGAGGCAAGCGTACCGCAGGCACTTCAATACAAATCGGTTCGGTAACTTACGAAACTCCATTCATGTGCAGTTGTCAAAAAGAAAATCCCTTGTCCAACGAGGCCTGGGAACTTTAATGGCGGTTTTGAGATTGTTGCCTTGTGCAGACAGCAAAAAACAAACACGAACCATAAGGAGGTTACACGTATGAAAAAGCTTTTCTCTGCTGTTTTAGTGGTCGTTATGGTTCTCTCAGTTGCCAGCATGGCGTTGGCTGCCAGTACCCGTTTCAACATTGTCACCGACAGCACTACTGTTTTGCAGGTTGGCACGCCGCAGTATACTAGGATATTGCCGTCTTGGTCTGTCTATGTCGATATGTCGACGAGCAATATTTCTCCTACGCATCGAGCTGTTACCCGAGTGCATAAAGGCTATGATGCTGCTAGTGCTACTTGGGTCTATTCGGGTGAGAACCCTACCGCACGTGGATATAAGGTTGGCATTGCAGTAAATGAGAGCGGTTTGACTTTCCGTGGCCGACTGGATAACCGTGATTCTGGTCTTCTGGAGTTTCATGGTACAGTACAGCACTAATCATTTAACCTTAATTAGTTGTCATAAGGCATAAACAGTCTCCAATGGGAATAGGATAAACCTTTCCCATTGGAGTATTGTACTTTTAAAGATAATACTCTAACAGTTGCCAAAAAGAATTTGTGTTAGGACTATATCATGATGACTGAAGCATGTTGTAAGTTCTCCATACAATCTTATTTCTTTATCAACCGAAAATTCATAATACTATTTTTCTGAGTGGCTCAAATAAATATTTGGATGCAACCATAAACTTTGCATAGAATTTTGTTCATAAATGGAATCATATTGCAGAGACATAACTGAATTCTGGAAAGTCATAGATAAGAAAATTTGCAATGCCCAGATTTGAGCAAAAAATAGAGAGGAGCATTATCGTGAGAACAACAAAAAAATTCGCGTTATTACTTGTAACAGTGCTAATACTGATGATCAGCCAAGTTCCCATGAATCTATCAAATGACTGTGCTTCGGCAGAATCTGAAGCATACGACTATTCCCAAATATGGGAAAGCTTTGACGTAAACAGTAGCGAAGAAATGTATGAGGAGACGCTGGCTTATTTACGCAGTCTGGATCCAGGGGCATGGGCTATGACAAAAGAGTATTTTCCCTGCAATATACGCTATGGAGGTACAACCAAAGAACTGCTGACAGATTGGAAAAACTGGGATCTGGCTGTTGTTTCCTCCAAAGACGTGGATTTGCGAGCACTTGTGGATCAGAAAGATTTAATCGAAAAATATCCGGTGTCTCTGACCAGCGATATAGCTCTACATCAATATCGTGTGCCGGAAAATCTTCGGGAACTTCTTCCCAAAAGCAAGAAGTGGAACTATCGTGTTCTCTTCTATGATTACAATGCGCAGCAAGATGAAGCCATGATGCTGGTGGTCAACGGGAAAGGGAAAGGCATCGTGCAGTATGCCCTTACCGGGTTGATGCTGGAAAATCGTCCCGCAGAAAAAATCAGAGCTATAGAAGGCCTGCGGGAAGTCACCTACTGGACCGTGGAAGATCTTCTTGCTGCGCCCAACGATTGGGACGTAGCCTGCATCGCCATTGATCAAGCCGACAAGCTGCGCCCCCTGGATGAGGCGGGACTGCTGTATGACTTTGCACAGGATAGTTACTTTGCCACCCGTGAACCAACGCAAGAGTCTGGTAAAAGAATACTGGCCCCGGGCATGTACAGCGATGACGGAAGAATGATAGGAATTCCCTATAACGCATCCTATCCTCACGAGGAAGAAAGCTATCAGACGGTTCTGGTCAATGCGCAAAGTGCTTATATGAACGCATCCATAGCGTATGCCAGAAAACTTGTCCAGGGCTGGGATGTCAGTAGGATCAAAAAGGTTACGGATGAGGATATTTTTGACATCTGGGGCATACAGGTTGGCGGTAAATAAGGAGGTATGTTCTCATGAGGATTGCGAAAAAAGCAGCTCTCATGCTCGTGATTGTACTGGTAGGATTGTATAGCCAGGCTTTTGCTGAAATCAGCCTCACCTTTGGCGGATGTGACACAAAACGTGAAGAGTATCAGCGGTTCGTGGAAGCGCATCCCGAAGTTACAGTCCATGCTGCATCAAATATCTACCTTTCTACAACAGAAATTGTCAATGCATTCTTGACAGGTGAATTTGCATTTGACACATTCGTTATGACCACCAGTAGCTTTGATATGCAGCAATTGATGCAAAAGGGGTATTGTGGAGCGCTTTCGGAGAGCCCGGTCATATGCGAGCAGCTGGCAGAAATGTACACGCCAATCCAGCAACAGGTTTTGTCGCAGGAGACAATTTACGGCGTGCCCTTCAGCTGTTATATCGGCTATTATGCGTATGATCCGAAAGCCTGGGAAGCCGCTAGCCTGTCGGAAGGGGATGCGCCGCAGTCCTTTACGGAATATTTGGACTTTCTGGAGCAATGGATAGAACGCATTCAAATGACACCCGAGGACAACATCAGCATCTGCAACACCTTTGATGCTGAGCAATATGGAAAATATAGCTATGTGAGCTATCTTACAGATCTCCTTGTAAAGAACCACATCATGCAATGCAACTTCTTGGGTGAACCGCTTCGTTTTGATACGCCCATTTTTCGCGAGTTACTAACTCGCTGCGAAACCATCGGACAGGCGCTGTATGCATATGAGCCTGCAGCAAAGGGCGATATGGCCTTATTCGTAGAGGCACACGGCATGCGAGAGCTGGCCTATCTTGTTCCTCTCCGCTTGACAAATGATCAGCCTGTGCTGATTAAGGCGACACTTTACGCCGCATTTCAGAATATCCGCTGTAACTATCCAGAGCTTGCCAGGGAGTATTTGGAAAACTGCATTACCTGTATTCCGCCGGAAACAGGCGCATATCTGTACTGCGATGCGGAACCAGTGGAAAACCCGGATTACAAGCAGTCCATGGACAGCTTGCTGGAAGAAATCGAAAGACTCAAGAAAAGGCTGGCAGAAGACACGTCCATGAGCCCAATAGATCAACGCGCAATGCAAGACCAAATAGCGGAAAAAACACAGGCGTGGGATGCCATGGCGGCGTCGGAAGAAAGATACCTGATTTCTCCCAATGATCTGCAATTATACCGAATGTATGGCGAAAACCTGTATTTCCAAAAGCCAAGCATTTTCGATCCTTCCACAGAGGACGGAAAAAACATGAAGCAGCTTCGAGACCGCTTTTCCAGCGGAGGCATGTCTGTGGAGCAGTTTGTCAAGGAGCTTGACCAGCTGGCTTGGATGCTGGAAATGGAAGCAGGCATTTGAGACTTATTCTGCGCAACTATACTTACCGGATGCGAGCTTGCGCTGAGAGGAAAGGCTTCTAAAAGGACAATACCATTATCATGCAGCAGGTATGAAATTTAGTGTATAACTTGTCAGATACGCTACGAGGAGCGACTAGTCAGTTGATTTCCGACAATGGAAACTGGAATTTAACCGTTCACGGGGAAACAAAAGCTACGGCAAAATTACTATTATGATTAAAAGGAGTGACAATATCTCATTGCCGCAGTTAGGAAAGAATGATATACCTTATAAAGTTTTATGGAGGTCATGGCATGAGTAAGCATGAGCAGTGGATTAGTCTAATATTGTTGGTCAGCCTTCTGTTTACTATCAGTGCAAGGGCTGAAACTACACTAAAACTGAACGGTGTGAGTACAAAATTTTCTGGGGATTTTGCACAGCGACATCCAGATGTTCAACTGGAAACTGGCGACTACACCTATTACGCGACAACCGGCGAAATGACCAGCGACATGCTGTTGGGGTCCTTTAACTATGATGCTTTTGAACTGAGCAGCAACTGTATCGACTATCATGCAATTATGGAAAAAGGATATTGCCTGGACCTGTCCGGCAGCGAAATCATTCGTAGTGCGATGCAGAATTTGCATCCGGTTTTTGCAGCGCAATGTATGATGGATGGTAAGATTTACGCGATTCCACATACTATGCAGATCAATTACCTGGCTTTCTCGCCGGACGCGCTGGAACGCTCTGGAATGAAAGATGCGACAACTCCCACCACTTTTCCCGAATTTCTTGATTTTCTGGAGAGGTGGATTGCTTACCTGAAGGGAAACCCTGATTGCGACGTAGCGCTGGCAGGCATGGCCTTTTGGGGCGACCCATCTTTCTATGATGCGAACTCCTATACGGAAGTTTTGGTAGATGAGTTGCTGGAAAACTATATGATGCAACAGGAATACGTTGGAGAATCCATCACGTTTGACGAAGACGTGCTCATTCCGTTGTTGGAGCGATGCTATCAGATTGGTCATGAATTGTATACCTGTGATCCCGGCGTTCAGACCACATATTCCATATTGAAAGTTATGCAGTCCACTGTAAATGCAGACTACGATCTGCTGTCGCTGCGCCTTAATGACACGCAGCCGACGCTCATATCGGTTGATATAAATCTGTATGCAGTCTATGCGCAAACACAGTATCCCGAGCTAAGTATCCAATTGATGGAAGCGTTGTGCCAGAATAACTGGCCCATGTATAATACCTATCTCTACCAAAACACAGAACCACTTCTCAATCCACAATATGACAGTGAGATTACCAAGTTGCAGCAAATGATTCAGGATACGCAGCAGCAGCTGGAAAATGAGGAGCTTGAGCCAAGCTATCGGGAAGAGTTGGAAATCCGTTTAGAAGCTCAACAGGCAACCCTGCAAAAAAATTTGAATAATGAAAACCTGAAATATTTGGTTACAGCCAATGATCTAGAATGGTTCCGTTCGTATGTGGACTATATGGTCGTACCAATGCCAGGCCTTTTTCATCCCAACGATGTAGAGAATGCAAATGCGTTTAAGCAATTGAAAGCACGCTTTTCAGCGGGGCAGCTTTCCGCAACGGATCTAATCAAGGAACTTAACCGGCTGGCCTGGATGATTGAAATGGAGGCGATGTAGTAATGCATGTAAATCAGCCCATTTCCCACGTGCGCATTGAACTTTGACGCATCTTAAATATATCCTCCGCAGCCGATGCTATCATTGCATATTTCTTGCTGTGGCCTGGATCGACGTTAGCCGAGAAAATAATTACAACAGATATTCTGAACCTCTCATCTCCAATTATAAAAATGCCGGATGAATATGAGGATAGCATGTACCTGCCGGAAGGCAAAGCAGAATCTTACTCTGCCATAAGCAGGCCAATTATCTTAAACATTGAAGATGTTAGCGTTACTCTTCGCAAAACCATATACGATGGTACTTGGCTGTATACTTCTGTATCTGCTATACCGTTGGATAGTTCTACTTATCTTTTGCCAGGAGATGCACAGCCGTCAGATCCTGCAAAAGGTTTTTATAAGGAAAATACCAGAGAGGAAAAACGATCCTTTTTACAAGTTGCAAAAGAAGACGGAAAGCAGCTCTTGGCCGTATACATTTATATAAAAGAATTTGATGAGATAGGTGTTTACTTTCTTGATCATTTACAAGTGTCTGAGAGTACTTCAATGTCCACTCAAATTAAGTTGGCTAACATCTATCTAACAGGACATGAGAATAGGCAAGGGGGTTCCCAAGACTAACTGAGAAAATCTGCGCAGATAGATGATAAACTAAATTATTTTGCTAAGCAATGCTAGCCTGTGTTGCTCAAAAAGGAATGTCACAGTCAAGCATTTTCTGCAGGAGGCTTACTTTTTGAATCATTTTCGATGACAAATCTGCCTTTAACTAATGCGCGGCTTGATAGCTTAGGCAGTGCGCTCTCATAAAAGTTTAACTTTACTGCCCTTGCTTCTAACTTCACCAGTGTCATGACACAAAAAGGATAGCAGCCGAATAAATTTGCTGCCGCTGGAAGCTTTTAGACTGGCTTGGATGAGTCAGTCATATGAGGTGTGATTACCCTTGGTTCTCTATTGCCTGGTACTGAAAAACAAATATGCAATCTCGTTTTTAGGATGGTGGAAAGATATATGTAAATTCCACCGTTGTGACATAGCGCACTTAATGCAGAATGTTCCATAGCTAGGCATCAAATAAAGTAGCCATTTGCGCAGTGTTATCCTTTAACCCTTGAGATCACTCCTGCCTCCATAGTATGTACCGTGTCACACAGCAAATCGATATCTTCCGCATAATGACTGGCAAGTAAAATAGTTTTGCCGCTTTCTTTGCAACGCAAAAGAAGCTGACGAATTTCGGCTACGCCCATATGATCCAGTCCGTTGAAGGGTTCATCCAGTATTATCAGCTTGGGGTTGCCCATTATAGCCTGTGCAATTCCAAGTCGCTGGCGCATTCCCAATGAATAGTAACTGACCTTCTTGGTTGTGGCATCTTGCAATCCAACAGCAGCCATGGTCTCACACAATTCAGCCCTGGTCAATTGGGTGTTCATTGCTGCCAACATTTGTAGGTTAAATAGTCCCGTGAAGTTCTGCAGAAAGCCAGGAGTTTCTATTAGGATGCCTAGCCCGTCAGGGTGCGTGCAACCTTTACCGATTTGTTCTCCCCATACGGTGACTGTGCCGGAATCAGGCGTGACATATCCGGCAATAGTTTTGAAGAGCTGCGTCTTTCCACTACCGTTACGTCCAATGACGCCATGAATCATTCCCTGCTCAAACGTAACGGATACATTCCGGAGGACCGTGTGGCCATGATAAGCCTTTGAAACATGCTCGATAGAAATTGCCATATTACTCATGTATTTTGCCTTCTTTCCTGAAATTTGATGAAGCGACCAAGAACCCCGTTGAGGCCGCCAAGCAAAATGGTTACAATCATCTGGCCATACAGACACAGACTCAAATCTGTGGCACATAGTGATATTCTTGTACCTTCTGCGCCAAGCATATAGGATGGGCTAAAAAGTTCACTACGCAGAATGATTCCCCATTGATATGGAACAAGGACATTTTGAGTACGGTCAAAAATTGAGTAGGATATCATCACAAATAACAAAGGAAGTAGGTGAGCAAGAAAACCGATGTGCGAGTGATTGGAAATCACATGGAAGAATAACTGAATCTGCGTGAGCATCAATAACTGCCATGTAAAAATATGAAACAGCTGGAAAAGGACCATGCTGTTTTCAATCGGAAATCCATCTGCATCCGGCATCCATATGCCAAAATGATCCACTCCGGTAAAGACAGAAGCAACTATCACAGTAGCAAACATAACAGCAGACAAGATGACTATATAGAGATTGCACGCCATATACTTGCTCAGCCACCATTGTTGCGGGCTGGGATAACGCTGTACGCAAATGTACATACGTGTTCCGATTTCGCGTTCCAGATTAATGGCGACACCTAACATGGCCGGCATCAGCACTAGCAGCCAATATCCAATAGGACCGAAATTCACAACCGGATCAAACCAGTAGAGGCCGCCGAAAACATGCATGAGCAAATCTCCTGTTGAATGCTGCGAAAGAAGCACATTGCTCTTACAAGCTAAAATAAAGAGCGGTATAACGATGGCTGGCAGCAGCGTCTTGAGAGAACAGTTTGCATAGGTATCTACCAGCAATCGCGAGAGGGCTGTTCCACGGATGCGCTGGGGAACCGGCAATGACCATGTGTATCGTGCATGTTTCCTATATTTCAAGTGAAATCGAGAAAGCCTTTGCAGAACAGGACGAAAAAAACGCAGAAATGCAATAATACAACATAGCCCTCCAGCAATAAACAAATACAACTCTTCGCGCAGCAGATAGGTGCGAATGGAGGAAGATGCAACCATAAAATCAGGACTCATTAGAAAGGCTATTGTGTATTCGATACCAAGCAGCTGTCCCAATAGATTATCAATTAAAATGCTGCCGGCAAATGTTCCAAGAAAAACGAAGATTTTCTCTGACCATAGGAATGAAAGCGCAACAGCAAAAAATATCCATATGTATGCGGCAATAAGAATTGTACACAAACGCCAGGCAACATGGAGCAGCAGATGCTCCATGGTACCAAATACCGCAAAGGGGGATAAAGCATAACTGTCCATCCACGCTTTTGCAGCACTGTTTGGTGCCATGACAGGTGCGCTGATGAACCAAAGTATCCCAATGAATACAGTAGAGCATAACAGGATCACAAGCGTAGAGGCTATTAAAGCAGCTATGATACGGTGTATGACATAAGACCGGATCGAAAGGCGCCCCGCCTCCATGTCCCCAAAGCGACTTGTTTGATCTTCTGCAAAGAAAAAACCAAGCGGTAATATGGCAACAATAGGGACTATGTATCGCAGCATATCGCTTCTGAAGAAAATTGTAAAGTGGTAAAAGAAATGCTCCGACTGAAAAAAGGCGATGGGATCGTTGAACATAGCTGGAAAATCAAAATTGGGAAACAGTAGTGCATAGAACAACAAGAAGCAGCAACAAAGTACTGTTTTCCATGTCAAGCCGCGTCTTATTTGAAAGTATATGTCACGCATAATTGATCTCCTTTACAGGGGGCTATCAAATTCTTTGATGTAAGATCACCAGACCTGTTCGCCAGTAAAAGCGTTATACATTAAGCCGAGAACCAAATACCGATCATTTTCAGGCGAATACCATTCAAACACAAAATTCCAAGCAGGAAAGGTGATGCTTTTGTCATCCGTCAACATGACTAACTCAACATGCTGAAGCGTCAGATTATCGCTTCGATTGTCTCCTCCACAAAACACGTTTTCGATTTTGCTTCGACTCATCTCGAATACTGTTTTCCAGGGTAGAATCTTTTCTCCACTCTCGCGTCTTTTTATGGCTTTTACAGGGTTGCGAATGTGTGCTGCGCAAATTTCTCCATTTTCCGATATCAGGAAAAAGGCCGATGGGGTCGGGTTCCCATTGCCGCTTCGATCTGTGAATTGCGTCCAGCTGATAGAAGTACCAAAAGGTATTTCACCAATCTGAAAGCGTACAACCACCAAGACAGGAGAGCCGCCGGTACGCTCCCATAATTTCCTTTGATAGGTGCCATTTTCAGACAAGTAATCTTCCACGGTGATTGGATGCCAAGGACTTGTATTGTGAGCAAGGTAAGCATCATGACAAAAATAAAATGGATATTCGTAATTTACCAGACCGATTTCGTCTAGGAATGCCTTAACGGTATCGCTGGCACGACTGTATTTTTCGCCTTCGCCGTGAGCAGAAATACCTGCAAAATCGTAGGAAAGGGTTCCTGCCGCTCCATTGCGCTCTTTGAACTGAAGGACGCAATCAGGATTGCTGCATTTGTTTACTTCCAGATTCCACTTTTCACCTGCACGAGGAGGCAACCGGTACTTCTCGATTGCTTGTTTTACCGTGTTTTCATCCAGCCAAATGCGTTCTACCTTATCGTAGGGAACGGCTGCGGGATAACTGATGTCTTCATTAAATATTATGGACAGTGAGCCGCTATCGGCGAATGCCATCGTCAGTACGGCCGAACAGCAGATGTAGAGCAACAAAATACAAAGAAGCTGCTTAATTTTCATGGGCTTTCTCCTTAAGTCAAGCCCATCGAGCGCGTTACCTTGATGGGCCTGGTTCGTCACTTAATCAACTACTGCTTTAACGAATATACAATATTCATTATACAATTCGAATCAGAAGTAGTATTCATAAGTAACTTGAGTACCGTATTTGTTGGAAGCAACAATCCAGTAGGTGTCACCGATAACCTTCGGTTCCAGATAGTTCAGATGCCTCTGCTCCGTACCCTTCACAAAAGGAGTAGTGCTGGTCACCTGACCATGCTGACTCTTGTAGATGTACGCCGAGGAGGAGCTATAATAGCCAGCAACATAGGTAGCACGCCAGAAAGATCCTGAATCAGGCATCGCGTGGTTAGTTGGGGATTTTTTGAAAGTACCGCCACTGGAAGGATTAATGGTCCAGGTTTCCGTCCACGCCATGGCAGAGAAACAAATTGTCAGGGTCATAGCACACAGCAGAAGAAACGCAATGATTCGCTTCATGGTTGAATCCTCCTGTTCAGATTCGCCATTGAGTTAGTTTTCAAACGTCTACTTTCATGCAGCGTGTTAAGCAAGTCTACCATTTTTGCTGACGAGATGTACTTTTGCATTTTGGCTAGAATCAACGCTTCACTGCAATGATGTACGCTCGTCATCTTGGCGCCAACCTAGCCATAGTCCGTAAACAAACCCACGATGATCGCCCAGACAGGCTTCATGAATGTTCCTCCTTTCTTTTTGATTTGATGTCATCAGTATACATCATACGCGGTATGATACACGTCTGTGGCATAAAATGCTGTTTTTTGGCATGTAAACATTAAAATGTCTATTTTGGGGAAACACTGCACAGAAAAATGAGCCAAAAACAGTGGGTGTGGTATAATAAAGATATGTATAGGCAGATGACGATGTCAGTCCCAAGCGATGAGCTGGGCAGGGTGCGAAAGAAGAAAAAAATTCTTGCCCCGATTGAACGGATTGTTTCACGAAAGAAATGGGTGCCCCTAATTCAGCAGTACTATTATAAAGGAGAGCGCGGAAAGAATCTTTATTCGCTGGAGGCCATGATGCGGCTGTATTTGTTGCAGAATCTGTACGATTTGAGTGACGAAGCGACGGCGGCAGAAGCAATCGACAGCCGGGCATTTTCTAGATGTCTACGGTGTGGATTCCAGCATTGAGGTGCACAATGGGGGTGCCTTTGATTGCTTCCGGAACCTGCAAAAAAACGGCATGCAAGAGATCGACTAAGGTAGAAAACTGTGTTTCATTTGGCAAAGAATAAACAATTCCATTACATCCGGTCACATAGACAGGGGCGTTTTTGTATACCTTCAACGTTTTATCGGCAGCACTGCGGGTGACAATGCGTGCAATGACAATAAAGATTTGAGATGTAATGCGATCTTCCATGTGTTCAAGCACATATAGTTGTGCCTGGCAGTTATTCTTGAAATTTGCTCGAATTTATTGGTTGGGCTTTTGCTAGATGATCCGGGTTGCCTCTGCCGTCGGTGAAAAAGTACATTCAATCACGTTGGACAA
>OLRD01000627.1_pt1 | contig 26966 bp, 25 predicted proteins | sample 1672051 | NCBI WGS metagenome assembly OLRD01 (sample SAMEA3136640, study PRJEB25190) | human gut metagenome | biome: human gut; feature: human-associated habitat; material: faeces | place: Austria | collected 2013 | reverse complement strand
ATAGGCTACACCACCGTTACTGATGAGGAAATCCCCATCCAGGTAAATGGCGATTTGGAGAAAGTGGGCATAGCCTACACCACCGTTACTGATGAGGAAATCCCCATCCAGGTAAATGTCGATTTGGTCCATTACCGCATAGAGCGTTACCTGGGCGAACAGCTTATGGAGCGTAGGCAGTATGAGAGCCTGGACGAACTCATCCATAACGAGTTGATCGACCTGGAATTCGATGAACTTGTTGCCGTTTCCGATGATGAACTAAAATCTATTGAGGCGGAACAGACAGGAGCAGGGCGCTCCCCCTCCGTGCGGGAACTGTACGACCAATATAAACCTGCCGTCATGGAACGGGTAATGGCTGATGTACCCTACCAAAATGCCTGCCGGAACTCCGACCGGGAAAACGCCATGACGGAAGGCGCAGCGGCCATCCAGAGAGCTGTCTTGGAGATCAACGACACTCAGCTCTTACGTCTTTATTACGATATGGCCAGGTTCCACAATGACCTGCACCGTGAAATATTGGAGGAGACCTATCCGGTTCTCTCTGCGGAACCGCAGGAAACCCTGGAAACCGGAACTGGTTCCGGTTTTGCCACCGGCTACAATGCACTGAAAGAACAAAATCCCGACAGTTTAGTCCTGTACCAGGTGGGAGATTTCTTCGAATTGTTCGGAGAAGATGCCAGGGATGCGGCAGCCATGGCCAAACTTACCCTGACCACCCGTAACATCCCCGATGTGGGCCGGGTTCCCATGTGCGGTTTCCCGGCTCACAGCCTAGAGCACTACACGGAGATTTTCCGCACAGAGCACAGCGTGGTGATCTCCGCCGTACCGGAGGGCGCTTCGGAACGCCAAGTCTTCCGTATGGCTACATTTGCGCAGAGCGTCGGTCGAGAGACTCCAAAAGAGGATACCTTCCACATTTATCAGCTCAAGGATGGGCCTGATACCTCCGATTACCTTTTTGCTTCGCTGGAACGGCTACGGCGAAATGGGCGGGCTGTTGACCCAGGTAACTACGAACTGAAGTATTCTGGCCCTCTGGAAGAAAATGAATCTTTAGAGGGTATCTATACCCGGTTTAACATTGGCCGGCCAGCGGACTTTACAGGACATTCCTTGTCCGTCTCCGATGTGGTGGTGCTTGAACGGGGCGGGGAGGTCACGGCCTATTACTGTGACAGCATCGGTTTTGAGGAAGTCCCAGAGTTTCTAACCAGGGAGCTTGCACCCACAACATATGACCTTCAGACAGAAGTAGAAGCGTGGGAAGCCCAACAGGCTGCCCAAAAACAGGAGATTGTCGAGCAGCTCTCCGAACAGGAGAAAACAATTCTCCGGGCTATGGAAACTGCCGGTTTCATTTTTAATCCACAAGCAGCAAATGCTGGATTGGGAGAAAATCTGGTTTTCACCGCTGGTGAGTATGGGTATCCCAACACATTTGAGAATTGGGACCAAGTATATGCCTGGATTGATGGAGCCGAACTAAAAGACACACCTGGTCTACGTGAACAGGTGCAGGGCATCCTTCATCCTGATACTCAGGTAGAGCTAGAAGACACTCACCCAGATACAAAACCGGCCAATGTATTTACCACAGAACAGCAGTCCTTTTTTCCTGCGGAGCAGACCCAACTTCCCTATGACATCGAGATTCGGACCCTGCGGTTTGACGAGCCTGAACTGGAGCAAGCCGAGGGTACTGTCTCCATCCCTATTGACGGGGAATGGCAAACATTTCCAGACCTTCCCACAGCTCAGGAGGCTTCCCTCCAGGAATATAAAGACGAACTGCGCCGGGAGGCAATGAACTTCCGTATTACAGATGACCACCTGGGAGAGGGCGGGCCAAAAGAGAAGTACCAGGCCAACATATCCGCCATCCGGCTACTCAAATACCTGGAAGAAAATAGCCTCCAGGCAAACCCGGACCAACAGAAGATTCTTTCAAAGTATGTGGGCTGGGGTGGCCTAGCGGACGCTTTTGACAGCACCAAGGAAAACTGGCGGGCCGAGTATGAGGAACTGAAAGGGCTGCTGACAGAGGATGAATACGCCGCTGCCAGGGCTTCCACACTCAATGCCCATTACACCAGTCCTGTGGTCATCCGGGGTATCTATGAGGCCGTGGAGAACATGGGCTTCCATACAGGAAATATTCTGGAACCAGCCATGGGCGTAGGCAATTTCTTTGGGATGCTGCCGGAGAGCATGGAAGACAGCCATCTCTACGGTGTGGAGCTGGATTCTATCAGTGGACGCATCTCCCGGCAGCTTTATCCCCAGGCAGAGGTTACTGTGGCCGGCTTCGAGACCACCAACCGGCCAAACTTTTATGACCTTGCCATTGGCAACGTGCCTTTTGGACAATACCAGGTCAATGACCCAGCCTACAACAGGCTGGGCTTTTCTATCCATAACTATTTCTTCGCCAAGGCTCTTGACCAGGTACGCCCCGGCGGTGTGGTGGCGTTTGTCACCAGCCGGTACACCATGGACGCCAAGGATTCCACTGTGCGGCGTTATCTGGCCCAGCGGGCTGAGCTGCTGGGGGCAATTCGGCTCCCCAACAACGCCTTTAAGGCCAACGCCGGGACAGAAGTGGTGTCGGACATCATCTTCCTACAACGCCGGGAACGCCCCATAGAGATTGCCCCCGATTGGACGCAGACCGGCCTGAGCGAGAACGGTTTTACTATCAACCAGTATTTCATTGACCACCCGGACATGGTGCTGGGCATCCCCACTAGTGAGAGTACCCAGTATGGCCGCCAGGATTACACGGTGGCCCCCGCCCCCGATGGGGACCTGGGGCAGCAACTCCATGAGGCAATCCAGCACATAGAGGGCAGTTTTGTGGCGGTGGAGGCGACAGAACTCAGCGAGGGCGAGGATATTTCCAACATCCTTCCCGCTGACCCCACTGTGCGGAACTACTCCTTTACCCTGGTGAACGACACTGTATATTACCGAGAAAACGCTCAGATGGTACCTGTCGAGGTAAACGCTACGGCAGAGGCGAGAATCCGGGGTATGGTAGAGCTGCGTGATTGTTTGCGGCAGGTCATTGATATTCAGCTAGACCCCACTGCTACAGATGAGGCGATCCAGAACCAGCGGGAACGGCTAAACCAACTCTATGGAAGCTATACAGCCCAGTATGGACTTCTCAGCAGCCGGGGCAACCGGCTGGCGTTTTCAGAGGATTCCTCTTATCCTCTCCTCACTGCATTGGAACTCATCGATGAGGATGGCAACCTGGAACGCAAGGCAGACATCTTTGATAAGCGCACGATCCGTCCCCACGTTCCCGTTACCTCTGTGGACACAGCCAGCGAAGCCCTGGCCGTGTCCATAGCCGAAAAGGCTGAGGTAGATCTGACGTATATGGAATCTCTGTCTGGAAAGACAGAAGCACAGTTGGTGCAGGAGCTAGAGGGAGCAATTTTCCGGGTGCCGTTCACCAATCAGCCGGTCTATGCCCCAGCAGATGAATACCTCTCTGGCAATGTCCGTCAGAAACTGCGGGAAGCGAGGGCGGCGGCGGAAGAAGACCCTGCTTTTGCCATCAATGTCCGGTACCTGGAAGCCGCACAGCCCAAAGACCTGGACGCATCTGAAATTGATGTCCGCCTGGGAGCTACCTGGATCGACCCAAGGTACATCCAGCAGTTTATACTAGAGACCTTCCAGCCTCCGACATACATGAGGCACTCCATCGAGGTACATTATTTCCCGTACACGGGAGAATGGGAGGTCAGCAACGCAGGCCGGATACCTACCCACGATGTGATGGCGCACGTCACTTATGGTACGGGCCGAAGGAGCGCTTACCAAATCCTAGAAGACAGCCTGAATCTCCGTGATGTACAGGTGTACGACACCATAGAAGATCCGGACGGGCATAAACGGCGTGTCTTGAACGCCAAAGAGACCACGCTGGCAGCTGAAAAACAGCAGGCTATCCGTATGGAGTTCCAAAATTGGATATGGAAGGACCCGGAACGCCGCAGGACGCTGGTGCAAAAGTACAACGAAGAAATGAACAGTTTCCGGGTGCGGGAATATGACGGCAGCAAGCTGATCTTTCCCGGTATGAACCCTGAAATCGTTCTCCGGGAGCACCAGCTCAACGCCGTTGCCCACATTATTTACGGCGGCAATACCCTGCTGGCCCACGAAGTCGGGGCCGGAAAAACCTACGAGATGGTGGCGGCAGCCATGGAGAGCAAACGTCTCGGCCTATGCCAGAAGTCACTCTTTATCGTGCCGAATCACCTGATAGAGCAATGGGGTGCTGAGTTTCTCCGCCTCTATCCTTCCGCAAACGTTCTGGTAACGACAAAGAAGGATTTTGAGGCAAAAAACCGGCAGAGGTTTTGCAGCCGGATCGCCACCGGCGATTATGACGCTATCATCATGGGGCACTCCCAGGCTGAATTGATTCCTATGAGCCAAGAGCGCCAGGAACGAATGCTCCGATCCCAGATTGAGGACATCACTGCTGGAATTGAGGAAGCAGGGAGACGGAACGATAACCGTTTTACTGTAAAGCAGCTTGAAAAAGTCAAGCGCAGCCTGGAAGCAAGGTTGCAAAAACTGAATGACACAGAGCGAAAGGATGATGTGGTCACATTTGAACAGCTGGGTGTGGACCGCCTATTTGTGGACGAGGCCCATAACTACAAAAACCTGTTCCTCTACACCAAAATGCGGAATGTAGCTGGAATAACCACAAACGAAGCCCAAAAGTCCAGCGATATGTTTTTGAAGTGCCGTTATATGGATGAAATTACGGGGAACCGAGGTGTGGTATTTGCCACCGGAACACCTGTTTCTAACTCCATGACCGAGCTTTACACCATGCAGCGGTATCTCCAATATGACCGACTCCAAGAGCTGGGTATGGGCCAGTTTGACAGCTGGGCCTCCCGGTTTGGCGAAACAGTGAAGGCGTTGGAGCTTGCCCCAGAGGGTACCGGCTACCGTGCGAGGACGTGATTCGCTAAATTTTACAACCTCCCCGAGCTGATGACCGTGTTCCGGGATGTGGCGGACATCAAGACAGAGGACCAGCTGAATCTCCCGAAACCCGAGGTGGAATACCACACTGAGGTGGCAAAACCCACTGAGCATCAGAAAAGATTGGTGCAGGCATTGTCCAAACGGGCTTCCGCAGTCCACAACCGCATGGTAGACCCCTCTGAGGACAATATGCTGAAGATTACCTCCGATGGTCGCAAGCTAGGCCTGGATCAGCGGATTATCAATCCGTTGCTGCCTGATGAGCCAGGCACCAAGGTCAACCAGTGCGTAGAGAATGTCCTGCGAATCTGGGAGGAAGGAAAGGCGGACAGGCTGACGCAGCTCATTTTCTGCGATATTTCCACACCCCAGGAGAGAAAAGAAAAGGAGGGGGAGTCAAAGCAATTTACCGTCTACGATGACATCCGGCAGAAGCTGGTAGGCCGTGGGGTCCCTCAAAATGAAATTGCCTATATCCACGAGGCCAAAACGGATGCACAGAAGAAAGAACTCTTTTCTAAAGTGCGAACAGGCAAGGTGAGGGTACTCATTGGGTCCACCGCAAGAATGGGCGCTGGCACAAACGTGCAGGATAGGCTGATTGCCTTACACGACTTGGATTGCCCCTGGCGGCCAGGGGACCTGGAACAACGGAAAGGGCGGATTGCCCGGCAGGGTAATCGAAACGAAAAAGTCCACATTTTCCGATATGTTACCGAGGGAACCTTTGACGCTTATCTTTGGCAGACCATTGAAAATAAACAGAAGTTTATCAGCCAGGTGATGACGAGCAAGACCCCCGTCCGGTCCTGTGAGGATGTTGACGCTACGGCACTTTCCTATGCTGAGATCAAAGCACTGTGTGCGGGAGACCCACGCATTAAGGAACGCATGGAACTTGTCGTGGAGGTTTCCCGGCTGAAAATGCTGCGGGCAGACTTCCAGAGCAAACAGTTTGCTTTGCAGGATCAGCTCGGGCAGAAGCCGGTCTCGGTCAGCTTGCTCAGCAGGCTGCTGATGGCGGCGCTCCCAGATCAGCAGCACAGAATCAGCAATCCAAAGCCAAAAGGAGGATATAGCTTATCTGAATGATCATCCAGAGCCGGAAGATAGGTTTGCCGGCATGACCGTAGGGGGGAAAATGTACCACACTCGCCCCCTGGCTGGCGAAGTCATCTTAAAGGCCTGTAAGCAAGTATCTTCCTCAGAGCCTGTTCAAATTGGGGAGTACCGAGGCTTTACGATGTCGGTTCGGTTTGATGATTTCGCCAAGCTCTATTACCTATCGTTAAAACGGTCGCTGAGCTACAGAGTGGAGCTGGGAGAGGATGGCCTGGGAAACATTATGAGAATCGATAATGTCCTGCGTTCCCTTCCCACCCGCCTGGAAGCAAAGGAGCAGAGCCTGGTGGACCTGTATCAGCAGATGGAGAATGTGAAAGTGGAACTTCAGAAGCCGTTTGCCCAGGAACAGGAGTACCATGAGAAATCTGCCAGACTTAACCAGCTGAACATCATGCTCAGTATGGATCAAGGGCAGTCTTCTATGAAGGTCATCGAGCCGGAGGAACTTCCGGCGGAGCTTTTTAATCTAATCTGCGAGTACGACCCGGACATCATGGAATTATCCTGGGGCGGCAGAGACCAGCAAATCTCGTATATCCATGATAAGCTGGAAAAAGGCGACACTGCCGGCTTTACCAGTTTGCTGGAACAAATCAGAGAGGAAGGGATGCCCGACCAGCAGAAAAAGGCGGAAGCGCTGCTAGAAATAATCTCCGCACTGCCCGACCCAAAACACGAGGATGAACTAGATTTCTGAGATTGCCTCTCGGACTACGTGCCTGATACCCCTGAGAGCCGGGAAACCTGGCTCTCAGGATACATCAGGAACTCAAAAAGGAGGAAACAGTGCAGTGGAATTTGTTTTCAGATATTTGGGCTTTCTTGCATTTGTGCTGCTTTTGTTCGTGCAGTTGCTGCGGTGGTTTTAGGTGATATTGGCCTAGCAATGGCAGTTATTTTGAATTGAGGTATAACTATAGCACCGAAATAATCATGGAGAACATCAACGCAAATATCAACATAGGAGGTAGGAGTGCGGCAATGGACATGATGCAAAACCTTTTTGACAGAATGGACCTGGAGCAAGAAAAGTATCGAGAGTGGCTCGTCCAGCAGCCCCCGGAGACCATTTTGGATCACGCCTATGAGTACACAGTCAGAGTGGACATCATGATGACGTTTGCAGACACCGACTTTGAGTTGGATCAGGCCCATGTATCTGCGCTTCTTACAAGGAAAAGCCCTCTGCAAGATATTCTCAAAGACTATCTCAAGCTGGATTCAGACATTATGACGACGATCCAGGAGGTCGCAGTGGAAAGGGCAGACGCCATCCTCGAATCAGTAAAGGAGACGCCCGTCTATTTACATACTGCTACTTATGCCACGACTCACGGGGAATTTGACCTCTACAGAACCTCAAAGGAACTTAATCTGCAATGCCGGGAGTCCATAGAACAGGCCATCAGTGAGCATTACCATGACAACCGGTTGGACACAGAGGCGGCAGTAAGCAGCGTAACACAGGTCTATGGGTATGACCGTCCTCAATTCATACTGGCTGCCACGGTCCGAAACAAGCTCAGTGACGGACGCTTTGACCAGGAGACAAAAGCCTGGGCGGCATGTGCACCCACGCTAGATGCGGGAGGTGACACCGATCTGGAATACGTCATCGATAAGGCCCATCCTGTCCTGGTTCAGGCGTTCATTAACACGCTTCAAGTGGAGCAAGCAAGGAGTAGCCTCTTGGAGGAGATGGCCCCTCTGAATGGGGTGGAGTACCAAAAGCTAAGGGACGAGCACCCCGGAAAAGTGGCAGGTATCATCGCAGGCGGTCTTATAATGTTCTATGGAGAGGATGTTCACGCTGTCGCTCCGGTTTTAGATACAAAAGTGCTCACCGCTAACATCCCAGCTTTGGGGAAGACGGCAGTAACTGGCAGTAACCTCAGCTGGCAGTCTGTATTGAAGGACCTAATGGACAATAATATCCCAGTCGTGTTAGCCCAGCAGGACCCCGAAAAGGGAACTGACTCTCCCTACCTGGTGGTAAAAGAAAGAGATATTCCCCTTTCTGTGGAGGAACTAGCAGCACAAATCTATGACCTGACCTCAAAAGCTATGCCTGAACTAACACAGGGAACGGATAGGGATGAGCAGATCAGCCTAACTGTGGAATGTCTCAGAGAGGGAGATACACAGGACTTCATTTACTTGCTGGTAGACATTTCCAGAGAGGGCAAACCAGAGTTTGCCTCTCAGGCAGAGCGATTGCTGGCGCAGGTCCCAGACCCTGTATTGGAACAGCACCAGGATGGTCCAGAGCTTTGATTGCAGACGAAAAACTTTTCCCACCATAAAACACAAGGAGGTTTTCTCAATGTTCAATCTTGCAAAGCCAAGCCCAAATTCAGACAAGAAGACCATTTTCCAAGACTTTATTGAGGAAAACGGAATCGTCATCACGGATGAGCAGCCTCCGTTTGACGAGAAACCGGAGGAGGTGATCGTGTATGGCGGGGAAAATCAATAAGGCCAGAGAAGCTCTGGCTGATATGTTCGTGAAGTGCCTGGAACAGGACACGCTCCCCTGGAACCAGCCATGGGTGAACAATATTCCTTCCTTTGGCGCTCACAACAATCCGATCACCGGCACCCGTTACCATGGCATGAACGCAGTCATATTATGGGCCACGGCCCTGGTCAATAACTATCCCGACTCCCGCTGGGTCACTTACAAACAGGCGGCGGAAAAGGGCTGGCAGGTCAAAAGAGGCAGCCATGGGGCCAGGGTCGAATACTGGTATCTCTTTGATACAGCGGAGAAAAAGAAGATTTCCTGGGCTGAAGCACAGCGTGTAATCGATGAAAAACCGGAACGAGAGGCCGACTTTAAGATGTGCAGCAACGTCTACACAGTCTTTAATGGGAGCCAGATCGCCGGTATCCCAGAGCTGCCTGTACAAGCTATAGTAAGCCAACCGTTCCAAAATAACTTGCTGCAAAAGTTTGCAGAGAATTACCTGGCCGCTGAAAATATCCCTCTGCTGGAAGGAAACTATGCTGCTTATTCACCCAGAAATGACAGCATCACCATGCCGCCCAAGGAGTCTTTTGTCAGCGAGATCGCCTATTATGACACTCTGTTCCATGAGTGTGCACACTCCACAGGCGTAGAAAAACGGCTGAACAGAGGACTCGAAACCAAAAATTCCAAAGAAGAATACGCTATTGAGGAGCTTCGGGCAGAGATGGCCGGAGCTTTTATCTTATCAGAAACTGGAGCGCCCGTGCCTGAATCGGTGTCAGAAAATAACCGTGCCTATATCCAAGGCTGGGCGGAAGACATCAAAAAAGACCCCGCCGTTCTTTTCCAGGCAATCAAATCGGCCAATGAAATTTCCGACTACATCGAGAATAAAGGCGAATTGGAACTGCTCCTGGCACAAGAACAAGAGTTAAGCCTGGAGGAATTGGCAGTGCAAATGTATGACCTGGAATGTGAGTATGACCCCCAAGGGATGATGGGATATGACCGGGAAGAACAGATATTCCTGTCTATTGACCTTCTTGAGAAAGGGGACACAGAGGATTTTGCCTCCATGCTGAGAGAAATTCAGACTTATGGAGGCACTGAGGAAATGATTTCTAAGGCTGGGCTGTTGCTGGAAAAGTTAGAAGGTTTTGAACCGGAGCTTTCCAAAGACGAGGAGGAGATCGAGCTGTAGTCAGGAGGGACCATGGACAATAACGCATCCTATGAAAGTGCTTTTACAGATTTCTATAACGACTCTTTCTTTGCAGATGGCCAGTGGGTGTGGCCGGAAAATGTGCCCGATTGGGCGGGAGGACCGGAGGCGGAGGAAGAATTTTACTCTGCTCTCCGGGAGGCCTGGATGGTCAGCACAGACCCCAGGAAACGTCTTCTGGTGGCTGAACACGGTGGTCCGGCAGAGTGGAAAGCGTTGGCGACAGACTCAGATTATATGGTCCGGGCGGCAGTGGCAATGGTTGGAAATGACGCTGTACAGAGATTTCTCTGCCGGGACACATCGAGTTTTGTGCGGGAATATGTAGCAAATTTTGCTCCTCCAGAAGTGCTGCGTTACCTTGCGTCGTTTGAACCTGACCCTGCTGTCCTCAACAACATTGTGAAACGATGCGACATCCCATCACAGCAAAAGGTCGTAGAGAGAATGTGGGATGACCCTGATTTTTTGAAAAAAATCATCCCACTTCTCCCACAATCCCAGCTGGAAAAACTGCTCTCTCACGATGACCAGGATGTCAGAATCCGTGTGGGGGAATATGGCAACGGAAAGCAAGCAAGGGCTGTTCTGAATGACCGTTCCATACCAGAAGGCAAAAAAATCTTCGTAGAAGATCATCTTGCGGAGCTGGAAGAAATCGCTGCGGTGCTCCGTTCAGGCCGCCACCTTGAGCGCAACAGAGATATGGACATGGAACTATAAAAGGAGGATAGACCGCCAATGAAAACCATCGTAGTAAATATGTTCGCCGGTCCCGGAGCTGGAAAAACCACCTGTGCCTGGCAGATCGCCAGCGAACTCAAAAAACGTGGGTACGTTACTGAGTACGTGCCTGAATACGCAAAAGAGCTGGTGTGGGACAAGAATTTCGACCTTCTTGATGGCACGTTAGAGCATCAAAAGCAGCTGTTAGAGGAGCAATCCCACCGGCTGGACCGGCTTGTTGGGCAGGTGGATTTTATCGTCACGGACTCCCCAGTCTTGCTCAACGCCATTTATTATACCGGGTCTCCCGAAGAAAAAAAGGGATATACCGATGAAGTCTACAAACGGTTTGCGTCATACAACAACTTCTCCGTTTTTATCCAGCGGGGAAAGAGTTTTGAGCAGGCCGGGCGCATCCACGACCTGGAACAAAGTCTAAAAATCGACCAGCAGATCGAAGATATGCTGCACGACTACAATATTTACTACGGCACTTACACCTATGAAACTGTCCGCCTGGTAACAGATAACTGCATTAAGACACACAACAGAGTAAACCGGGTAGCGGCGTTTGAGGAACGGATGAAAGCGAAATATGAGACGAAAACGACCACGCCCCCTACCATTTCTGGTGAGGAAAAGCACACTGTTTTTGCAAAAAGCTATCGCCAAAAGAAAGGACCTGAACATTCTCCCGAGCAGGAGAAAACACGGTCAGAGGGCCTTTTCTCCCTCCAAAAGGAACATTTTCGAGAAGAAAAAACTGATGATTTGGAACTGTAAACCACCACGAAAGGAATGATTTCATGCCTAAAAAGGAAAAGAAAATCTCCGTTTCCCTCAGCTTTCCAGATTACAAATTAGAAGCACTGGCACTTGCTTTGGAGGAAAAAGGAGTGTCGCTGGAGGAAGAATTGGAGCAGTATCTGGCCAAACTCTATCAAAAAAAAGTCGCCGCAGACGTGCGTAAATACCTCGCAGGGAAGTACAAAGAGTACGAGCAGACCACGTTGGAGCAGACCAAAACGGAGCCGGAGCGGGAGCCGGAATCTCATTTTGTTGATCCGCAACCCTAAGCCGATAGGCAACTTTATATTAACGCCGAAGGCCTTTTTCCCAAAACACACCCGCACGTAGTGCGAGTGTGGAGCTAGCATCGCATTTGTACAGCAACTTGTACAGCACTTTGTACAGCAATCTGCTCCGCAGATAGCTTTCAAAGTTTGTCCAAGTTGCGCCAAACGCCGCTAGTTAGGGGACACCCCTAATACCCCGTAGTGTTCACGCAAAGCGTGGTGAGAAATCCGCAGTTATTTCAAGGAGTCTTCCAATGATTACAAAACGCCAATTCACAGTACGCCTTTCATCAAAGGAATATGAACTACTTTTAAGGAAAGCACAGGATTGCGGTTTATCTATGTCGGCGTATGTTCGCCAGATCATCAACGGCTATAAACCGAAGGAAGCTCCGTCCATGGATTTCTACCGCATGATGCAGGAACTGAGAGCAATAGGCAACAACATAAACCAGATCGCCTATGTCGCTAACATGACAGGGCTTATTGATGAGGATTCGTACCATGCCATGGCACACCTTGTCCGCCGAAAAATTAGAGAAATAGAAAAGGAGGTTCTGGAACCGGAGAAAAATGGCGACCACTAAAATATGGCCGGTAAAAAAACGGCTCGACTATGTAGTCCGCTATGTTATGGCCCCTGAGAAAACGGAAGATAGAAAACTGGTCAGCGCTATCAACCTGCTGGTAGATACACCTGAGCAAATTTGTCAGGACATGATAATGACAAAGCAGCGCTTCGGAAAACGGGATGGCCGACAGGCTTATCACATGGAGCAATCTTTCGCACCCGGTGAGGTCACACCTGAGCAGGCCCATAAAATTGGAGTAGAGTTTGCCCAGGAACTTTTTGGTGACGATTTTGAAGTTGTGGTTTCCACCCATGTGGATAAATCCCATATCCACAACCACTTGGTAATAAATTCTGTCTCCTGCATAGACGGTCATAAATACCATGAGCCGAATACGGAGTATTACAACCGCATCCGCAAGCTGTCGGATGCGCTCTGCAAAAAGTACCATCTCTCCGTGGTAGAGGAACCTATGAAAGGGAGGGCACGTTCCTACCCGGAACAGCACCATGGGGAAAACCCGCCTCATCCTACCATCCACAATATCATGTACTCCGACATAGACCGGGCCATTGAGTTTGCGAAGTCTCTCGATGACTTCTATGAGTACCTTCAGGATATGGGGTATCGGGTCAAGAGGGACGGAAAGTATCCGGCGATTGCCCCGGAAGGGCGAAACTTCTTCCGGCTCTACAAATTTGCCAAAGGCTACACGGAAGAAGACATCGAAACCCGGATCAATGAACGCCTCCATGCTGCGGTCCCGCCGCCCTCCCATTATTCCGCCCAGGCCCGCCTGGGCAGGGATGATGTCGCTACTGTCTACTATGGAGCATGGCGGTCCGAGCGTGATTATCAGCAATGTGCTTTCCGTTACCATACCTACTTTGTAAAGAGGTATTACCGGCGCAACCTATGGCAGACCTATATCCAATACCGGTATGTGCTGCGTAGCGTCCAGCGGGAACGCTATCCTAAGTACCCTAGTCCCGACTTGCGCCTGGCCCTGCGGCAGCTCAACCGGTATTCCCAGCAAGCCACAATCCTCACGATGCACCATATCGAGACAGAAGACCAACTGAAAGAATACATGGAGACACTGGACAACCAGGCCCACGCCCTCAACAAAGAGAAATGGTATCTAAAGCGAGAGCTTTCAAAAGCGGCCCCTGAAGAAAAGAAGGTGATTGAGGCAAAAATCAAGTCTCTGGAAAAAGCAGCCAAACCTTTTACCCGGGAAAAATTTCTGTGCAGGGATATTTTAGCCCGAAGCACCAGCGTCCGGGCACAGGTGGACCGGGAAAAGAACGAGGCAGCACGGGAAATCTACAAAGAAAGGAGAATGGAATTATGAGTGAAGCAGCGATGGCCACGGAGGAATTATTCCGTGTCACATTGAGCGGAATTACTTATACCTTCAGGATTGTGGAAGCCATTATAAGCGGCGCTCAACATATAAGCCAGAATAAACAACTCTCTAATGAAATGATGTGGCAATACCTCTCTAGTCTTGAGAGGGGGGGCCAAGGCTCATCGGCACAGGTAAAGATCGAAGAAATGCTTCGCCGCGGCGAAGGGTTGGCACAGGTCAACATCATGGAAAAAGACTACCAAACATTTGTGGCAGCGGCACAGGGAGCCGGCCTGAAATTTGCGACTGCCAGCCTGGACCAGACCCACCAGCCCGGCGAACGGATTCTCACCATCTTTTTTGCCAAAGGGGATGCTTTCACGGTTGAGAATATCTTTAATCTAAATAGCTTCAATACCGTTAGGGCGAACGATGTTGTAAAAGAGGCAGAGGCGGCGGTCCAGGCAGCCGTCCAGGAAAAAGAGCAGGAGGCTCCATCAAAGACCCCGACGCCGGAGGAAATCCAAAGAGAGAAGAACGAACAATTTTTGAAACTCTTTTCGAAGTCCAAGGATAAGGTTTCCAAGGAACAAGCACAGGACACCATAGCCAAGGCGCAGGAGCAGGAGGAAGTCATAAACCCTATGACCCCGGCACGGACCACCCTAGAATCTCCGTCCGTGACAAAATCCGGGAATATAGGGATAAAGGAGGAAGTAACGCCTATAGCCGCAAATCCGGCAAAAACTGGAAATAGCGAACGTCCTTCCATCCGGGCGAAAATCCTTGCTTACCGTGAGGAAATGAGAGAAGAATCCCTTTCCCCGGAGGAAAAACAGCGCAGGGCACAAGAATATCTGAATGGGATGAACAGGGGGCTGTAATATGAATTGGAATTTTACGGCGCAAAACAGTCTTGCTGAGTATATCACTGAAGCAGAGAAAAACGGCCCCAAAGGTGGAGGCGCTTCTCAAAAGGTGAATTTTGCCGAGCGGATGAAACTGCTTCGTGAGACTCTCTCGGACATCAGCAGAAATATCTTCGCTAAAGTCTGGGGAAACGAGAAGGAGTTCCAGAGCTTTCTGGCAGTTGTGGAACACCTGAACCTCTCAGCGGTAGATGATTCCCATGGAAAAGGGATTGTCAACGCTGCCCTGGTCTATGCCCAGAGGCCAGATGCCAGGAGGCTTCTGACCTTTGATGAATGGTCAAGAAAAGGAGTCCGCATCAAAAAAGGGAGCCAGGGTATTAACATCTTCATTCCATCGACAGGGGAAAAGGCTGGGAAAAGGACTACCTTTTTTAACCCCACGAAAGTGTGGGATGTGGAACAGACCACAGCTCAGTTCCGGCCAGTGCGGATTGAGTTAACGGACCTGGAGGTTGCCACCTGTATCTTGAACGCAATGGACTTCAACGTTGACATCAACGATGAGCTGCCAGACGGGGTGGATGCCTGCTACATCCCTGGGACCAATGAAGTACGTATAAGGGACGGGCAAAGTCAGGAAGCCGTGCGGACCTCGCTGCTCATTGAATGTGGCCACTACCTACTCGCTAAGTCAAAAGACTATGTGAGGTCCCCGGAGACCAACTTTGTGGCCTATACCAGCGCCTATCTCCTGTCCCTCCATTTTGGGTTAGGCATGGAACCGCCCCCGCAGGAAGCCTTCCCTCCCACCATAGACAGCCCAGGGAAAATAAAGGAAATCCTGGCTTCCACCTTATCTGTCAGCACCAGGGTGTGCGCCAGTATGGAAAAGGTGCTTGATAAAGGTTTCTTACGGCAGGAATCCCAGGATGAGGATATGGAGCCATGAAAAAAGGGCAAGATCGGGCTTCGATGCTCATCATGGGGGGCCTCGGTGCCATTCTGGCGGCTTGGGTCGGTATAATCGCTGCCCCCGGCGCTCGTGAGGGGCTTAAGGGCATTGTCTCCGCCATCTCCTATGGAATGAAGCATCCATTTAAGTTCCGGTTTGTGCCGGACACCTTTACTTCTGTGCTTGTTTGCATAGGTATCTATGCCATAGTAGCCATAGTGGTGGTGACATCCAGCAAAGGGTATCGCCGTGGCGAGGAATATGGATCAGCAAAGTGGGGCAATCCCATTGCCATAGACCGTAAATACCGGGACAGAAAGAATCGGTTTCAAAACCAGATTCTCTCTCGTACAGTTGCCATGGGCAACTCGGAACAAGCCCTTCACCGGCACCAGCGCAACAACAATGTGGTGGTGATCGGAGGCAGCGGCTCCGGTAAAACCAGAGGCTATGTCATCCCCAACCTTCTGCAAGGGGAAATCTCCTATGTTGTGTTAGACCCCAGTGGCGAAATCCTCCGGGCGACAGGAAATTTTCTGCGGGATAAGAAAGGATACCGTATCCGGGTCCTGAACCTGGTGGACCCCGATACTTCGAGCCGGTACAACCCTTTCGTCTACCTGAGAAACGATGACGATGTGGACCGGATGGTAGAAAACTTCTGGAAGGCGACCACCCAGGAGGGGGCGCAGCGGGGAGAACAGATCTGGGACGATACCGCAAAAGAGTTGCTGTCAGCTCTGGCATATTTCTTATTCTACTTTGCTGGCCCCGAAGAACAGAATTTTCCCATGATACAGTTTCTAGTGCGCAACATGGGTATTGAGGGAGAGGATAAAAGGGCAATAAGCCCGGTGGACAGGATGTTTAACGAGCTGGAACAGGAACAACAGGAACATATCGCTCTCAAGCATTACCGGGCGTACCACTCCGGTGCGGCGAAGACCCTGCAAAGCATCCAGATCACCCTGTTGTCCCGTCTAGCTAAGTTTAACCTGCCCAGCATCGAGCGGCTCTCCACGACTACGCAGGATGAGCTGGGCCTGTTCACGGCGGCAGAGACCAAAACAGTCATCTTCGCCGTAACCCCGGTGGCAGACACAAGCCTCAACTTTTTTGTCAGCCTGCTCTATGGGCAAATGTTTGAACTGCTCTATGCCTATGGCAATGCCCACGGCCAACTGAAAGTCCCCATGCACTTCCTCATGGATGAGTTTGCGAACATCACTTTGCCAAAGGACTTTGACAAGCGTTTGGCTACGTTCCGAAAGTACCTGATCTCCGCAAGCATCATATTACAGGACCAGAGCCAGCTAAAGGCCATCTATGAAAAGCAGTGGCAGAGCGTTATCAACAACTGCGATTCCCTGCTGTACCTTGGCGGCAATGAGAGCGGAACCCACGAATATCTCTCAAAACTCCTGGGGAAGCAGACCATTCGCACCAACACTTTCGGTCAATCCAAGGGCAGGAACGGCAGCTTTTCAAAAAATGAGCAGCAGCTTGGGCGGGAATTGATGACCCCGGATGAAATACGGCAGATGGATAACGACTATTCCATCCTCCTGATCCGAGGTGAGCCGCCGTTATATGACCGAAAGTATGACCTTAATCACCATCCCAATATCAAATACACGACCTTTGAAAATGGCAAGCCGTACCGTCACGATGAGCTGACGCACATCGGCTCGATGATCGAGCTGGTACCCGGCCTGACCAAAGAAGAAGTCAAAAAAATCCCTGCCCTGCCTCCTATAAAGGTTACATGGGTGGGGGACGATGAAACCCCATACTATCAGCAATAAGGGCGGCCTATAGCCGCCCTTAAATTTATTTTTAAGGAGAGTTTTTACAATGAAAAACGTCAAGAACAAAATGAAGAAAAGCATGAAGAAAGCCTTGAAAGCCATGCAGCTCTCGCTGGTGGCCCTCGTTTTGACAGTCTCGGTGGGGATGACGGCTTCCGCCAGTGAGATTCAGCCGGTCCTGGCCGAAGCCCCCGTAACTACCACCACGGCGGCAATCGGCCTTCCCGGCACCATGCTGCTGACCTCCAACACCGGTATCCCGGAGGTGGACAGCATGTTTGACAACCTCATCGACTTTATCGGTGGCGTTGTAAAGGTTGTTGGCGTGGTTGCCGTCCTGTTTGGCGTTGTGCAACTGGGCCTGTCGATCGCCAACCACGACCCCAGCCAGCGGGCACAGGGTTTCCTTTTTATCGCCGGTGGCGTTATCGTTTTCTTTGCCCCTGAGCTGATTTCCTTCCTCCAGGCCTCCGGTGGCGGCACTACCATCTGAATCTCCGCCGTCTGAATAAGAAGAAAGGGGGGTCATAATGAGCTATTCCCAAGCAATACTCACCTTGTTTGGTACAGCCATGTCTCTTGCCTATGACTTTCTTACCAGAGACCTCGCAGGTTTTTCACCGACTATTGCCGCTGCGATGGAGACCCTTAATTACGGCCTTCAGGCGTTTTCCTATGCGCTCCTAGTCATCTTCACTCTGTGGAATGTAGTGAAAACAACCACATCATTTGTTGAGCTAAAAAAACCGGAAGTTCTGATAAAACTTCTCATAAGGTTTATTCTTACAAAGTATGTGATTGGAGCTGCATGGGCATTAGTAAATGGTATTTTCCGGGTCTGCGGCGCTCTTATCCAGGCCATCTTCCGTATCAGCAACATCCCGTTTGATGGCTATTGGGTCAATATGCAAGCCCCAGACTTTGGCGATAATGTCATTGACAATATCATTCAAGGCGCTATAAACGTCGGTGGGGCAATTCTCACACGTGGTATGTCCTTACTACCTGCGCTTATTTTGGAAATCGTAGGCTTTATCGTTGCTGTGGTATTGGCTATTACGCTAATCTTAACCGTGTTTGGACGATTTTTCAAAATCTATATGTTCGCTGCCCTGTCCCCCATTCCGTTAAGTACATTTGGCTCTGAGTCAACCCAGGAGGTGGGCCGTAATTTCCTCAAATCCTTTACCGCCATTTGCGCTGAAGGCCTCATCATTGGTTTGGCTCTTATTGTCTTTACGGCATATAGCCAAAACCCCGTTATTACCTTTGAGGGAACCGGGATTTTTGAGTGGATCGGCAACCTGGCGGAGGAGGTCACCTTTATGTTCACCCAGCTATTCCACATGATCCTGCTGCTGGGCATCATTAAGGGTGCGGACCAAATCGTCCATCGAATGTTTGGTATGTGAGGAGGGACAAAATGCAAATCAAGTCCAACCAGGAAGTGCGAAACTATAAGGAAGTGATTTACTTCGGCATGACCGTGCGGCAGCTCGTGTTCTCCGCATTGGCCGGCGTAAGCGCCTTGGTGATCTTCTTCCTATGCAATGGGCGGCTCCCCATGGAAATGGTGAGCTGGCTTTGCATTTTGGCCGCTGTCCCCTTTGCCGCCTTTGGTTTTATTCGGTGGCATGGGATGTACATGGAGGACATCATCAAGGTTTTTATCCGGTCGAGGTTCGTGGTCGGGCGCACGGTCTACTTCCGTCCCCAAAATGTCAACAAAACCCTTATCTTAACGTATCTCAAAGAAAAGGAGCGTGAGGAAGCCAATGCTGCAAAGCGAAAAAAGGGTAAAAAACAAGCACCGTGACAGGCAGTATTTCACCAGGCCGAGGTCCACGCAAGACCTCATCCCGGTGGACACTGTATATGATGACGGTATGTTTTTGTCAAATGGTGGCATCTACTCAAAATGCTTCCAGTTTTCCGATATTAACTATACGATTGCGGACCAGACCCAGCAGGAAAGCCTGATCCGGGACCTGCGCTCCATTAACAAGAGCTGTACCGCCTCGGAGATTTCGCAGATCACCATTATCAACCGGCACCTGAATCAGGACCTTCTGGATGCTCTGCGATACCCCATGGCCGGTGACCAGTACGACGTGTTCCGGGAGGAACTCAACACCATGCTGGAAAACCAAATTGGCAGAGGTACTGGCATCATCCAGGAACGCTATTTCACCATGTCCGTTACCAAAAACAGCGCCAAGGAGGCGAAAGCCCACTTTGACCGAGTAGGGACAGAGATGGCCCTGCGGTTCGCCGGTATGGGTAGCAATTTTGTCCCCATCGAGCTGAGTGAGCGGCTCCGCATCCTGCACGACTTCTATCGCCCCGGTGATGAATCGTACTGGAACTTTGATTTTAAGGACAAGAAAAGGAAAGGCCATAGCTTCAAAGATTCAATCGCTCCCATGGACTGGACTCCCGCCAGGGACCATTTCCGCATGGGCAACCGGTACGTCCGGGTGCTGGCCATGACAGAATACGCCAGCTGGATTGATGACGGTACCCTATCCCGGCTTACGAACCTGGATACAGAGATTATCCTCTCCGTCAACTTTCTACCGGTCCCCACCGATGAGGCGGTGAAGTTTTTCCAGGGGAAATTGGACAGCGTTGAAGCCAATGCGATGCGGTATCAGCAAAAGCAGATGGAGCGCACCAAACTGGCCGTTCCCGAACCGTACAATATCAAAAAAGAGCGCCAGGTCATCACGGACAGCCTCAATGACATTACTGTGCGGGACTGCGGCCTGGTGGTGGCCACCATCACAATAGCGCACATGGCAGACTCCCTGGAAAAACTCAACTCTGATACAGAGCTGATCCGCACAGTAGCCAGAGACGTGAACTGTGAGTTTAACATCTGTACGGAACAGCAGCTGGATGCCTTGAATACCTGTCTCCCCTATGGCCTTGACCGAATCTCTATGGACCGCAGCCTCACCACAGAAAGCCTTGCGGCGTTTATGCCTTTCAACGCCCAAGAGATCTGTGATGAGACTGGGGTGCTCTACGGGCAGAACGCCATTACCCGGAATCTGGTGGTGGTGGACCGGCTGTCGAAGTCCTCCGGCAACGGTTTTGTCCTGGGCATGACGGGCGGCGGCAAATCGTTCTTCTGCAAAGACGAGCTGGTGGAGCTGCGGTTCAAATACCCTCCCGACAAAGCAGATTTCCTCATCCTGGACCCGGAAAGCGAGTACAACAACTTAACCCTGGAACTGGGCGGCGAGGTCTTCCACGTTGGGGTAGACTCCATCAACCCATTTGATTTGGAACTGGACCTGACAGAGCGGAATCCCCTAGCCTATAAGACAGAGTTTATCACAACATTCTGCGAGAAAGTCATGGAGGGCGATGGACTGGATGCCCAAACCAAGTCCCTGATCGACCGTGCGGTTCGGCAGGTCTATAAAGAGTTTCTGCAAACAAAAGGGCAGAGCCGTGTCCCTCTCCTGGGTGACTTTAAGGCCGCATTGGAAGGTATGCACAACGCCCGTGCTCAGGAACTTTCCCTTGCGCTGGAACGCTTCGTAGAGGGTGCTCTGGATAACTTCTCCCAGCCTACCAATATCAATACCAGCAACAGCCTCATTTGCTACTCCCTTGCCGGCTTACGGGACCAGATGAAGCCTTTGGGCACTCTTATCACACTGGACCAGCTTCTCAGCCGTGTTATGCGGAACTACAAGCGTGGGAAGATCACCTTTGTGTACGCCGATGAGTTTGCGCTTTTGTTCCAGGATGAGGACACTGGTATCTTCTTCTCCAACCTGTGGAGGCGCATTAGAAAATACAATGGTTACTGCACCGGCGCTACGCAAAACGTGGAAGAAGTCCTTGCCTCTGAATCTGGCCGGGCCATGCTCTCCAACACCGATTTTGTCGTGATGCTCAACCAGAGTCCCACCAATGCGGCCCAGTTGTCGGAGCTGTATAAAATCTCCGCCAACCAGGAAGTCTACTTCCGAAACGTGGCTCCTGGTCATGGGCTTATCAAGGTGGGCGGCGCTCTTGTACCGTTCATCAGCTCCATGGCTACCGACACCAAGCTCTACTCTCTGCTAACCACTAATCCCAGAGAGGCACGGTGGGATTAGCCGATTTACCTGTTCTTGTGACCTTTCCTGGTGGCCAGCCTCCTTCTGTGGAGAGGATGACCACCAGGGTATCACAAGAAAACCGGAACTGGTTCCGGTTTTAGAAAGGAGGAAGTCGTGTTCCAAGTCATTCTAAGCATTGTTTTGACGCTGGCAGTATTGTCCGTGCTCTTGGCTTTGGTATGGGGGATGGCCTCTAAAAGGGGAGCTGCCCGTGCCCGCCGGGAATACCAACAACAGCTTGGTATTGAAAGGGAGGCCTTGAATCGTGAACTAAACAATCTGCGTGAAACCGCAGGTCAGGAAATCCAGGCCCTTAACCGGGAATGTGACCGCCTGCGCCAGGAAAACGCACGATTGCGGATGCCGACGATGGAAATGGCGAAGCACTGGTCAAATGTCCGTTAACCTGGAAGAATTGGCTCTCAAAACCGGAACTGGTTCCGGTTTTGGAGCTTTCCGGGAAAATCCTTGAGAAAAGTTTGCGGCCAGAGTATAATAACAGCAAGAGAAAAGAGGTGTTTCCCATGCTAAATGGTGTAGTCCTATCAGAAGACCGGGTTGTGGCCCGTGTCCACAACAATCGCCGGGAGGTGGTGGACAAAACCCATTGTCCGCTGTACCTGCAAAAGTACGATGATGTGGAGGGCTGGTTGACCCGCAGGGCTATTGATGCCCACCGGACAAACTCCCGCCTGCTGCGGAAAGCTCTGCGACTTGCCCCCAATGATGACTTGGCGGCGGTGCTGCGAGTGCATGGGGCCACCATCACGGATGCCTACTGGTTCCGGGCTGAGGGAGAAACACTGGCCTATGACCAGGTGAGATTTCAAAAAGAAAATCCCTTTTCCCGGCTGGCCCTCCGAGGCGATCCCGATTCGTTCCGCCTGGGGACAGCACAGGCTATTACCCCGGAACTTACCAACACCGGAAGCTACGAGAAGTGTTGGGAGTATCACGATGGTGCCTGGTGGATGCTGAAATCCGGCAGTGACCTCGAACAGTTTTCCGAGTTATTCACCTACCATCTGGGCCGCCTGATGGGCCTCTCCATGGCCCACTATGAACGGGATGGGGACTACATCCGCAGTAAAGACTTCACCGAGGGCTGGTATGACTTTGAGCCGGCCTATTCCATCATGCTGGACGAGGAAGACTACGGCGAGAACTACCGGAAGATTCGGGCCTTGTGCCCCAAAGCTGCCATGCAGTATGTGGGCATGGTGTACCTGGACGCCCTGGTGTTCAACATGGACCGACATACCAACAACTACGGTTTCCTCCGGGACCGGCAGACCGGCGAAGTGCTGGGCCTTGCTCCCCTCTTTGACCACAATATCGCCCTGGTGGCTCGTGGCTATCCCGAAAAAGCAGCCCAGCGTGGAGGGTTCTTCTCCCACCTGTTTGTGGACTTTCTTCGTGACGAACCCCAGGCATTTTCCGACTTCCTAGCCTTGGGCTTAACACCACCCACACCAGGGATGCTACAGAATGTGATCCGACTTTCCAACGACCCTCCTTTTCCCTCTAAGGTGGTCCAGGAGGATTACTTGATGGAGTTTGTCCTGTCTGCACAGGAGTGGATGGAAGAAAAGCTGGGGCTTTGTCAGGAGCAGGAACTGGAACAAGACGAACCAGAGCTGTGATTTCTGAGAAAGGAGGCCGACAATGCCTTTAGAGAACAAGCTCGGACTCACCAATGCCGTGGAGCTTGCCTTGGAGGAAGAACGTATCAGCAAAACCAGGGCAACGGAAATGTTTGAAAACAGGTCTCTGGAATCCTTGCAGCCTGGTTCCTTTGACGCTTTACGCAGAATCCACGAGTACCTATTTTCCGATATTTACGACTTTGCAGGGCAGATCAGGACGGTCAACCTGGCAAAAGGGAATTTCCGTTTTGCGCCGGTCATGTACCTGCGCCAGGCAATCCAGGAAATCGAGAAGATGCCCCAGGATACCTTCGACCACATTATTGAGAAATATGTGGAAATGAACATTGCCCACCCCTTTCGGGAGGGTAATGGGCGCAGTACCAGGCTCTGGCTGGACCTCATCTTGAAAAGTCAGCTGGGGTTAGTGGTTGACTGGAGCAAGGTCGATAAATCCGACTACCTGATGGCCATGGAACGCAGCCCTATAAAAGACCTGGAAATCAAAGCCTTGTTAAAAGAAGCCTTGACAGACCAGATTTATGACCGGCAAGTCTTTATGAAAGGCTTAGATGCCAGTTACAGGTATGAGGGTTATGAAGCCTACAAAGCCGATGACCTTTCCAGAGAGAACGAACTGGATGAAGAACTTGAGCGATAGTGTGAGAAGCCGGGGATACTCCGGCTTCTTGTTATATCAGCACAAACATGTCGGGCGATATTTATGAATCGTTGCAATCAAAAATGATTGCAACATGCAAGGAGGTATGCTATACTAAAACTAGAGAATGGGAGGTGGTATCTTGCTGGTTGAAAATACGATGGAATATCAGGGATTCCTGGCAAAGGTTGAATACTCCGCAAAGGACCATGCTCTCATAGGGAAGGTACTGAGTATAAATTCGATCCCATCCTTTACCGCAAAGAGCGTGGGTGAAATAGAATCTCTATTCCACCGGGCCGTGGATGACTATTTACGGACCTGCCGGGAAAACGGCCAGCAGGCCGGTATCTCTTACAAAGGGGTCATCACTGTACGGATCACGCCTGAGCTGCATCGGGCGCTGGCTCTCCAAGCTGCTGCTTCCGACCGCAGCCTAAATAAAGTCGTTGCAGAGGCCCTAGCTGAGTACGCCGAAAGACACCCTCTTTCGGAGAGAGATACCGACGTGGAGGAATGACCAATGGATTTCTTGGAAGAACTCCTTGCGGAGCGGGAGAACAAGTACAAAGGCGGCCTCTATCACCGCACCCAGATTTTGTTTGCCTACAACAGCAACCATATTGAGGGAAGCCGATTGACGGAGGATCAAACCCGGTTCATCTTTGAAACAAAATCCTTTTTCCCTGATGGTGGGAATCCTATCCGTGTGGATGATGTGGTGGAGACCACCAATCATTTCCGGCTGTTTGACTATATGCTGGATCACGCTTTGGAACCCCTCTCTGAAGCCATTATTAAGGAGTTTCACCGCATCCTTAAAACTGGGACTACGGACGAAGCCCTCGCTTGGTTCAATGTAGGTGAATACAAAGCTGTTGCCAACATGGTCGGAGACATCCGTACTGCTACTCCAAAGCAAGTCCCGATCCGTATGAAAGCGCTGCTCTCCCAATGGGAAAGCAAACGCACCCACATCATAGAGGACTTGGCCGACTTCCACTATCGTTTCGAAACGATCCACCCATTCCAAGATGGAAACGGGCGTGTTGGGAGGATGATTCTGTTCAAGGAGTGTTTGGCAAATGGGTTGACCCCCTTTGTCATATTGGATGCAGACAAGGCGTTTTACTACCGGGGTCTCCATGAGTATGAGCACACACCAGGGTATCTGGTCGGTACATTCCAGGTGTCACAGGACTTCTATCAGGAACTTTGCGAGGAGCTTTTACCAAGCGCGGAACCTGAACAAGAGGATGATTTTGAGCTGTAAAACCGGAACTGGTTCCGGTTTTGAGCGCAGCGGAACGGAGATGCTGATATGCTGACCATAGATGAAATCCGAGAAAAGGTCACTCCCGTGGCAAAGGAGTTTGATTTACGGGAAGTTTACCTGTTTGGCTCCTATGCCCGTGGAGAGGCCAATGAAGATAGTGACGTTGACTTGCTGGTGGATACCCCAACTGTCTATGGGTTGATTGCAAAGGAACGCCTACGAGATGCTTTGGAAAACAGCTTGTTTCTTCAAGTGGATTTGGTGCTAATGAACTGTTTCCAAGAAAATATTACCGTAGGCCGGAAGTTTTGGAATGACCAGAGAGAGCAATTCAAAAGCCATGTAATGCAAGAGAGGGTGAAGCTATATGATGCAGAGCAACAAACAGATTCTTGAACACATTATTCCCTATTGCGAACTCATTTCCGATTCCATCAAGCGATTTGGGAACAGCTATGAAGCATTTCTTGCTGATGATTTCTACCGCCTGGGTATCGGGGCTGCTCTCTCTCAAATTGGAGAGTTGGCAAAGAGATTCACTTCTGACTTTCGCATGGAAACAGAAGATGATTTTCACTGGAAGGCCATCATCGGAATGCGTAATCACTACGCACACGGTTACGAAAAGATGGACACCCAGACAATTTGGGCCACTGCTACGACAGACATTCCCGTTTTACAAAGGCAGTGTGAGGAATACCTAGACCGTCTTTATCTTTTCGAGCAGGAAGAAGAAAAGGAACTTGACGATGACCTGGAACTCTAAAACCGGAACTGGTTCCGGTTATTCACTATGGAGGGGGTGTTGGTATCACAAAAGAAGAAATACAGCAGCTTGTGGCCCCTATCGCCAAAGCGTATGGACTTACCAGGGTCTACCTGTTTGGTTCCTATGCCAGAGGTGACGCTGGCGAGAATAGCACTGTCGAACTCCTGGTGGAAACTACAAAACCCTTCCTGGAGGCACAGACAGATCGGCTGCGGGATGAACTGAGCAAGGCTCTCCATAAGGACGTGGATTTGGTCCACATGGACTGCTTCCTTCTGGATGAGCCTGCGGACAGCGCTTTTCTGGCCCATGAGCGGGAGAGATACCGCAACGCTGTTGCGAAGGAACGGATATTGATTTCATAGAAAACATGACAGCGAACTGCGCTGAGGAAAAGGAGGATTTTACCATGAGGACGAGCGCAAAGAAGCTGCTTTGCGCCGTAGTGGCCCTGCTGCTGGTGGCAGTGGTGCCCATGAGCGCCATGGCCGTGTGGTTCAACCCGTTCAAGGACGTGAAATCTACCGACTGGTACTACGATGCTGTGCAGTATGTGAACTCCAAGGGCCTGTTCAACGGAACGGGCACCAATGAGTTTTCTCCCGGCGACTCCATGACCCGTGGGATGTTCGTGACCGTTCTGGGAAAGGCCAACAAGCTGGACACCAGCGCCTACGGCTGCAGCAAGTTTAAGGATGTGCCCGCCAACGCCTACTATGCTCCCTATGTGACCTGGGCTGCTGAGGTGGGCGTGGTGAGCGGCACCAGCGCCACCACCTTCTCCCCGGACAATTCTATCACCAGAGAGGATATGGCCGTCATGCTGTACCAGTACGCCAAGGCTTACGGATATGACACCAGCTACGATGAGGCCAACCTGCTGGATTTCCCGGACGCCGGGAAGATCTCCGAGTACGCCCAGGTAGCCATGGCGTGGACTGTAACCCATGGGGTGCTGGCTGGCAGTGACGGCTGTCTAAACCCCAAGGGCTATGCAACCAGGGCTGAGACTGCCCAAATCTTCTACAATTCCCGTGAAGTGTTTTCTTTCTCGACAGAAGAACCTCCCGAAGAAGAACCGCCAGAGGTGGAAACTCCACCAGTAGAAGAATCGCCAGAAGAAGTAATTCCTCCCGTGGAGGAGCCACCGGAGGAGTGGTTCCCACCACTGATTGACCCATTGCCGGATGCTCCATGGTTGGAAGAACAGCGCAAGGAGCTGGAAGGCGGCACACGCACATTGTCCGACCTTGGAGTAACCAGGGCAGCTCTTTTGAAAGAGCTG
>OLRD01000618.1_pt1 | contig 27191 bp, 22 predicted proteins | sample 1672051 | NCBI WGS metagenome assembly OLRD01 (sample SAMEA3136640, study PRJEB25190) | human gut metagenome | biome: human gut; feature: human-associated habitat; material: faeces | place: Austria | collected 2013 | reverse complement strand
ACCTCATTCAGCCGGAGTCTGCAAACCGATTTTGCGCATAACTCTTGACAGTACCAGTAAGGCACAGCTTCAGGGATTTTATTTGCTGAACTTCATGCGAGCAAGAGTATAGGCTTTCAGATGAGCAGCATCAGGCAACTTCTATCTATGCGGTGCGCTGGGAACAGCAATGATGTCAATGGGAACGCCTTGCTGTCTGGCGTAGGCAATGGTTTTTCTGGTACCACCGTTTACGCCGCTGTATACTGCAATCACCAACGAGGCATGGTCCACCATCCAGGCATTCCTTTTTTGATAGCTACTTATGCTAAAAGTTGAGGAGATAATTTTTACCAAATCGGCAGCTTGGAGAATTGCGGTATAGCGTTGTTGCCAGTGTCTGCTCCATCGCTTTTCAAAATCGGGATGAGGAAGCGCGCAAATCAAATGGACGGATGGATCGTCATCACGAACTTTTAGCACAATTTCGGCAGCCCAGATATCAACGCCACGAGCCATGCCCGTGAGAAAAGTTCTTTTCCCGTCGGCAAGAGCTTTTGCAATGGCTTGGGCCAGTGCAGCCTTTATTTGAACTTCACTTCTCAGGAGCTTTTCAGGCCGGTGGCCTGTAAAGCAGCAACGTCCCTGCCTTTTCTCTTCTTCAGTCACAATATCACCGCTATCGCAATATAATGCAAAGAATGTCACTCAATTATAACATATGCATCACCTTCTACGTATATGACGAATGGGGAAAATCACTCAAAATTTATACATAAATCGAATTTCGTATAGATTTTGCCCCATTCAGAAATACTATACAATTATCCTCAGGTGGTGATACAATGATTGACATTCGTTTACGCCTGAAGCAGCTGATGGATGAGCGTGGCTTGAACATGTATTCCCTTGCGAAACGCTCGAATTTGTCCTGGAATACGATCAAGAACATCTTTGGACGTTCAACGAATCCGACGGTGTCAACACTCTCTTTGCTTTGTGATGGACTGGGAATTACGCTTGCTCAATTCTTTGAGGAAGGGGAGGACGCGCACCTCACCGCTGAACAACAGCATCTGATCAACCGGTGGGATCAGCTTTCCCAACGTGAGAAACAAGCGGTCAGTGACATAATCGATCTTTTCCTAGGGCAACATAAATAGAGAGGCCATGGTCAGCGAACCATGCCTCTCTATTTTTTTGCATATGCGGATGTAAAGGGCAGCCGCAGATGCCGTATGCCCCTCCAGCCCGAATGAGGCAGCAGCGCGCCTCCATGCCAGCGGAGGGGACCTCCAAAGGGGCTCCGTGCCTTTGCTCTGGGTCATCCAATAGGGGCGAGCAGCACCCCTGTTGGCACACGACTTTGCCTGCAAAGTCTAGTTTGTTATACCTTTGTGGGCCGCTGACGCTGCAAGGGGACGGACCGGCGCGGCGGGCGACGGCTTGTCAAAAGGAGCCATCGCGCATGCCATGACATCGTTGCAGGCTCCTTTTGTTCCTCCATGGAAGCGGCCGGCAAAGGTATATCCGTCCGTACCTGGAAATGCCTGCCCCGGAAGGGCGGAACTGCTTCTTCACGGAATACTCCCCGCGTTATGCCCGCGGGCGTTGGCTTGCGGCTTTGTCCGCGATCATGGATTGGAATAGCGCCTTGAACAGCCGGGCGCTCTCGTCGGACATGGGGCAGGTCTGGCGCATGACGGCGATGAGCTTGTCCAGGAACGCGTCCAAGTCCGGGGGAACGGCGACGGCGCTGCCCGCTGTTTGCAGAATTGCCTGGAATACCTGCATCTGTATGGGCGGCGAGGTGGGCTGCTCGCTTTCCAGGTCCCTTTTGATGTCCTTGAGGATGGCCAGGAAAGTGGTCTTGATTTTCTCCATTTCGGCCTCGTGGGGCGCTGTCTTTTGCGACTTAAGCAGCACGGCGGATTCCATGGCTTCCCGTTTCTGCTCCGGTGAAAGGGCCAAGTTCCGCAACTCATCCGTCGCCAGGTCAAAGAGGCTGTTTCGGGCCTGCATGCCGTATTCCGCCTGATTGGAAAAATACATGCGGATGTACTTGGTCAACAGCGGGAAGCTTTTGTGCTCCATGAGGCGGTTCACAATGTCCGTATCCACGGTGCGGTGAATCAGCCTGCGCACGCTTTCCTCGGAAAGCCCTGTGGCCACAATGTCCATGTTTCGGCGCTTCTGCACGGGCGTCAGGCCCAGAATGTAGTCCGCCGACACGTCCAGGGCAACGGCCAGCTTTGCCAGGGTTTCGCTGCCGATGCTTTTCATGGCGCCAGTCTCGATGCGGCCCAGGGTGGACGGGGAAATCCCCGCCTGCTCCGCCAGATTCCGAATGGACTGAAATTTCATTTCCCGAAGCGCTCGAATGCGCATGCCCGGCGTCTTTTGTTCTTCCATAAGGGTGACCTCCCGTTGGGATTTCTTTGGTGAAATTGTACACGTTTTGTTGCGGATCTGCAATATGCCCGGCCTTGAATCGGGCCGAATTGCAGATCCGCTTTGTTTTCGGACAAAAACCCTTGCGGCCGGTACAATACCCTTACGACGTCGAAGTTTCACGGCGCCGCGTTCCGGCCAAAACGCGGCGCATACGGATTTTACACGAGAAAGGAGCGTGTGTTGATGCAAATTTTTGCCGCGGTGAAGGCGGCGGTTACCACCCGGGAAGCCGCGGTGTTTTATGGCCTGCGCGTCCCGGCCAACGGCATGATCTGCTGTCCCTTTCACCCCGACAGGCATCCCTCCATGAAGGTGGATGCGCGGTACTACTGCTTCGGCTGCCATGAAACGGGGGATGTCATCGACTTTGTGGGCAGGCTGTTCCACATGAGCCCCCTGGACGCCGCCCGTAAGATTGCCGCTGACTTCGGCATCGATCCCCGTACACCCGTTGCCGCGGCTGTCCAGGGAAACCGTACGGCGCAGACCCGGCAACGGCAGGCGGAGGCGGCGTGCGTGGCCGTCCTGATCGATTATGAGTGCCTGCTCAAGGAGCAGAAGGCCCGCTATGCCCCCGCGCCGGAGGATGCCACCTGGAACCCCGCCTTCGCGGAGGCGGTGCGGGAGCTGCCCTACGTTTCACATCTCATTGACCGGCTCTATGACGCGGATGCATCCCTGCGGCGCTCCACCGCCGCGAGAATTACCCTGGACGGTACCCTAGCGAAAATAAAAAACCGCCTTCTGGCGGCTCGAGGGGAGGAGGTAGCGGATGAAGATTGCAAGCTCGCCGGGTGAGGCTTTTCCCGTCTGGTACGACGGCCGGCACATCAACGAAAGCCGCTTTTGCCAGCAATACCTGTCAGCGCATCAGCTGTGCTACACCGAAGGCGTGTTCTTTACCCCCGAGGGCTGCATGGCGGACGAAACGCCCCTGAAAGTGGCGATCTTCCAGCAGGTGGAGCCCTACGCGGCGCTGAGCGTGGCCCGGAAGATTACCGGCATCCTGGAGCTGCTCAAAATCATGGCCCATGTGGAGGAACTTCCGCCCCAGGATGACCGTATCCACCTGCAAAACGGCACGCTGCATCTGGACGGAACCTTCTGCCCGGAAAAACGCGAGATTGTCCGCAGCCGCTTTCCCATGGCCTATCGTCCCGACGCCCCGCAGCCGGAAACCTGGCTCCGCTTCCTGGAGGATTTGCTGTACGCGGAGGATATCCCCACCCTCCAGGAATACGTGGGGTATTGCCTGATTCCCAGCAACAAGGGCCAGCGCATGATGATTATCAAGGGCAACGGCGGCGAAGGGAAAAGCCAAATTGGCAACGTGCTGTCCCGCATATTCGGCTGCAACGCCAAGGACGGCAGCGTGGGCAAGGTTTCGGAGAACCGCTTCGCCCGGGCGGACCTGGAGCATATCCACCTGATGATCGACGACGACATGCGCATGGAAGCCCTGAAACAGACCAACTATGTGAAGTCCCTGGTGACGGCCCAGGGCAAAATGGACCTGGAAAGGAAGGGCCGCCAGAGCTACCAAGGCTGGATGTATGCTCGGCTGCTGGCCTTCAGCAACGGCGATTTGCGAGCCCTCTACGACCGCAGCGACGGCTTCTACCGCCGCCAATTGATCCTCACCACCCGGGAGCGGCCCGCCCACAGGGTGGACGATCCCGACCTGGCGGAGAAAATGTGCCGGGAGGCGGAGGGCATCCTTCTCTGGGCGCTTGCCGGGCTGAAGCGCCTGGCAGCCAATCACTTCCGCTTCACCGAGAGCCCGCGTGCCATAGCCAACCGGGAGGTGCTCCGCCAGGACGCCAACAACGTCATCCTGTTCATGGAGTCCACCGGCTACATCGCCCTGAAACCCGACGGCAGGATCAGCGCCAAGGAGCTGTACAAAATCTACTGCATCTGGTGCGAGGAGAACAGCTTCTCCGCCCTCAAGCCCCGCAGCTTCAGCGACTTTCTGGTGGACAACCAGCAGCGCTACCACATTGCGCACAACAACAACCAGCTCAACGCGGCAGGCCGCCGGGTATGGGGCTTCCACGGCATCGAACCGCTGCTGAAACTCCCCATGCAGACCTGCGACGGCTGGCAGAAGGACTTTTCCCCCGGGAACCCCTTTACAGAAAACGACGTTTCCAGTAAAGCATAACGCCCATGGCTGCGTACATACGTACAGGGCAACGGTACGCAGGTACGTATGTACGCAGCCTTTTTCCAAAACACGCTTAGGAGGTGAGCTTTATCAGCCAACCCATGTACGCCATTCTGCGCTTCGCCAAGTATAAGGGCCCGGAGATCAGCCGCATCGAGGCCCATAACGAGCGCGCCAAGGAGCGCTACGCCAGCAATCCGGATGTGGATACCAGCCGTAGCCACCTGAACGTCCACCTGGTGGAGCCTCGCGGACATTACCGGGCGGAGGCGGAACGCCAAATCGCCCAGGCAGGCTGCCGCACCCGGTCGGACAGCGTCCGCCTGGTGGAAACCCTGATGACCGGCAGCCCCGAGCTCTTTCGCGGCAAGAACCCGCAGGAAATCTGCGCCTATTTCCGCCATGCCCTGGACTTTCTGACCCAGCGCCAGAGGCCGGAAACCATCCTTTCCGCGGTGATTCACCTGGACGAAAAAACCCCGCACATGCACGTAACCTTCGTGCCCCTCACGGCGGACAACCGTCTGTCCGCCAAGGAAATCATCGGCAACCGCAAGCAGCTGATTCAGTGGCAGGACGATTTCTACCGGCACATGATCCAGCAATACCCCCAGCTGGAGCGGGGGGAGAGCGCCGCCGAAACAGGCCGGGACCACATCCCGCCCCGGGTCTTCAAGCAAATGGCCCGGCTCAACAAGCAAAAGGAACGCCTGGAAGCCCTACTGGACGGGGTGAACCTGCTCAACTACAAGGCCCGCGCCCAGCAGATCGGTGAGGTGCTGGACCGGTATCTTCCCGACGTGGCCAAGATGCGGGCACAGCTCAAGCGATACAATATTGCCTTCACGGATACCATGGCCGAAAATCAGGCCCTGAAAGCCGAAAATGCGCAGCTGAACGCCCGGCTGGAACAGACCCAGCAAAGGAGCTTTGCCAAGCAGATGGAGGACGCCAAGCTGCGCAAAGATTACGCTGCAGCCCTGCGCGTGCTGGAGCGCATCCCTCGAGAGGTGCTGGATACCTACGCCGGCAGGGAAGCGCGGGAAAGCGCCCGCAGCGACACCGGCAAAAACGATCAGGAACGATAAGCAAAGGAGGTGAGATTGCATTGCATGACCATCGTGTGATACAATTTCCTACGGAGGCCGTGCGCAAAGGAAACGCCCCGCCTACCTACGGGAAACAGACGGCTTCCGGCCACCTTGAAAACTCCACATCCGACGGGGCGGATATGTCGAAGGGAGCATTCGACATGTCCAAGAAAAGAATCCGACAGCGCGCAAAGATCGGCGATCAATGCATATGGCTCTCCGGGGAAACCCAGCAGGAAATCCTCGACGATTACCTGCGGCAGGCCATTGCGGCGGGGCTGGTGGTTCCGGCGGACGCCGTGGGAGAGGCACGTGTCCACAAAACGCCCACGGTGCGCCAGTTTGTGGAGGAAACCTACGCCCCCACCTTCATGGCCCGGCTGGCCCCGAAAACCATCGCCAATTACCGGCTGTACCTGGAGCTGAACATTCTGCCCTTTCTGGGGGATATGCCCATGGACCAGGTGACCGTGGCCACCATCCAGCAGTTCTATGACTGGATGGCCACGGCCGGGGAGCGCGGACGCAAGAAGAACCTCAACGCCTGCACCATCCGGCGAGTCTCCGGGCTGGCCAGCCGCATCTTCAAGGTGGCGATGGAAATGAAGATCATCCCGGAAACACCCTTCAAACATTCCCTGCTGAACATCCGCGCGGAGGATGCCGGGCACCACAAGGCCATGACGGACGCGGAGATCCAGCGGGTGCGCCAGGCCATCCCACACTTGCAGGACCGGGACGAGCGGCTCTACATGGGCCTGCTGGCCTACACGGGCATGCGCCCGGAGGAGGCCCTGGGCATGTGCTGGGAAAACGTTGCCCTGGAGCAGCAATACGCCAAGGTGGTGCAGGCCGTCACCTACCCGGGCAACAGCCGGGCATACATCGGCAAGCCCAAAACGGCCCATGCCGCCCGGACGGTGCTGCTGCCCAAGGTGCTGGTGGATATTCTGCGGCCGGAGCAGCAACCCTGTGGCTTCATCCTGGGGGGAGACAAGCCCTGGTGCTACTCCCACAAAGCGCGGGTAAGCAAGCGGGCCCTGGCGCACCTGCACCTGGAAGGGTACAGCGACGCGGACTTCCGCACCACCTTCGGCACGCAGATGAAGGAGTACGGGAAAACCTCCGCGGAGGTGGCCGACCTCATGGGCCACGCGGACACGCGCATGGTGGAACGGGTCTACGCCAGAACCCGCCATGAAGGCGTCATGAAGCACCTGTACGCGGTGGAAAAAATCACCGAAAAAAGGGCCGCCATGTGACACTTTCTGTGACAAAGCCCAAGTCCGCAAACGCCCGAAATACCTGGGTTTGCGGGTCCTAAAACGGGCAGGTATGTGACAAAATCTGTGACAAAAGGCCCAAAATCCTGCAAAAGGGTCAAAAAAAGCGGGCGTTTGCCCGGCGAAACCTTCCGCCTTTGGGCCCGTTCCGCAGGGGTATCAAAGCCCGCAAGCCCTTGAAAAACCTGGCAAAAAAGCCACCCGGCAATCGGGTGGCTTCGCTATGGTGGGATTAGTAGGGCTCGAACCTATGACCTCCACGATGTCAACGTGGCGCTCTAACCAACTGAGCTATAATCCCATTGTCACTCCGACGAACAACTTATCCGTCACAGCGACATTAACTATAACACGGGTATTTCAATTTGTCAATAGAAATTCCCGTTTATTTGATTCGACGCAAGGCCTGCGGATCAACGATTCGCATACATCTTTTCATAATAGTCCTGATATTCTCCTGCCAGAATGTGCTCCCACCAGGGACGGTTGTCCAGATACCAGCGGATGGTGCGGCGGATGCCGTCTTCAAAGGTGGTCTGGGGCAGCCAGCCCAGCTCGTTGTGAATCTTGGTGGGGTCGATGGCATAGCGACGGTCGTGGCCGGGACGGTCGGTCACATAGGTGATGAGGCTTTCGGGCTTTTTCAGCTCATGCAGAATGGCGCGCACCACGTCGATATTGGCCCGTTCGTTGTGACCGCCCACGTTGTAGATCTCACCCTCACGGCCCAGTCGCATCACCAGGTCGATGGCGGCACAGTGGTCCTCCACGTAGAGCCAGTCGCGCACGTTTTCCCCCTTGCCGTAGACGGGCAGGGACTGATCCGCCAGGGCGCGGGAGATCATCAGGGGGATCAGCTTTTCGGGGAAGTGATAAGGGCCATAGTTGTTGGAGCAGCGGGTGATGCTTACCGGCAGGCCAAACGTACGGGCATAGGCCAGTACCAGCAGATCAGCTCCGGCCTTGCTGGCCGAATAGGGCGAGGATGTGTGCAGCGGCGTTTCCTCGGTGAAAAACAGGTCCGGCCGATCCAGAGGCAGATCGCCGTACACCTCGTCGGTGGATACCTGGTGAAAGCGCCGCACACCGTATTTACGGCAACTTTCCATCAGCACCTGTGTGCCCATCACATTGGTGCGCACAAAGATGCAGGGGTCGGTGATGGAGCGGTCCACGTGGCTTTCAGCGGCAAAGTTGACCACGATGTCCGGCTTTTCCTCCTCAAAGAGGCGGTCGACCGCCTCCGCATCGGCGATATCCGCGCGAACGAAGCGAAAGCGCGGATCGTCCATGACGGGAGCAAGGGTTTCCAGATTGCCGGCATAGGTCAGCTTGTCCAGACAGATGACACGGTCCTCCGGGTGATGTCCGAGCAGGTAGAAAATAAAGTTGGAGCCAATAAAGCCTGCTCCGCCGGTAACGATGATGTTCATGACGCTTCGCTCCTTTAATCGGTGGTATTGCTGTCGTAGAGAATGCGGCCCTCGGCCACGCGCTTGAGATGCTCGCCGTAGGGGGATTTGCCGTAGCGCCCGGCACTTTGCAACAGTGTGTCACGGTCAATCCATCCGCGGTTGTAGGCGATTTCCTCCAGCGCGGCAATTTTGATGCTCTGACGTTTTTCGATGAGCTGCACAAAGTTGGCCGCATCCATCAGACTGTCCATGGTGCCGGTATCCAGCCAGGCAAAGCCGCGGCCCATCACCTTGGCGCGCAGGGAACCATCCTTGAGATACAGGTCGTTAAGGCTGGTGATTTCCAGCTCCCCGCGGGCGCTGGGCTTGACACGCCTGGCAAACTCCGTCACCCGTCCGTCATAGAAATACAGCCCGGTGATGCAGTAATTGCTCTTGGGATGCGTGGGCTTTTCCTCCACGGACAGCACGCGGCCGTGCTTGTCAAACTCCACGATGCCGAAGCGTTCGGGGTCGTTGACATAGTAGCCGAATATGGTGGCCAGGCCGTTTCTGGCGTTGGTCACGGCCTCGCGCAGCATGGCGGAAAAGCCGTTGCCGTAGAAAATGTTGTCGCCCAGGATCATGGCGCACGGCTCACCGGCGATGAACTCCTCGCCGATCAGAAACGCCTGGGCCAGCCCGTCAGGTGAGGGCTGTACCGCATAGGACAGCGACAGGCCGAACTGACTCCCATCTCCCAGGAGAGCCTCAAAGCGGGGGGTATCCACCGGGGTGGAGATAATCAGAATATCGCGGATGCCGGCCAGCATGAGCGTGGACAGCGGGTAGTAGATCATGGGCTTGTCATATACGGGCAAAAGCTGCTTGCTGGTAACCATGGTGAGGGGATACAGGCGCGTGCCTGCGCCGCCCGCCAAAATGATGCCTTTCATGGGCGTGCTCCTTCCGTACGATCAAGATAGACGCGTTTATGGTCATTATAGCGGATTTTGGCGGCAATGTAAAGGCGGGCCGGCTTTCTCCCATCAGGAGGGAAAACCGACCCGCTTCACGCTTTCTCTATGCTTCCAGACAGCGTGCTACCTCTTCGCCGTCCACGCTTTCGCGTTCCATCAGAAGGCGCGTGAGCCTCTCCCATGCGGCTTGATGAGCGCGCAGCGTACCAGCGGCCAGCAGCCGTCCCTGCGAAAGCCACTGCTGGGCGGCCTGGTCCTTCTGCTGCTGACTGAAGAGGCAGACCTCGTCGCTCAGGGGCAGCATGCCCCATTCGCATACCATACGCTGGGCGATGAGCGCAGCCTTTTCGATGTCGTTGGACGCGCCAGTGCTTACGCGCTCCGGACCCAGGAGCAGGGCCTCGGCCTCTCGTCCGGCCAGTGCCACAGCGATGTGATGCATCAATTCACGCTTTTCGTGGAACAGCTTTTCCTGCGGGACGGCCATGCTGTAGCCCGCCGCGCCGCGTCCCGTGGGGATGATGGATACCTTGCGGATTTCGCTCTGCGGTAAGAGCACGGCGGTGAGGATGGCGTGGCCTGCCTCATGGGCAGCGGTCACCTCGCGCTCGTGTGCCAAACGGCTGGCTCCGGGACGCTCCATACCAAAGAGCAAAGTGTCCAGCGCATGTTGCACATCTGCGGATTCAATGGACTGAGCGTCTCGCTTGGCGGCCAGAATGGCGGCCTCGTTGAGCAGACACTCCAGCTTTGCGCCGGAAAACAATGCCGTATCCCGCGCCAGCGCCTCCAGTGACACATCCTGCGCCAGCGGCTTGCCGCGCGCATGCACCTGAAGGATGCGGAGGCGCTCGGCCAGACCCGGCAGCGGTACCTCAATCTGTCGGTCGAAGCGTCCGGCGCGCAAAAGCGCCTCGTCCAGTGTGTCCAGACGGTTGGTCGCGGCCACGACCACCACGCCGTCGCGCTCGCCAAAGCCGCTCATCTCGGACAAAAGGGCGTTAAGGGTCTGCTCACGCTCGTCGCTGCGGTTGTCACGCTTTTTGCCGATGGCGTCGATCTCATCAAAGAATATGACCGCGCGTCCGGCCTTGCGCGCCGCCTGGAACAGTGCGCGCACACGGCTTGCGCCCACGCCCACGTACATCTCCACAAAGTCCGCACCGTTGACCGCGAAAAACGGCACGCCCGCCTCGCCCGCCAGGGCCCGCGCCATGAGCGTCTTGCCTGTGCCGGGTGCACCATAGAGCATCACACCGTGCGGTACCCGCGCTCCGAAACGGCTGTAGGTTTCGGGCGAACGAATAAAATGCAGCACGTCACGCAGGCTTTCCATGGCCTCGTCGTTGGCGGCCACATCCGAAAATCGGGCGCTGGGCGCAGGCGATGGCCGGAAGGGCGCGCCGCGTCCGGCGGGTTCGCGCTGGCGCCGTCGAAACCGGTACAGGGCCAGCACGGCAATCATGGCGCCCAGGAGAAGGGCGTAGCCCGGCTGAAAGGAACCCATTCAAAACACCTCCGTGCCTGTTTCAAAATGAGTATACACGGGCGCGGGTGTATGTGTAAATGGTAGTTATTGTTGGGGTTTCCACGGTTTTTTCAGGCTTGAAAGCGCACATAGTAAGCACGTATGGCCCGCGAGAAAATGCGGCGCGGAAGGTTTGGGGGGATTTGAATGAAGAAAGCCAAGCGCAAGAACGCTGCCAGGCGGCCCGACGTGCGGACAGGCGGCGAGGCACCGCGCCCGGAGGGCCTTGACAGGGTGGAAAACGCCGGCTCTCCGGCCGCGCGTGAGGCCGCCCTGGCCGAGGATGCCGCGCGCAGCGGGGACAGCCGGGCATTGGCGGGCGGAGTACCTGCGCAGGACGATTCGCATAGGGAGGACAATTTGCCACCCGAAAGTGATTCGGGCGGCGAAGACGGCACATCCGCGCCGGAGGCTCCACGGAAAGAAGACCTCGATGACAGTGAGGCTCCGGAGAATCATCTCCGGGACGGCAGTTTGCCTTCCGAGAACGATTCGGGCATGGAAGGTGTCACAACCATGCCGGAAGACGCAGAAGATCCGGATGGCGGCGAGGAGGGAAATGACAGCCTTCCTCCGGAAAACGAATTTCCGGAGGAAGATTTGCGGCGGGTGGAGGATATGCCTCCGGAAGATGCCCTGAACGACGAAAGCAATTTGTCCGCATCGGAAACCGTGGCGGAGGAGATGGAAAACGGAGATGTGAAGGCCGACGAAGGCGAGGCCACGAAGGACGGAGAGGAAGCGGAGTCATCCGGGCGGGCGGGCCGCCGTGCCCGGCGGAGGCGGCAAAAGGACGGGCGGCGCAAACGCCACCACTTGCGCACGGCGCTGGCTGTGCTGGCGAGCTTGGGCGTCATCGGGCTGGTGGCGGCCTACTTTGCCTTTGACGTACCTAACTGGCAGACGCTGGACATAAGCAAGATCACCGCCGCGCCGCAGACGGGGCGGATGTATGATAATGCGGGCGAACTGATCACCAAGATTCAGGGCGCGGAAAACCGTGTGGTCATCCCGCTGGAGCGCATACCGGTCCTGACGCGGCAGGTGTTTCTGGCGGCAGAGGACCTGAGATTCTACAACCATCATGGCATTGACTTCGTGCGCCTGTTTGGCGCGCTGGCGGCCAATCTGCGCGAGGGAAGCTATGCCCAAGGCGCAAGCACCATCACCATGCAGCTGATCCGCCAGAGCCATCTGAGCACGCAAAAGACCATTGCCCGCAAGCTGGAGGAGATGTGGCTGGCCGTCAATCTGGAGCGGCAGATGAGCAAGGACGAAATTCTGGCCATGTATCTCAACTACATTAATTTTGGCAACGGGGCCTACGGGATTCAGGCTGCGGCGCAAACCTATTTTGGCGTGGACGCGGAGGATCTGACGCTGGCGCAGGCGGCTTCGCTGGCGGCCAGCATCAAGGCGCCCAGCTACTACGCGCCCCATGTGAGCGAAGAAAACAACCGCTCCCGCCGCCTGTACATCCTGGACACCATGCTCAAGGAGGGCATGATCGACCAGACCATGCACGACGAGGCAGCGGCCGAGGCCATTGCCGTGGTGGAGCGCCCGGCGGAAACGCTGCAATACGGCTGGTTTGTGGATGCGGTGCTGGATGAGGCCGAAACCCTGCTGGGCATGACCAGCGATCAGGTGCTCACCGGCGGCCTGGTGATTGAAACCACCATGAGCCGCACACATCAGGATCAGTTGGATAAGGAGTTTACCAAAAACGTGTTTCCCGCCGACGCATCGGACGGTACGCCCGTGCAGGGCGCGGCCGCGTGCATCAACACCCAGACGGGCGAGGTGCTGGCCATCGTGGGCGGACGCAGCTATGACGTGCGCCGTGGCTTCAACCGTGCCACACGCCTGCGGCGCCAGCCGGGATCGGCGCTCAAGCCATTGGTGGCCTACGCACCGGCGATCGACCAGTACGGATACACGACCGCCAGCGTTCTCAAGGACGAGCCCACCAACTTTAACGGCTACAAACCCCGCAACGCCAGCTACACGTATTACGGAAACGTGAGCATCCGCTCGGCGCTGCAAAGCAGTCTCAATGTAGCCACGGTTGCGTTGCTCAACCAGATTGGGGTGGAGGCGGGACGCGCCTATCTGGAAAAGGTGGGCATACCGCTGGATGATCGCGATTCCAATCTGGCTCTTGCGCTGGGAGCGATGACCTACGGCGTTTCGCCCGTGCAGCTGGCCGCTGCCTATGCCCCCTTCGGCAATGGCGGCGTGTTCAACAGCCCGCACTTCATCACCAAGGTGACGGACGCGTCCGGCCGTGTGCTCTACCAGCACCGCAGCGAAGGCGAGCGCGTGCTCTCCGAGCAGTCGGCATTCCTGATGACCAGCCTTTTGCAGTCGGTCACCTCGTCGGGAACGGGCGCGAAGCTCTCCGCCGCAGGCACGCCCGTGGCGGGCAAGACCGGTACCGTCAACATGACCGGCGGCGGCAACCGCGATATCTGGATGGCCGCTTACAACACCGAGATTTGCTGCGCCTTCTGGATGGGATTTGACGAGCCGGACAGCAGCCACAAGCTGCAGGGGTGGATCAGCGGCGGCGACAACACTGCCGCCATGGCCCGTGACTACTTCAAGGCCCTCTACCAGAACCGCGACAAGCCGCAGTTTACCAGGCCGGAGGGCATCATCGCCCTGGAGATCGACAAGCAGGCCATCAAGTGGCGGGGTGAACCGATGCTCGCCGTGGACCTCACGCCCAAGGCATACCGCTACACCGAATATTTCTCCGCCAGCAACTATCCCACCAAGAAGAGCGATATCTGGACTCCGCCGCGCTCGCCCAACAACTTTACCGTGGGTCATAATGACAGCGGCTATCCGCTGCTGATGATTCAGCCGGCCGACACCGCCATCTACCGTGTACAGCGCGATACCTACGGCGAGAGCTTCGTGCTCACCGAGCTTTACGGCACCGCAGGCGAAACCCTCTACTATACCGATACCAGCGCAAAGCCCGGCGTAGTCTACACCTATCGCGTCATTCCCGTGCACGCCGAGCTGCTCAACAACGGCATCCTGCTGGAGGGCGTGCAGGCCGTTCAGGTGGCGCAGGCCAAGCTGTCCGGCGCGGGAAGCCTGTGGAATGCCGTGCGCAACTTCTTCGGCGGGGGTGGCGAGGACGAAACAAATGCTGTGCAGAGCATGACGGAAAACCAGCGGTCGATTTTCTGGACCGACTGAGAAGCATGTGGGGGAGAGGCCGCTTGGCCTCTCCCCGTAGCGTGTCGAAAAAGTCCGGCTTCGCCGGCCTTTTCCGCCAAAAGCTTAAGAAATGTTTGCGCCGAGGGGCGCAAACTCCCCGCCCGCCCGGCAAAGCCGGACGATCTGGGTGGGAGAGGCCGTTCGGCCTCTCCCCGCATGGTATTATGCGCTTTTCAGCCTAAGGGAGCACCAGTCCACCGCGGCAAAGATGCCGCGAATAAGCCAAAGCAGCAGGCATACCGGCACCAGCAGCAGGCAGCACAGCCCAAAGCCGGCCCAGAACAGGCCGTCTGCAAGCCGCTGGCGCATGGGAGAAACGGCTTTGATCATCTCCATCACCTCATTCGCTGACGATGCGGTAGTACACGCGGGCCGTTAGCAGGTACACAGCGCCATAGAGCGCTGCGAAGCCCGCAAAGCTGCCCAGCGCACAGCCGGCGATCAGCGTGACGTTGGTCATGCTGAGTGCGCGGAACATGGTGACGATGCCGGGAAAGGCGAAGGCTACGTGCAGCCCCGCCGCCGCCAGGGGCAGGAAAAAGACGATCAGGATCTGCGATGAGATGGAGCGGCGGATCTCCCGGCGGCTCAGACCCACCTTGCGCATGATGCGGTAGCGCTCCCGGTCCTCATAGCCTTCGGTGATCTGTTTGTAGTAGATGATGAGGATCATGGCCATGGTGAACAGGAGTCCCAGGAACAGCCCCACAAACAGCAGGCCGCCATACAGCGTCATGAGGTTTTCACGAAGCTCCGTGCGTTCGGCCACGCTCGTAAAGCCGTCCGCATCCGCCTGGCTGCGCAGAAGCGCGGCCACCTGCTCCGATAGCTGCGGTGAGGCGGGAAGGAGCGCAAAGCTCATGGAGGTGCGGATGGCGGAGGCGAGATCCCCGTAGGCCGCCTGTTGTTCACTGTCCAGACGGCGCAGGGTGTCCATGCTGTCCACCACCAGGCAGTAGTAATCGTAAATGCTGGCCAGCGCCTGCCCCGCACCCAGACCGTCGGAAATGCGCGCTTTGATGGCAAAGGTTTCGTCCAGCAGGCGCAGGGTATCGCCCTCATAGTTTCCGCGGGTACATTCCAGCAGCGCCTCGCCGGGCGCAAGGGTCTCGCTTCGGCCCAGCATGCGGTTATAGTCCTCCACGACCATCACCTGGAAGGTGGCGGGGCTGGCAATGAGGGCGTCGCTTTCGGTGAAGGAAACGCTGCTGACAAAGCCCTCGGGGGTGGGCAGGGCCGAGAAGGAGAGGTAGCGGTAGGTCCAGGTGTCCTCTCGTGAGGCGCCCGCCTGCCGGAGCGTCTCATCCACGGCGGCCTCCAGTGCGGACACATCCGTGGAGGCGGACCGCACATCGATATCCGAACGCAGGCGGCTGTTGAGGGTGTCCTCCATGCCCAGCCACAGGGAAAGCGTCGAAAACACCATCACCAGCACCATGGTGGACAGGATGCACACGTTGGCAAGGCCCACGGCGTTTTGCTTCATGCGGTAGATCATGCCGGATACGCTGATGAAGTGGTCCGGCTTGTAATAGTAACGCCGGTTTTTGCGCAGAGCCTTGAGCAGCGTGATGCTGCCGGAGGTGAACAGCAGGTAGGTGCCCGCGATCACCAGCAGCACCGCCACGAAAAAGAACAGAATCATCATGCCCGCGTCCTTGACGGTTGCACTGAGCCAGTAGCCCGTGCCCAGCGAAATCAGCCCCAGCAGGCCCAGCAGCCAGCGGGCCTTGGGCTCGCGCTCGCCCACCTCAGCGCTGCGCAAGAGCTCTACGGGACGGGCGACGTAGACCTGACGCACGGAGTTGAGCAGAATCAGGGCGAACGTGATGCTGATCAACGCGGCGGTGTAGCGCATGGAACCGGGCGATACGGCAAATGTGAGCGAGACGGCCTGTCCTACCAGGCGCGAGAGCACCAGGTGCATCAGCTTGTCCAGAAGCACGCCCGCGGCCAGTCCAATCGTGAGGCTGACAGCCAGCATCAGCGCCGTTTCCCAGAAAATGAGGCGGGCCAGGTGCCGCTTTTCCATGCCCAGAATGTTATACAGGCCGAACTCCTTTTTGCGCCGGCGCATAAGAAAGCTGTTGGTATAGAACAGAAACACCACGCTGAATACGGATGTCACCACAATGCCCAGCTGCAGGGAAAAGGCCAGGGTGCCCGAATAGTCGGTGCTGATCTGCTGCAGGGAACCGATGATGTACATCATGGCCGTGGTGAGCACAGCGGTGAGAATATAGGGATAGTAAATGCTGCGGTTTTTGCGGATGCCGCTGAGGGCCAGCCGTGGGAAGAATCCTTTACGCATGGCGGGCGCCTCCCGTGGCGATGACGGTGAGGGTGTCGCTGATGCGCTGGTACAGCCCCTCCGCGCCGTCCAGCCCGCGGTAGAGCTGGTGGAATACCTCGCCGTCCTTGATGAACATCACACGTCCCGCATGGCTGGCCGCCTTGACCGAGTGTGTAACCATGAGGATGGTCTGGCCGTCCTCGTTGATTTCGCCAAACAGGCGCAGAAGGCTGTCTGTGGCACGGCTGTCCAGCGCACCGGTGGGCTCGTCCGCCAGAATGAGCTGGGGCCGGGTGATGAGGGCGCGGGCGACGGCCGCGCGCTGTTTCTGGCCGCCGCTGACTTCGTAGGGGAATTTGGAGAGGATGCCGCCGATGCCCAGCTTCTGGGCGATGGGGCCGAGGCGGTTTTCCATTTCACGGTAGGGGCAGCCCGCCAGCACCAGCGGCAGAAAGATGTTGTCACGGATGGAGAAGGTGTCCAGCAGGTTAAAATCCTGAAAGACAAAGCCCAGATTGTCGCGGCGGAAGGCAGACAGCGCCTTTTCAGAGATGGAGGAAAGCAGCTTTCCGTTCAGGCGTACCTCGCCGCGGGTAGGCTTGTCCAGCGCGGCCAGAATGTTGAGCAGCGTGGTTTTGCCGCTGCCGCTCTCGCCCATGATGGCCACATATTCGCCCTTCTCCACAGAGAAGGTCACGTCGGTCAGCGCCTGCACCTGGCTTGCGCCGAAGCGTGTGGTATAAATCTTTTGCAGATGATCGACTTCCAGCATTGCCATGAGGCATACCTCCTTTGCTTCGACTCAGAGTATACCTTACGGCGGGAGGCGGGTGCCATTTGTCTGCCTTACAGTTTGCCCGCGCAGCTTACGTTTTTGTCATCTTGGCCTATTCTGCGCGCATACGCAGGCTGTCCAGCCCGATGGTCACCCGCGTGCCGCGGCCCGGTTCGGACGCGATGGAAATGGTATGACCGAGCTGGTCCAGTATGCGCCTGGAAAGGTACAGCCCGAGGCCCGTGGCGCGCTTGTCCTTTCGGCCGTTGAGGCCCGTGTAGCCATGGTCAAACACGCGCGGCAGGTCCTCCGGCGCGATGCCGATGCCCGTGTCCTCCACGATCACGGCATGGGCAGCTTCGTCGGCACGAAGGGTCACGCTGCCCCGGCGGGTGTACTTGACCGCGTTGCTGAGCACCTGCTCGAGCACAAAGGCCAGCCACTTTTCATCCGTAAGGGCACGCAGGGTCGTTTCCTGATAGTTCAGGCGCAGCTTTTTCTCGATAAACAGGGGTGCAAAGCGGCGCGCGGAGGCGCGCATCACGGCGTTCACGTCGCACTGGCGCAGGGTGAAATCGGTCGCGGGACCGGTGAGGCGCTGGTAGCCCAGCAGCATTTCCACGTATTGCTCCACCTTGAACAATTCCGCCGTCAGCCGGTCCGAGGCGGGGCCGGGCTCGCTCTGGAGCAGCATGCGCATGGCCGCCAGCGGCACCTTGATCTGATGCGCCCACAGGGCGATGCAGGCCTCACGGTCGCGCCGGTCGCGGTCGTGGGCGTCGGCCTGGCCTGCGCTCTGGTCGATGGCACACAGAAGGAGCGCGCGCCAGTCCTCCTCCATAAGCCCGCGCGGGGCGGGCAGCACTGTGGCGGCGTAGAGGCAGCCGTCCAGCAGGCTTTGCAGCTCGCGGTGACGGCGGACGTAGCGCGGCAGGTCCACGCAAAGGGCGATGAGCCCGCCCGCAAGCACCAGCGCACCGGCGTAGACGACCCCTGCCAGCGGCGCGCCGGCGAGGGCGCACACCAGCGCGTACACCGCCGGACATGCTACGGCCAGCACGATATGGGCCAGACGGTCGCGCGCGTAGCAAAGAAGAAGGGGGCCCCAGCGAAGCGTTTTCATTCGATCAGATACCCCATGCCCTTTCTGGTCTTGATCAGGTCCTCCGCGCCCACGGCGGCCAGCTTGCGGCGCAGGCGCGTGATGTTGACGCTCAGGGTGTTTTCATCCACAAACGAGTCGGTTTCCCACAGGCGGGCCATGAGCGCATCGCGGCTGACGATTTTGCCCTTGTTTTCCATAAGCACGGTCAGGATGCGGTTTTCGTTGCGCGTCAGCTCCGCGCGCTGGCCCCGGCACGTAACCGCCCCGTCGGAGGTGTTGAGCATCAGGTCGCCGCAGGTCAGCAGGGCGCTTTGCCCCGCGAAATCATAGGCACGGCGCAAAAGTGCCTGCACCTTGGCCATGAGAACGCTCAGGTCAAAGGGCTTGGAAACGAAGTCGTCCGCGCCGGCATCCAGCGCGCGCAGAATGTTCAGGTTATCGCCCGCCGAAGAGATGAAAAGAATCGGCGCGGTGCTGATTTTGCGGATCTCGGCGCACCAGTGATACCCGTCAAAAAAAGGAAGGGAGATGTCCATCAGCACAAGCTGGGGATCAAAGGCGGCAAATTCGCGCAGCACGTTTTGAAAATCCTCCACCCCGCGCGCCTCCATGCCCCAGCGGCCCATGTAGGCGCACAGGGTTTCGGTGATGACGGGGTCGTCCTCGACGATCAAAATGCGGTACATGGCGGTCCCTCCCGCCAGTATGATACCACGGGGAGGGGCGGGGCGTAAAGTCTGCGAAAAACCGCGAACCATGGCTTGACAAACCACCTGCCTCTGTGTATCATAAATGATTGGATATACGCACCTGATGAAAACGGAAAGGGGGCGGTGATCGTGCACTTTCGGCTGGACGGCGCGGCGGTGTATCATGGAGGAAAGCTGATGCGGGCGGATGTATCCGTAGACGGAGGCCGCATTGCCAGTGTTTCCAATTTGCATGAGGCGGACGCGTTGCCGTTGGGGGGCAAGTTGTTGATACCGGGTCTTGTTGATGTTCATGTGCATCTTCGGGAGCCGGGCTTTTTTTATAAGGAGGGCGTGAAAAGCGGCACGCTGGCCGCGGCGCGCGGCGGATATACCGACGTGTGCGCCATGCCCAACCTAAATCCTCCGCCTGATACGCCGGAGCACCTGGAGGAGGAGCTGTCCGCGATCCGCAGGGATGCGGCAGTACGGGTGCATCCCTACGGGTGTATCACGATGGGTCAGCGCGGGCGCGGAGAACTGTGCGACTTCGAGGCACTCCGGCCTCAGACCGTGGCCTTTTCGGATGACGGACGCGGCATTCAGGAGGAAGGCAGCATGCGCGAGGCCATGCGCCGCGTGAAGGCCGCAGGCGGCCTGATTGCCGCACATTGCGAAGATGAAAGCCTGCTTCATGGCGGCTGCGTCCATGAGGGCGAATATGCGCGGCAGCATGGCCTCAAGGGCATTTCCAGCGAGAGCGAATGGCGGCAGGTGGAGCGCGACCTGCGCCTGGCGGAGGAAACCGGCTGCCCCTATCACGTGTGCCATGTGTCTACAAAGGAAAGCGTGGCGCTCATCCGGCAGGCCAAGGCGCGGGGCGTGGACGTAACGTGCGAGACGGCGCCGCACTACCTGCTGCTGTGCGATACGGAGCTGGAGGACGACGGGCGCTTCAAGATGAACCCGCCCATCCGTTCCGCAGCCGACCGCGACGCGCTGGTGGCGGGCCTTTTGGACGGCACCATCGACATCCTCGCCACCGACCATGCGCCTCACAGCGCCGAGGAAAAGGCGCGCGGGCTGGAAAAAAGCCTGATGGGCGTGGTGGGGCTGGAGTGCGCGTTCCCGGTGCTCTACACAGGCCTGGCGCTGACGGGGCGTGCGCCGCTGGCAACGATGCTGCGCGCCATGACGGACACACCGCGTGCGCGCTTCGGCCTGCCCCCGGCAGGCATTGAACCCGGCGCGGGCGATTTTGCGATCTTTGACCTGGACGAAACCTTTGCCATCGACCCGGAGACCTTCCTTTCCAAGGGGCGGGCCACGCCCTTTGCGGGCTGGCGGGTGCGGGGCAAATGCATGGAAACCTATGTGGGAGGGAATTGCGTATGGCGGCAGCGGTAAAGCGGCGCATGCTGGTGATGGAAAACGGCAGCGTGCACGAGGGCACGGGCTTTGGCTCCATGAACGACGCGGTGTGCGAGCTGGTGTTCAACACCTCCATGGTGGGCTATCAGGAAATCGTGACCGACCCCAGCTACACCGCGCAGACGGTGGTGATGACCTATCCCCTCATCGGCAACTACGGCATCACCGACGAGGACAATGAGACACGTGTGCCCACCATGGGCGGGCTGGTGGTGCGCGAATACTGCGACATGCCCAGCAACTTCCGCTATACCAAAACGCTGGGCGAGATTTTGGAAGAAAACGGCATTCCCGGCCTGCAGGGTGTGGACACGCGGCGCATCGGCCGGATGATCCGCAACGAGGGCAGCCAGCGCGCGCTGATCTGCGACGCGGATACCCCCGTCGAGGAGGCGCTGGAACGTGTTCATGCCTACCGCCTGCCCACCGACAGCGTCAGCCGCGTCAGCTGCAAGAAGAAGTGGTACGCCCGCACGCCCAATCCGCGTTACAGCGTAGTGGCGGTAGACTGCGGCATCAAGCTCAACATCGTGCGAAAGCTCAACCAGTTCGGCTGCAACGTGACCGTGGTGCCCTACGACACCCCTGCCGACACCATCCTCAGCTTCAAGCCCGACGGGCTGTTCCTCTCCAACGGCCCCGGAGATCCCGAGGATGTGCGCCCGGTGATCGATCTGGTGCGCGCGCTGCGCGGGCGGCTACCCATCTTCGGCATCTGCCTGGGGCATCAGATGATTGCGCTGGCGTGCGGGGCGCGCACCTTTAAGATGAAATTCGGCCACCGCGGCGGCAACCATCCCGTGCGCGAGCTGGCCACCGGCAAGATCGAGATCACCAGCCAGAACCACTCCTTTGCGGTGGATGAAGGCTCCCTGCAGGGCACGGGCCTGATTCTCACACACCAGAATCTGCTTGATGGCACCGCCGAGGGCGTGGCCTGTCTGCCGGACAAGCTGTTTTCCGTGCAGTATCACCCGGAGAGCGCACCGGGCCCGCAGGACAGCACATATCTGTTCAAGCGCTTTATCGACTTGATGGAAGGGGCGAAGAAGCATGCCTAAGCGCACGGATATTCACCGCATTCTGGTGATCGGCTCCGGCCCCATCGTGATCGGGCAGGCGGCGGAGTTTGACTACGCGGGCACGCAGGCGTGCCTGGCCCTGCGCGAGGAAGGGTACGAGGTCATTCTGGTCAACTCCAACCCCGCCACCATCATGACGGACGTGGACATCGCTGACAAGGTATATATGGAGCCGCTCACGCTGGAATACGTGGCCAAAATCCTGCGCTATGAGCGGCCGGATGCGATTCTGCCGGGCCTGGGCGGGCAGACGGGACTCAACCTCGCCATGCAGCTGCAGCGCAAAGGCGTGCTGGACGAGTGCCAGGTGGAAATCCTGGGCACCAGCTTTGAATCCATCGAGATGGCGGAGGACCGCGAGAAGTTCAAGGAACTGTGCGAGCGGCTGGGCGAGCCGGTACTGCCGTCTTTGATCGCCACCAGCATGGAGGAGGGCTTCCGTGCGGCGGAGCAAATCGGCTACCCGGTGGTGCTCCGGCCCGCGTTTACGCTGGGCGGCACGGGCGGCGGCTTTGCCGACAACCCTGAGGAGATGGAGGAGCTGCTCAAAAATGCGCTCAAACTCTCCCCGGTGCATCAGGTGCTGGTGGAAAAGAGCATCAAGGGCTACAAGGAGATCGAGTACGAGGTGATGCGCGACGCCAACGACACCGCCATCGCCATCTGCAACATGGAAAACATCGACCCCGTGGGCGTGCACACGGGCGACTCCATCGTGCTGTGCCCCAGCCAGACACTGACCAACAAGGAATATCACATGCTGCGCGACAGCGCGCTCAAGATCATCCGCGCGCTCAAGATCGAGGGCGGGTGCAACGTGCAGTTTGCCCTGGACCCTTACAGCTTCCAGTATTACCTGATCGAGGTCAACCCCCGCGTGTCGCGCTCCTCGGCCCTTGCGTCCAAGGCCAGCGGCTACCCCATCGCACGCGTGTCGGCCAAGGTGGCGGTGGGCATGCATCTGGAGGAGATTGCCCTGGCCAACACGCCGGCCTGCTTTGAGCCGGCGCTGGACTACGTGGTCAGCAAAATGGCGCGCTTCCCCTTTGACAAGCTGGAGGGCGCCAGCAACCGCCTGAGCACCCAGATGAAGGCCACGGGCGAAGTGATGAGCGTGGGCCGCACCATCGAGGAAAGCCTGCTCAAGGCCGTGCGGTCGCTGGAGATCGGCGTGTGCCACATCTACATGCCCCGCTTTGACGACAAGCCCGTAGACGAGCTGCTGGACTACATTCAGGACGGCACGGACGACCGGCTGTTCGCCATTGCGCAGCTCATCCGCTGTGGCGTGGATCTGGGCCTCATCTACGACCGCACCAAGATCGACATGCTGTTCCTGGAAAAGATCAAAAACATTGTGGATTTTGAATCCGTGCTCAAATCCCATCCCCGCGACGAGGCCACGCTCTACGCCGCCAAGCGGCTGGGCTTCAGCGACAAATACATCGGCCAGGTGTGGGATATGACGGAAAAGGAGGTTTTCCTCCTTCGCAGGGCCCTTGGCCTTATGCCCGTCTACAAGATGATCGACACCTGTGCCAGCGAGTTTGAAAGCTATGTTCCCTACTTCTACTCCACTTATGAGGTGGAAAACGAGTCGGTGGTGTCGGACCGGAAAAAGATCATTGTGCTGGGCTCCGGCCCCATTCGCATCGGGCAGGGCGTGGAGTTTGACTACTCGACTGTGCACGCCATCTGGACCATCCGCCGGGCGGGGTATGAGGCCATCATCATCAACAACAACCCGGAAACCGTCTCCACCGACTACACCACCAGCGATAAGCTCTATTTTGAGCCGCTCACCGTGGAGGACGTGATGAACATCGTCACCCTCGAAAACCCGGAGGGCGTGGTGGTGAGCCTGGGCGGGCAGACGGCCATCAACCTGGCTGAGCGCCTGCACGACATGGGCGTGAAGATCATCGGCACCGACGTGGAGGCCATCCGCCGCGCGGAAAACCGCGACGCCTTTGAAAAGGTGATGGAATCGCTGGGCATTCCCCAGCCCAACGGCGAGGCCGTGACGGATATCGAGGCCGGCGTTCGCGTGGCCGAGCGCATCGGCTATCCGGTGCTGGTGCGGCCCAGCTATGTGCTGGGCGGCCGTGCCATGCAGATCGTGCCCAACGAGGAGGCCCTGCGCCACTATCTCAAGACCGCCGTGCTGGTCAGCGAGGACCAGCCGGTGCTCGTGGACCACTACATCACCGGCAAGGAACTGGAGACGGACGCCGTGTGCGACGGAGAAAATGTCTACATCCCCGGCATCATGGAGCACGTGGAGCGCACCGGCGTGCACAGCGGCGACTCCATCAGCGTCTATCCCACCTTCTCGGTGAGCGAGAAGGCGCGCCAGACCATCATCGACTACACGGTGCGGCTGGGCCTGGGCATTGGCATCGTGGGCCTGTACAACATCCAGTTCATCGTGGACCGCCAGGACAACGTGTATGTGATCGAGGTCAACCCCCGGTCCTCGCGCACGGTGCCTTTCCTCAGCAAGGCCACGGGCGTGCCCCTGGCCGACATCGCCACCCGCGTGATGCTGGGCCACAGCCTGCGCGAACAGGGCATTGTGGAGGTCATGGCCCCGGAAAAGGAGAAGTGGTACGTCAAGGCCCCGGCCTTCAGCTTCTCCAAGCTGCGCGGCATGGACGCCTACCTGAGCCCCGAGATGAAATCCACCGGCGAGGCCATCGGCTATGACAAGCGCCTCACCCGCGCGCTCTACAAGGCCATGCAGTCCTCCGGCATGAACGTGGCCAACTACGGCACCATCTTTGTGACCATTGCCGACAGCGACAAGGCCGAGGCCCTGCCCCTTATCCGCCGCTTCTATGACATGGGCTTCAACATCGAGGCCACGCGCGGAACCGCCGAGTTCCTCAAGGCCAACGGCATCCGCACCCGCATCCGCAAGAAGCTCAGCGAGGGCAGCGAGGAGATCCTCGATTCCCTCCGGCAGGGACACGTCAACTACGTCATCAACACCCGCGAGCCTGCCAACCTGGGCCGCGACAGCGACGGCGCGCAGATTCGCCGCTGCGCGGTGGAGAACAATGTGACCATGTTCACCGCGCTGGATACGGTGCGGGTGCTCTTGGAGGTGCTGGAGGAAATCACGCTGTGCATCTCCACCATCGACTCGTAAGGGAGGCGGACCGATGCGTTTTGTGATCGAAAGCCACGAGCCGCTCACCCAGAACGTGTACCATATACGCCTTTCAGGCGACACGCGCGCCATCGTGCGGCCGGGGCAGTTTGTGCAGGTGCAGCTGCCGGGCTTTTACCTCAGACGCCCTATCTCGGTATGCGACTGGCGGCCCGGCGAGGAAGGCACGCTGGATCTGATCTACAAGGTGGTGGGTCTGGGCACCGAGGCCATGAGCCACTATGCGGCGGGCACGGAACTGGACCTTTTGACCGGCCTTGGCAACGGCTTTGATGTGGACCGGCTGGACGAGGTGACGGCCTCGCAGTTTCCGCTGCTGGTGGGCGGGGGCGTGGGTACGCCGCCCCTGTACGGTCTGTGCAAAAAGCTGCTGGCCGAGTGCAAGGAGCCGCGGGTGATTCTGGGATTCAACACCGCGGCAGAAGTGTTCTGGCAAAGGGAGTTTGAGGCGCTGGGCGTGCCCTTGACCGTGACCACGGCCGACGGCACGCAGGGTGTGAAGGGCTTTGTAACCGACGCCATGGTCCCCCTGGAAGGAAAATACGACTATGTATACGCCTGCGGACCGGAGCCCATGCTGCGTGCCGTGCATGCCCTGTGCGAAAAACAGGACATCCATGGGCAGTTCAGCTTTGAGGAGCGCATGGCCTGCGGCTTCGGGGTGTGCATGGGCTGTTCGTGCCAGACCAGGTACGGCAGCAAGCGCATCTGCAAGGACGGCCCGGTGCTCAAAAGGGAGGAGATCCTATGGTAGATACGCACGTGACCCTCTCCGGCTGGACGGTTGACAACCCCGTCATTCCCGCCAGCGGCTGTTTCGGCTATGGCGAGGAATTTCACGAGCTGTACGACATCAACGTATTGGGCACGTTCTCCTTCAAGGGCACCACGCTGGAGGCGCGCTTTGGCAACCCCACGCCCCGCATCGCGGAGTGCACGGCAGGCATGATCAACGCCGTGGGACTGCAAAACCCCGGCGTGCATCATGTGATCGAGCATGAGCTGCCCGAGCTGAAAACGTTCTTTCATAAAAAGGTCATCGCCAATATCAGCGGCTTTTCCGTGGCGGAATATGAGGAGTGCTGCCGCCTGATAGACCAGCAGGAGCAGGTGGGCCTCATCGAGGTCAACGTCAGTTGCCCCAACGTACATGGCGGCGGAATGGCGTTCGGTACCTGCGCCGAAAGCGCGGCGGAGGTGACGCGCGCCGTCAAGGCCGTAACGACCAAGCCTGTTTACATCAAGCTGAGCCCCAATGTGACGGATATCGTATCCATCGCAAAAGCCTGCGAGGATGCGGGCGCGGACGGGCTGAGTCTGATTAACACGCTTTTGGGCATGCGCATCGACCTGAAAAAGCGCAAACCCGTGATCGCCAACGTCATGGGCGGCTTCTCCGGCCCGGCGGTGTTCCCGGTGGCGTTGCGCATGGTGTATCAGGTGGCGCGGGCGGTGAAGATCCCCGTGATCGGCATGGGCGGGGTGAGCAGCGCGCGCGACGTGATCGAAATGATGCTGGCCGGGGCGACCGCTGTGCAGGTGGGCGCACAGAATCTGGTGGACCCCTACATTTGCCCGAAGATCATCGAGGCGTTGCCCGGCGAGATGGAGCGCCTGGGCATCGAACGCCTGGAGGACATTATTGGAGGTGCGTGGAAATGAGCCGCGGAGATGTGATCATCGCATTGGACTTTCCCAGCGCGGAGGCGGTGTACGCCTTTCTGGACAAGTTTGAAAACGAGGCGCGCAAGCCCTACGTGAAGGTGGGTATGGAGCTGTTCTATGCCGAGGGTCCGTCCATCGTCCGCGAAATCAAGGCAAGGGGTCACAAAATCTTCCTGGACCTCAAGCTCCACGACATTCCGAACACGGTCAAAAAGGCGATGGCGGTGCTCTCGGCGCTTGATGTGGATATGGTGAACCTGCATGCGGCAGGCACGCGCGCGATGATGACAGCCGCTCTGGAGGGTCTTACCCGCGCAGACGGAACGAGACCGCTTCTTATTGCCGTTACGCAGCTGACCTCGACAAGCCAGCAGAGCATGGAAGAGGAGATTGAAATTCACAAGGAGCTTTCCGAGGTCGTCATCGACTACGCGAAAAACGCGGAGCTGGCGGGACTTGACGGCGTGGTCTGTTCGCCGCTGGAGGCAGGCAAGATTCATGAGGCCTGCGGCAAACACTTTGCCACGGTCACACCCGGCATCCGCTTTGCAGACAGCAAGGCAGACGACCAGGTGCGCATCACAACTCCGGCACGCGCACGGGAGATTGGCTCTGACTACATTGTAGTTGGCCGTCCCATTACCCAGGCGGCCGACCCGGTTGCGGCGTATCTGCGGTGCGCAGAAGAGTTCGTGGGGTAAGCGATGCAGGAGCGTATCATTTTATTCGATCTGGACGGCACGCTGACCGATTCCGGTCCCGGCATTATGAAGGCCTCGCAGTTTGCGTTGCGCGCGTATGGGGTGGAGAGAGACTGGCAGGAGCTTGACTTTTTTGTCGGGCCGCCGCTTGACGAGACGTTCGGTCAG
>OLRD01000615.1_pt1 | contig 27298 bp, 24 predicted proteins | sample 1672051 | NCBI WGS metagenome assembly OLRD01 (sample SAMEA3136640, study PRJEB25190) | human gut metagenome | biome: human gut; feature: human-associated habitat; material: faeces | place: Austria | collected 2013 | reverse complement strand
CAACCGGTGGACCCCATTAATGAATGGATTACCCCGCCGTATTCGGCCGATATCCGCGACGGCGTTATCTATGCCCGCGGCGTGGCGGACAACAAGGATGGCCTTGTCACCCGTCTGTGCGCAGTGGACGCATGGCAGAAGGTGCATGGCAAGCTGCCCCTGAATGTGAAGTTCTGTTTTGAAGGCGAAGAGGAGAGCGGCAGCCCCCATCTGGAGAGCGTGGCCAAGGCACATCCGGAGATGATTCAGTGCGACGGCTATGTGTGGGAGGGCGGCCACCGTGAAAAGGGCGGCCCGGCCGAGATCACCATGGGCGTAAAAGGCCTTTTATATGTGGAGCTGCACGCGAAGGTGAGCGAGAAGGACGCGCACTCGATGTACGCGGCCATCATGCCCAGCGCCGTGTGGCACCTGGTGGAAGCGCTGAACACCCTGCGTGACAAGACGGGCAAAATTCTGATCGACGGTTTCTACGACGGCATCCAGCCCATTTCGCAGGCTGAGCTGGATGCACTGAAAACGGACGTATTCAGTGAGGAAGACACCAAGAAAAACATTCTGGGTATTGAAAAGTTCATCAATGACGAGCACGGCGAGGACCTTCTCAAGCGCCTGTATTATCAGCCCACCTGCAATATCTGCGGTATCACGGCGGGTTATCAGGGCGAGGGCAGCAAGACGGTGCTGCCGGGCAAGGCAAGCTGCAAAATAGATTTCCGCCTTGTGCCCGGGCAGGAACCGGACCGCATCCTGAAGCTGCTGCGCCAGCATCTGGATAAGCACGGCTTTGCCGATATTGAGATCAAATGCCATTCCGGCTGCCCTGCTTTCCGCAGCGACCCGAACTCGCCCTTCTGCAAGGCCATTGTGCGCACCATGGAAGAGCTGTTCCACGAGCAGCCCTGCGTGCAGTGCACTTCGGGCGGCACCTCGCCCATGTATATCTTCTGCAAAGAGGCCAATATCCCTGCCGCCATGTTCGGCGCCTCCAGCAAGAACGCCAACATCCACTCGCCCAACGAGCATTTGGCGGTGGAAGCTTTCTATAACATGATTCGCATCAACGCCACCATGATGTACGAATTTGCACATCAGGAATGACCGGGAACTACCCGGCGCAGCCCGCCGGATAGAAATATACTGTACGTGTAACGTATCAGAAGGAGGAAAAGTATGAAAAAGAACATCCGCAACGCACTTGCTCTTTGCCTTGCCGTGCTGATGATGGCCACCATGCTGGCCGGCTGCAGCGGCGGTGCATCGAGCAGCACACCGGCCTCCGCCAGTGCCAGCGCTGCCAGCGGCACAAGCAGCAACGACAGCACCACGCTGACCCTTGCCATCAACGCTGACATCCTGACGACGGACCCTCAGGCGCTGAACAATGGCACCACAACGTCCGTGCTGTACAACGTGTTCAGCAACCTCGTCAAGTATGATGACGCAGGCGAGATTGTGATGGATCTGGCCGAGAGCTATGAGCTGCTGGAAGACCAGGTGACCTGGGAGTTCAAGATTCGCGAGGACGCCGTGTTCCATGACGGCACCCCTGTGACGGCGGAAGACGTGGCTTGGTCTCTGACGCGCGTCATGACGGACGAATCCAGCTCGGACTACATGAACTTCAGCCCGCTGGCCGAGGCTGTGGCGGTGGACGACTACACCGTGCACGTTGTGAGTGACGATCCGTACCCCATCATGCTTCAGCTGCTTTGCAAAGGCGGCGCGGCCGTGCTGCCGAAGGCCTACTTTGAGGAGAACGGCGAAGAGGCCTGGCTGGCCAACCCCATCGGCTCTGGCCCGTATCAGCTCACCGAGTATGTGAAGGACGACCACGTCACACTGGTGCCCTTTGCCGACTACTATGGCGAGCAGAACCCCGATTGGGAAGAAGTTATCTTCCGTGTGGTGCCGGAATCCTCCACCCGCGTGGGCGAGCTGATTGCCGGCAACGTGGACGCTGTGAACATGGTTATCCCCACCGAGTGGGAGCGTGTGAACGGCAACGAGGGCACCGCTGTGGTGAACGGCCCGTCCACCCGCGTGTACCAGCTTGCGCTGAAGACCGACAAGGGCCCCACGGCCGATTTGCGCGTGCGCCAGGCCATCGACCTTGCCATTGACGACCAGACCATCGTGGATACGATTTTGCAGGGCGCCGGCACCCCGATGCTCACGCGTGTCCCCAGCGGCGTGAACGGCTGCAACGAAGACCTTGTGGGCAAATACAACTATGACCCCGAGCGCGCGAAAGAACTGCTGGCCGAGGCCGGCTATCCCGATGGCTTCAGCATGAAGATTGAAGCCCCCACGGGCCGCTATACGATGGACGCCGAAATCTCGCAGGCCATTGTGGCCATGCTGAGCCAGGTGGGCATCACGGTGGACCTGCAGCTGCTGGAATCCAGCGCATACTCCAACGTGTTCAGCGCCCACAGCGCAGAGGACGGCTTCATGACGTGCTTTGGCCTTGGCTTCTTTGACGCTTCCTACGGCATGATCGGCTACTTCGGCGTGAACACCTCCGGCGAAAGCAACTGGAACAACCAGGAGTACATCGACATGTACTATGAGGCCGAGTTCAACATGAACGAAGAAGAGCGCACTCAGCTGTTCCAGGAGATGCAGCAGATGGTGGCGGACGAAGTGCCCTATGCCATCATTTGCCAAATCGACAACAGCTATGGCGTGAAGGACAGCATCACCATGACGCCGCGTCTGGATGATGTGTGGAACCTGAGCACCATCCGCAAGGTATAAAAGCCTGGACAGGGCTTATCTGGCTTGATTTTACCTGGGTTGCGGGCCTGGCGGCATTTGCCGCTGGGCCCGCCGCCTAGGGCGAGCAGCTCCGTGCCTGAACAGCGCACAACCAGCCCGCATGATTGTTCGCTGTTTGGGCATGGGCCTGAATTTTGAACCGCTGCATGCCCAAAATGCCTGCAAGCGATGAAAGACAGGGGGAGGAACGTTATGCTGAAATATATGCTCCGAAGGATTTTGCAGATGATCCCGGTGCTGATCATTATCACCATCATCACATTCCTGTTTGTGAACGCCTCGGGCGACCCTACCGCCATGCTGCTGCCGCCGGAGGCAACGTTTGAAGACCGCGAGATTCTGCGCGAGGCTCTGGGCCTGAATGAGCCGCTGTATGTGCAGTACTGGATCTTCATCACCAATGCCCTGCACGGAGATTTTGGCACAAGCTTCCGTTATGGCACGTCTGCCATGGGCGTTGTGATGGAAAAAATACCGGCCACGGTGCAGCTTGCCAGTGTCTCGCTGTTGTGCTCGATTCTCGTGGCGATTCCGCTGGGCATTCTCAGCGCCCACACCAAAGATTCCCCGCTGGACCTTGTGGTAAGCGGTCTGTCTTCGCTGGGGCGCTCGATGCCAAGCTTTTGGGTGGGCATCATGCTCATTCTGCTGTTTGGCGTCACACTGAAGGTGCTGCCCGTTTCGGGCCGCGGCACCTGGCTGAACCTGGTGCTGCCATGCGCCACCCTTACCATTAACACGGCCACACAAATTGTGCCCCTGGTGCGCAGCGGCATGCTGGAGATTATGCAGCAGGACTATATCCGCACGGCACGAAGCAAGGGCCTGCCAAACCGTGTGGTGGTGGTGAAGCACGCCTTTAAAAATGCGCTGGTGCCCGTGGTTACCATTGTGGCGCTGCAGATTCCCAACCTGGTGGGCGGTGCGCTGATTACCGAAACCGTGTTCGCCTGGCCCGGCCTTGGCCAGCTGGTGGTGCAAAGCATCGGCTCGCATGATATGAGCGTGGTGCAGGCTTGCGTGGTTGTCATTGCGCTGGTAACCATGGTGGCCAACCTTCTGGCAGACCTTGTGTACTGCCTCATCGACCCGCGCATCCGCTATTGAGAGGAGGGGAAAGACTTATGGCAGAAAAGACAAAAGTAATTTCTGAAGCAAAAAAGCAGGCGCGCGAGCGCTCCATCGTATTTGACCTTCCCCGCCTTTTGCTGAAAAGCCCATCCGGCATGCTGGGGCTTATCATTGTGCTGGTGGTGGTGTTTGTCGCCATCTTTGCCGATTTCATCATCCCCTGCACGCCGGAGGAAATTGACCTGCTGAACATGGCACAGCCGCCGTGCTGGGCAGAGGGCGGCTCGATGGACCATATTTTGGGCACAGACATTTTGGGGCGAGACATCTTCTCGCGCATTCTGGTTGGCTCCCGCGTGTCGCTTCTGGTGGGCATTTTCTCCGTGGTGGTGGCCGGCCTCATCGGCACGGTGATGGGCGTTCTGTCCGGCTATTTTGGCGGCTGGATTGACTCTGTGGTTATGCGCATCACCGATGCGTTTTACTCTATCCCGCTCACTCTGTTTGCCATGGTGATGCTTACCATTATGGACCCCGGCGTGCTGACGCTGGTGTTCGTGATTGGTGTTACAAACTGGCCGTTCTATGCGCGCATGGTGCGCGGCGAGGTGCTGGGGCTGAAAAACAAGGAATATGTGAAGGCGGCCCGCACCATCGGCACCTCGGGCGGCATGATTATGATGCGCCACATTCTGCCGAACATTCTGCCCACTTTCATCGTGGTGTCCACGTTGAGCGTGGCCTCCAGCATCCTCATTGAGGCATCGCTGAGCTTCCTGGGCCTTGGCATTCAGCCGCCCGCCGTGTCGTGGGGCGTGATGCTGTCGGACGGGCGCAACTACCTGGCAACCAACTGGTGGATGGCCACGTTCCCCGGCATTGCCATTTCCGTGACGGTGCTGGGCATCATGCTGCTGGGCAACTGGCTGCGCGATGTGCTGGACCCGAAGAACCAGGGCCTGCGCTGAAAGGAGGGGGACGCATATGGAATCGACTGCGGCAAAAACCACAAACGACATCCTGCTGGATGTAAAAGACCTCAACATCCGATTTAAAACAAAAAAAGGCTATGTAAATGCAGTGGAACATCTGGATTTCCACGTCAAAAAGGGCGAGCTGCTGGCCCTTGTGGGGGAAAGCGGCTGCGGCAAAAGCGTCACCAGCCTTGCCGTGATGGACCTGATTGAACGGCCGGGCGAGGTAAAGGCGGAGTCTATGATGCTGGATGGGCACGAGCTCACCACCACGCCGCCGAACGAAAAGCGCAAAATGCGCGGCACCGAAATGGCCATGATTTTTCAAGACCCGCTTACCAGCCTGAACCCGCTGTACACCATTGGCAACCAGCTGTCCGAGCAGTTCCTCACGCACATCCCGGGCTGCACCAAGCAGCAGGCAAAGGAAAAAAGCATCGAGATTATTCGCAAAACGGGCATTCCCCGCCCGGAGGCGGTGTATAAAAGCTACCCGCACGAGCTTTCCGGCGGCATGCGCCAGCGCGTCATGATTGCCATTGCCCTGGCCTGCAACCCCAAGCTCCTGATTGCGGATGAGCCCACCACGGCGCTGGACGTGACCATTCAGGCCCAGATTTTGCACCTGATGCAGGACCTGATCAAAGATTTTGACACCTCGATTCTGTTCATCACGCATGACCTTGGCGTGGTGGCGGAAATGGCAGACCGCGTTGTGGTAATGTACACCGGCCAGATTGTGGAAGAGGCAGATGTTTACACGCTGTTCCATAACCCGAAGCATCCTTACACGCAGGGGCTTTTGAACAGCACCATCAACGTGCAGCAGCAGGACGACACGCTGGAGCCCATTGCGGGCACCGTGCCCAGCCTGAACCATCTGCCGGAGGGCTGCCGCTTCCATCCGCGCTGTAAATATGCCACCGAGGCATGCAAACACACCATGCCTCAGCTGGTGGAAGTGGGGCCTGGGCATTATTCGCGCTGCCTGCTGGCAGAGAAGGAGGGCTGAACATGGCAAACGAAAACACCGCTGTTGAAAAACGCCCGGAATATCTGCTGGAAGTGAAGGGCCTGAAAAAGTATTTCGACGTGACCCACGGGTTCTCTTTTGGCAAGGAAAAACAATATGTGCGCGCGGTGGACGGCGTCAGTTTTGCCATCCGCCCGGGCGAGACGCTGGGCCTTGTGGGGGAAAGCGGCTGCGGCAAATCCACCACAGGCAACTGCATCATCCGCCTGCTGGACCCAAGCGGCGGCGAAGTGCTGTTTGAAGGCAAGGATATTTCCAAAATGTCGCCCAAAGAGCTGAAACCCCTGCGGCGCGATATCCAGATGATTTTCCAGGACCCATACTCTTCGCTGGACCCCCGCATGCGCGTGTTCGACCTCATTGCCGAGCCGTTCCGCGCCAACGAGCACCTCAGCGATGAAGAGCTGCACAAGGCGGTTTGCCGCCTGATGGACGTGGTGGGCCTGCCGGAAGAGTATATTGGCCGTTTCCCGCACGAGTTTTCTGGCGGCCAGCGCCAGCGCATCGGCATTGCCCGCGCGCTGGCCCTGCGCCCGAAGCTTATCATCTGCGACGAGCCCATCTCGGCGCTGGACGTGTCGATTCAGGCGCAGATTCTGAATTTGCTGGTGGGCCTGCAGAAAGAGTTTGAGCTTACCTATATCTTTATTTCGCACGCGCTGCCCTCTGTCAAGCATGTCAGCACGCATGTGGCCGTGATGTACTTGGGGCGTATTGTGGAATATGCCAAAACAGAGGATATTTTCAGCCACCCCCGCCACCCGTACACAGAGGGGCTGATGTCCGCCGTGCCCATCCCGGACCCCTCGCTGCGCGGCAAGCGCCCGAAGGTTATTCTGGAGGGCGACCTGCCCAGCCCGGCGGCCCCGCCGCCCGGCTGCCATTTCCACACCCGGTGCCGCTATGCCACCGAGGAATGCAGCCACACCCCGCCCAAAATGTGCGAGGTGGAGCCGGGCCATTTCTGCGCCTGCCATCACCCGCTGAAAGATGCGGTGGGCACGGTGCTGAAATAACGCATGCCCCAAGCCGCAGACGGCGCAGGCTTTTTGCGCCGTGGCCCGCGGTTTGGCGGCGCAAAGTTTTTTCGATGATGCCGGGCAAGTTTATTTGCTCTCTCCTGAAAAAGTGCGGCCCCTGCCAAAAGGGCCGCACTTTTTTACCTGCCGTGCCATATTGCGCGGCGCGGCCTGGCCTTGGGGCGGGCGGTGCACAGGCGGCGGGCACGGCCTGGCAAAAAATGCAGGCAGGTTGCCCTTGCCGCGCAGATGAAGTACAATGAAAGCGCAAATATCACATGGCTTTCTGTGCGCGGCCCAGGCCGCGCAGGCCGCAAAAGGGGGGCAGCATGACAGTTTATCTGGTTAATATTCTGTATCTGGTGCTGTTTCTGGTGCTGTATTGGAAAGACAGACGGCGCATGGCCAACGGGTTTCTGTTTTTTATTTTGCTGGTGCTAAGCGCTGCTTCTCTGCTTCGGCTTGCGCAGGATACGCAAAGCGAATTTCTGTATTTTGTGGTTTTTGCCGTGGGCATACTGGTTGCCCTGACGCTTCTGGCGGGCGTTTTTATTCTAATTGCCATCTCTTTGGCCAGCGCACTGGTTTTGCTGCGCAGAGAGCGCTGGGTACCGGCAAACTTTCTCAGCCTTTCGGTGGGGCTGGGGCTTGTGTTGTGGATGGTGCTGAACGCGCTGGCCATTCAGGCGCCCGACAGCGTGCTGCCGGTGGCGTTTTACGGCATGCTGTGCGTTGACATCCTGCTGTTTTACCTGCTGCTTACGTTTTCCAATTTTGTGCTGTCCGCCTTTCTTTATCAGCTTTATTCACCGCTGCGCAGGCAGGACTACATCATTGTGCTGGGCTGCGGCCTTTTGCATGGCAGCGAGGTGTCCCCGCTTTTGGCGGGGCGCATTCAGCGCGCCTGGAAGGTGTACCGCCGCCAGGTGAAAAGGGGGCAAAAGCCGCCTGTGCTGGTGATGTCCGGCGGGCAGGGGGCGGATGAAGCCCTGCCGGAGGCACAGGCCATGAAAGCGTATGCCGTGCGCCTTGGCGTGCCTGAACAGGATGTTTTGACCGAGAGCGCCTCGAAAAACACCTGGGAAAACATGCTGTTTTCCACCACAAACTACCATGTGTTCCGCGCCGGGCTGTATGCCAAACAGGCGGGCCTGCCGGCCCAGGGCATTGGCGCAAAAACAAAGTTTTATTACTGGTATAACGCCGTTCTGCGGGAATATCTGGCCGTTTTTGTCATGCATAAAAAGGCGAACGCCGTGTGCATTGCCATTCTGCTTTTATTGGCCAGTGCCGGGTATTTTCTGCTCTTTTACCCGGGCGCCCTGGCCTGGCTGGCAGGGGCCTGGCAAGCCGTTTAACACGCCGGCCTGCGGGCGTGCAGAAAGGGGGAGTTTGCATTGACCTTGAAGGATGTGGCCGAAAAGGCGGGGGTGTCCGTTTCCACCGTTTCCCGCGTCATTGCCTCCAGCAACGAAAAGTGCGCCAGCGAAGAAGTAAAAAAACGCATTTGGAAAGCCGTGCAGGAGACGGGCTACCGCCCCAACCAAAGCGCACAGGCGCTGCGAAAGGGCGCACCTGGCCAAAGCGAGCGCGCGGCCTCTATCTGCTGTTTGTTTGCACGTTCGAAAGATTTTGCAAGCGACCGCTATTTTGAAGAACTGTCCGGCTATGTCAAGCAAGAGATTATGCGCCAGGGCTACCGGCTGGGCAAGCAGTTTGCCCAGCACGACGCCCAGGAAGTGGCCACGGGAAACTACCGCCCGGGAAAGCGGGACGGCCTTGTTGTGATGGGGCGAACCCAGGACGCCCTTGCGCCCCTGATTTCTTTGTTCGGCAAACGCGTGGTGTATATCACGCTGAACCAGATGCACATTGCGGCCGACCACGTCATGTGCGACGGCCGGCAGGCAACCGAAATTGCCATGCGCTATCTCTATTCAAACGGGCACCGTAAAATTGCCTATATCGGGGAATACAAGGGCGAGATTCGCTATAAAAGCTATGCGGAGTTTTTGGCCCAGAACAATTTGCAGCTGCAATGGGGGCATATGGGGACGGGATGGGGACAAACCCCATTCAGATGATGCAGGCGCTTTCGGCACAGGTAATCCGGCACAAACGGGTGTTGGCAGACAGATGCGTGTTCATTGTGTCCAGCATCTGCGACGGGTGGTTTCACGAGGAGCGCTGGCCATATCTGAGGGAACTGTATGAAATGTTCCAGCACGATTCCATGAATATTCTGCCGGATATGAACCGGTATGGAGAGTACTTTGCCACAAACGGGGAATATATCCGCAAATACCGGTTTGCCAATGCGTTCCACCCGTTCCACGGTTTTTCCATGATGAGCTGCGGGCACCTGGCGGAAGAGCACACAAGTGCAATCTACATAGTGGGCGCGCGGGAGCCGGGCGTTGCCCGCGGGATGGGGCTGAAAACGCGCGCAACGTTTGAAGAGGCGCTGGAGGATGCCAAAAGGAAATATGTGGGGCCGTGCCCCAATATTCTGGCCCTGCCGCAGACATTTACAACCACAGCGGTGCACCTTTGCATGGAAGACCCGGCCCAAAACAGCCATACGCGCGACAATGCGCCCGCACACCCCTGTGGTGGCTGAGGGAAAGGGCGGCCCATCGGCCCGTTTTCCGAATTTGTAAATCTTCTAAAGAATGCCAAAATATCTGGGATAAGCCACGGGCTCTCCCGGCCGGGTTCTTTGCCGGCCGGGAGTTTTTTGCTGTTTTGGCTCTTTTCATGGTTTCTTTACAGTTTTGTTACGAAAAACGGGTATGATAAAAATAATTCGCAGTTGTACAAAAAACGCGGGATGCCTTGTCCGGCCGCCGGTTGACAAATATCAGGATGTGTAGTATAATAAACCATACTTATAAGTGTGCCCAAAGCACGCCTGCAACGCGGGACCCCGTTGAAATTTGCCCAGGGAAGAGGAGCACGCCATGATTCGCAGAAACCAGAAAATTTTGAATGCCGTCAACATGCTGCTGGATGCGGCGCTGGTGTTCTGTGCCTATTTGCTGGCCACTTATATCCGTTTTGACATCATGTATGGCGCCGCACCCGCGCTGCAGCTTGCGTGGAACCGCAGATATTTTGAAATTGCCGCAGTGTATGCCGTGGTGCTTGTGGCGGTGTTCTACGCCGCCAGGCTGTACGGCTCGTACCGTTTTCAGTCTCAAGGGCGGGAGCTGGCGGTGATTTTTACGGTAAACGCCGTGGGCGTGTCTGTTCTCACGGCGCTTTTGTATGTCACGCGCTTTGCAGATTTTTCCCGCCTTGCAATCTTTATGTTTTTTGCTTTTTCCACCTTTTTTGTCAGCGCAAAGCGCATCGTTTTACGGTCACTTCTACGATATTATAGAAGACGGGGATATAACACAAAGTATCTGCTGGTTTTGGGCTCCAGCAAATTGGCGGAAAATTATTGGGAAGAAATTCAGTGCAATCCGCAATACGGATGTGTGATACTTGGAAATATTGCTTCGGAAAAATGTGAAAATATGTCACCTTATCTTGGTGATTATGATGTGCTGCGAGACTTTCTGGGACAGCACACTGTGGATGAAGTAATTATCGGAATGCAGAATGCCGGATATGAAAAAATCGGTGAAATTATTTCTATTTGCGGCAGATACGGAGTAAAGGCATCTGTGATACCGGCGTATAATGATTTTATCCCCAGTGTTCCTACGATCGAGCATGTTGGCAAGATTAAACTGATCAATGTCCGAAGCAGCCCAAGCAAAGGTATTGCTTGGGATTTTATCAAAAGAGGAATGGATATTGTAATAGCCCTATTGGGTTTGATACTTTTATCACCACTGATGTTAGTGACAGCTGTTTTGATTTATCGCGGAAGTCCTGGACCTATCATATTTAAACAAATACGCGTTGGAAAAAATGGAAAAGAATTTTTGATGTATAAATTCCGCAGTATGTATCAGGATGCGGAGAGCCGCTTGAAGGAACTGGAAAGTATGAACGAAGCAGACGGCCCAGTTTTTAAGATGGCAGAAGACCCTCGAATTACAAAAGTAGGGAAATGGATTAGAAAAACCAGTATTGATGAATTGCCGCAGCTTTTCAATGTTCTAAAAGGTGATATGAGTATTGTAGGCCCCAGGCCGCCACTTCCACGTGAGGTGGCGCAATATAGCGATTGGGCTTGGGGACGCCTCGCAGTAAAACCGGGGCTTACCTGTTATTGGCAAATCAGTGGGCGCAGTGATGTAAGCTTTGAAGAATGGATGAAGCTGGATTTGAAGTATGTAGAAGAGCAGAGCTTCTGGACAGATATGGAAATATTGTGGAAAACAGTAGGCGTGGTGCTTAACGGAAAAGGAGCTTATTGACATGCAGCAGGAACCCATCCGAATTGCACAAATTGTTGGGAAAATGGCTGCGGGCGGTGTGGAAAGTGTTGTCTATAACTATTACCGTGCAATAGACCATACCCAAGTACAGTTCGATTTTATTGTGGATGAAGATTCCACAACTTCATTTCCGCAAGACTTGCTGGAAATGGGAGCCCGTGTATATATAGTGCCAGCCTATGAAGCAATTTTTTCTTACTTGAAAAAGTTATATGCCCTGTTTCAGGAAAATCATTATACCATTGTGCACGCACATATTAATACCTTATGCGTTTTCCCCTTGTTTGCAGCCTGGCGTGCCGGCATTCCGGTGCGTATCTGCCACAACCATTCTACGGCACACTGGGGCGAGGGTAAGAAAACTTTGCTAAAATATCTGCTTCGGCCCTTTGCAAAAGTTTTTGCTACAGATTATTTTGCCTGTGGTGAGAAAGCGGGGCGGTGGATGTATGGAAACCGCTGTTTTGAACGCGGCCGTGTGCATGTGATGCCAAACGCCATTGACACAAAGAAATTTGTCTATGATGAAGAGGCAAAGCGCTGCCTGCGCGCCGAGCTTGACATTCCGCAGGATGCTTTTGTGCTGGGCCATGTGGGGCGGTTTACATACGCCAAAAATCATGGCTTTTTACTGAAGGTGATGGAATGCCTGAAAACACAGGGACAAGATGTTTGGCTGCTGTTAGTAGGGAAAGGTGAATTAGAGCAGACGGTAAAACAGCAGGCTAATGCATGCGGGCTGGCTGGCCGTGTCATTTTTTCCGGTGCGCGCACCGATGTAAATAAGCTATACAGCGCGATGGATGTATTTTGCCTTCCCAGCTTTTATGAAGGGCTGCCGGTGGTGGCTTTAGAGGCACAGGCCAATGGCCTGCCATGCCTGTTTTCTGACAGGATGACAAAAGAGGTTGTGCTGACACCGGGCGCCCGGCAGCTCTCTATTGAAAACCCGGAGCCGTGGGTGAAGGCCGTGCAGGAGGCACAGCGGCAGAACATATGTGCTTTGCCGGAGAGATATGACATTGCTTTTGAGGGAGAAATCCTAAAAAATTTTTACGTTAAAAAGAGGAAAAGGAAATGAACCACCTTGCAAGAAAAATAGAATCCATTTACACCATGAAAGTTCGTTGGCTGTTGTTGCTAACTCAGCTGGTACTTTTATATTTTCCTGTTATACAGATTTTTTCAATTCCAACAGATAATGGAAGTATTCCAGCTAGCATCTGCTATTTCTTTTCGCTGGTTTTTGCTCCTTGGCTCGTGCTGCATTTGAAGGAATTGCGTCTTCCCCATTGGAGTGTCCTGGGCTTATTTTTGCTGGTATATGCGATTGCGATTTTTCGAATGCCAAAGTATGGGCTATCCAAAAGTATTCTGCATTGGGCATTTGGATTGTATCTAATAGTGATAGTTCTTAATGTGGGCAGAGGCTTTCAGAAAAAACAATGGCTTAGGCTGCTAGAAATTGCAGCTTGCATATTTGCAATTTCTCATCTTTTATATATGCTGTGGAATCACGAAACAGTCACATATCTGTTACATGGATATTATACGAGAGAATTAGACGGCGTATATGGTGCAAAGTTGCCCAGCCTTACACGTGGCGGCCGTAATTTGGATGCAACGTGGCTAGCATTGGGGGGCTTTTTTGTTACAGGGAGGAAAAAAGCATTTTATGTAACATATAGCATTTTGTTTTCATGTTTGGGTGCATCCAGAGTGGGAATGATAGCAACTGCATGCTTGATTTTATGGTCTCTTGTTTATGATAAGATGTATCGCCTGAACTGGAAGAAACTGAAGTGGTACACGTTATATGCGTGTGGAATGTTGCTTGTTCTAACTTACTCAGGGCTTGCGGCTGCGAGCTTTGGACGTTTTTCTGCTATTTTGCCTTTTGCACCATCGCAAAATGTATCACAGAGTACAAGTCAATCCGCTCCGAATCATGAAAATGCAGAAGACGGTACCATGGATATAGAGAATTTTCTAAATGGCCGTGCAGCAATGTGGTCGCGTGCGCCACAGATGTTCCGCGATAATCCATGGGGTTATGGTGTGGGCAATGCATTGCGTGTTATGCGGCAAAATTATAATTTTACCGGCTATGAAGACATGATACATAATGTCTTCTTACAACTTTTGCTGGATGAGGGCTTTTTGGGTGGCATCTGGTATATAGGGCTTGCGGCAGCATTTTTGTATAGCCAGCGAAAAAATTTATTTCGCAGCCCCTTCGCAGCGTATTTTTTAACATATCTTATTTTGTCAGCTGTGCAGTTTCATGGCGGCGAAGCGCTGATGCAGTATACCCTTGCTTGCTTTTTGATAGAGCAAAAAGGCTGGTTTTTAGCACCATGGGTAAACAGATCTGTGAAAGTAGGGGAGTAGAGCGATGAAGCCGCTGAGAGTGCTTCTGATTACCCGAGAATGCTTGCGAAGTGATTCAAACGAAGGTAATACGCTTTTAAACTTATTTGAGGGGCTTCCAGTAAAGGTCTCAAATATTTACTGTAAACCGTGTCTTCCAAATAATGATATCTGTAAGGATTATTTTCAACTTACGGATAAGATGGCGTTGCGCGCCTTGTTAAGAGGAATGCCAATGGGGTGCCGTGTAAAAGCGGACATTAACGCTTTTATCCGGTGTCATTTGTTCCTAGGCCTGATTCAGTACCGAATGGTGGAGGCTTCGGCTAGTACGGTGTATGTAAGTGCCAACCGTGTTGAAAGGGCAAAGGAGGCACGTGCAAAAACATGATCAGCGTGATTGTACCTGTCTATAAGGTGAAAGAATTCCTGCCATTTTGCGTGCAAAGTATCCAAATGCAGACCTATTCAGATTGGGAATTGATTTTGGTAGATGACGGCAGCCCAGACTGCTGCGGTGAGATGTGTGATCAGTTCGCGTGCCAGGACCCTCGCATTCGCGTTGTTCACAAGACGAATGGGGGCTTGGCAGATGCACGCAACGCTGGGACAGCTGTGGCATTAGGGGAATATATCGTATATGTTGACAGCGATGACTGGGTCGCACCTCAGATGCTGGAACTGTTGCTGACGCAAGCACAGAGCACCGGCGCGGATGTCGTTGTCTGTGATTTGCTTAAAACAAGTAATGAAGATGTGACTTTTCCGCCAGCGTATGGTGCGGTGCAGGAATTTACCGGGCCGCAGGCCATGGAACGGATGCTGTATCAGACAAGTTTTGATACCAGTGCCTGCGGGAAGCTGTACTGCGCAGAATTGGTGAAAAAATTTCCTTTTCCCAAAGGAAAACTTTACGAGGATTTGTTTACTGTTTACAAGATACTTTTTGCGGCCCGGCGGGTGGTTTGGCTGCCACAGGTGCTTTATGCCTATCGTAAAAACCCAGACAGTATCATGAACCGATCGTTCGACTGTAGGAATTTGGATGAGTTGGATGCAGCGGACGAAATTGTGGCCTTTGTGCAGCATAACTGTCCTCAGTATCTTCCGGCGGCAAATTCTCGAAAGTTTAGTTCGTATAGCCAAGTACTAAAGTGGATGAAAAAAGTGCCCGCGTGCGATACTTCGCTGGAAAAAACAAAACAGATGATATGGAGATTTTTGAAAGAATATCGAATGAAAATGTTGCTGGATCAGCATGCACGGAAAAAAAACAGAATGGCAGCTGCATGTGCGTTCCTTGGTCAGCGAGTGTACATTCTGCTATGATTTTTACTTGGAGAGGATGACACGATGAAAATACTTATCGTGAGCGAGTATATTGCCCCTTTACAGGCGATTGCATCGATTCGGTGGACAAAAATTGCGAAATATTTAAAAATTTCACACTCTAATATACATATTACGGTCTTGACAAATGAGAAAATTTTTGATGGAAACAATCAAAGAAAAGACCTTATGCTTGAAAAAGACATGTGTTTTTTTGATGAATATTGGCAGTTATCAAAAAGTAATATGCTGAAAAAATATGAGGCGATAAAAAAGAAAAATTCTAGTTCAGTATCTGCTATTCAGATAGAAATACAGCAATGTAGTAGTAAGGGGAGTTTGGTTCAAATACTAAAAAAAGAGGGTTTGCTAGGCGTTAGAGATATAAAGGAAAAAATATTATTTTCTCAAGCAAAGCAATTCCTAAAAGGTAGACAATTCGATTTTGATGTTGTAATTTCTACATACGGGCCAGCTTGGCCACATTTAGTAGCAGAAAGGCTAAAGAAAAAGCACCCAAGTATCTTTTGGCTTGCAGATTTTCGTGACCCTTATGCAAAAGACACCGATGGGCCATTTTCATTTCGACGACATAATTCATTTGTGAAACATCACTGCATCGCAGCCGAGGTTATTACAAGGGTGACAGATGATTTGTATTTAAATGAACCGGAAAATGCTGTAGTAAAAGTGTTGCCAAATGGGTATGACCCGGAGGAAGCGTTAGCACCATTGCCGCCACGAGATTTTACTATTGTATTTACTGGTGCTTTGTATGGGGAAAGACGTGATATTGGTGTTGTATGTAAAGCAGTAAAAGAGCTTGTACTTGAACAGAAGATAGATGGTGTAAAGGTTCTATACGCAGGCCCAGATGGAGAATTGGGTAGAAAAATTGCGTGTAGATATGATGCACAGGAATATTTACAAGATTTAGGTGCTTTAAAACGCACAGATGCATTAAAACTACAACAGAATGCAGCAATTCTATTGCAGCTAAATTGGAATACAAAGGCAGAGCGTTGTCAATGGTCTGGCAAAATGTATGAATATATGATGATGCGTAAGCCAATTATTTTTGTAGTAACGGGGGATGAGCCGTATAGTTTCCCTAGCTATAACATGAGTAAATTAGGTGGTATATGTTATGAACAGTGCCGCCATAAAGAGACCTATCCACTCTTGAAACAGTATATTCTGGACAAATATGAAGAATGGAAAAGGACAGGGAATGTTAGTATTCAGCGTGACGAAGAATATGTGCAGCAATATTCTTATGCAAATATCGCCGAGAGTGTGTGGAAGCTTATTTGTTCGCAGGAAAAAGGACGTGTGTGATTAACGATGATAAAACAAAACCTTTTAAAAAAAATAGAAGAAAAATCAATCCGTGTGGGTGTTGTAGGCCTCGGTTACGTAGGCCTCCCTCTGGCAGTAGAAAAAGCAAAAGCCGGGTTTGAAACAATCGGGTTCGATATACAAAGCCAAAAAGTAGAAATGGTGAACGCGGGGCACAACTATATCGGCGATGTGGTGGATAGTGACCTTGAAGCGCTTGTCAAAGCGGGCACATTGCGTGCTACCACAGATTTTAGCTTCATCAAAGATATGGATTTTATCGCCATCTGTGTGCCTACCCCATTAGACACTCATCAAGAGCCGGATATCAGCTATGTAAGGGATTCTGCGATAGAGATTGCAAAATATCTGAAGCCGGAAACCATGGTGGTTTTGGAATCTACCACATACCCCGGTACAACAGAAGAGCTTATCAAGCCTATTTTGGAAAAAGGCAGTGGACTTGTGTGCGGCCAAGATTTCTACCTTGGGTTTAGCCCCGAGCGTGTAGACCCGGGCAACCTGATTTACAAAACCAAAAACACGCCCAAAGTGGTAGGCGGTGTGGGAAAGGATGCCACAGAGGTAATTGCCGCTATGTACCGCGCAGTGCTGGAAGGGGATGTGAAAGAGGTATCCAGCCCGGCGGTGGCAGAGATGGAGAAAATCCTTGAGAATACCTACCGCAATATCAATATTGGCCTAGTGAATGAACTGGCCCGTCTGTGCAACAAAATGGGCATTTCCATTTGGGAAGTGGTAGATGCCGCAAAAACAAAGCCTTACGGTTTTCAGGCCTTTTATCCTGGCCCCGGCCTTGGCGGGCATTGCATTCCGTTAGACCCATATTATCTTACCTGGAAAGCGCGAGAATATGGCTTCCATACCACATTGATTGAAAACAGCATGGTGATCAATGACAGCCAGCCGGAATATTGCGTGCAGCGTGCCATGCATATTTTGAACCGTCATAGAAAAGCAATCAATGGCGCAAAGGTGTTGGTTCTGGGTGTGGCATATAAACAGGATATTGACGATTACCGCGAAAGTCCGGCACTGCGCGTGATTGGCGAGCTGGAAAAGGTTGGAGCAGACGTAAGTTATTTCGACCCGTGGGTGCCACAGTGTAAACATGCCGGCAAGGTGCTGCAAAGCATTCCGGCGCTGACGCCGGAGACCGTGCACGAAGCGGATTTGGTGATGGTGACTTGTGCACACACCAATGTGGATTATGCCATGGTGCAACAGAACGCCAAAGCTGTGTTTGACACGAAAAATGTTATGAAGGACATTGCGAATAGGGAAAATATCGAGGTGCTATAAATTGGCAAAAATTGTATCTGTGGTAGGTGGCCGTCCGCAATTCATTAAAGAGGCTATAACGGGATTTTATCTTCGTAAATATCATGAAGAAGTATTGGTGCACACTGGGCAACATTATGATGTGGAGCTTTCGGCTCGCTTATTTGAACAGTTGAACATTCTTGCGCCAAAATATAATCTGGGAGTGGGCAGTGGGAGCCATGCAGAACAAACGGCAAAAACTATGATGGGGCTGGAGAAGGTATTAATAAAAGAAAAGCCCGATATATTGCTTACATATGGTGATATGAATGCTACAGCAGCAGCGGCTCTTACTGCGACAAAAATGAATATTCCAGTAGCTCATGTAGAAGCTGGGGGGCGTACCGGCATTTTTGATATGCCAGAGGAGCAGAACCGTATTGTAGCAGACCACTTGGCTGCGTGGAATTTTGCCTGCAATAGTTATGCATATGAAAATTTGAAAAAAGAAAATTTGGCACATACAGCCTATGAAGTAGGCGATGTGATGTATGATGCGGTACTTCATTTTTTATCGAAGGCTGAGGGAAAAAACACAGAGGAATATTGGGCTAGTTTCGATTTTTTATTCGAACCGGCTTCCGTATGTGAAGAATGGTATTTTGCAACGATTCATCGGCCTGAAAATACAGACAACATCGAAACATTAGAACAAATTCTTCTGGCCCTGGAACAATTGCCATTACCTGTAGTGTTTGCAGCGCATCCGCGTATCCATCAAAAGTTGAGGATTCTTTACAAAACCCATCCCTATAGAAATATTATATTTATCAAACCGCTCGGCTACCTGGAAAGCCTCTATTTCACAAGGCATGCTTGCAAAACAGTGACAGATTCCGGTGGTTTGCAGCGAGAAAGTTATTGGATGAAGACGCCATGCATAACGATTTTGCGTAGCACGGTAGATGAACACATGCAAAATGGGAATTGCCAAATTTTGGCACATCCACAGACGGAAGACATCTTGGAAGCGTGTTTGAACACATTTGTCGATGAGAATTGCTATGATAACACACCTTATGGAGATGGGAAAGCGTGTGAAAAAATAGCGCGTATTCTGGTGGAGGAAATGGAACAATGAGATACGCCCTGATTGGCTGTGGACGCATTGCCACAAACCACATCAAAGCCGTTTTAAACAACGGGCTGGAACTAGTGGCAGTCTGTGACATCCTGCCGCAGCACATGCAGGCTTTGCTGGAAAAACACGGCTTGGAAGCGGATGGAACCATTGCCCGTTATACAGACTATAAAAAATTGCTGGCAGAACATCCGGAGCTGGAGCTTGTTGCGATTGCTACTGAAAGTGGGCTGCATGCGCAAATTGCACTGGCTTGTATTGATGCAGGCGTGAATGTCATCATTGAAAAACCTATTGCCATGTGCATGGCGGACGCAGATGAAATTATCCGCCGCAGCAAGGAAAAGGGTGTGACAGTGTGTGCATGCCATCAGAACCGTTTCAATGTGGCTGTGCAGAAAACCAGGCAGGCGTTGGAGGCCGGGCGCTTTGGCCGCCTGAGCCATGGCAGCATTCATGTGCGTTGGAACCGTAATAAAGCTTATTACGAACAGGCGCCCTGGCGCGGCACCTGGGCGCAGGATGGCGGATGCCTGATGAACCAGTGCATCCACGGCATCGATCTTTTGCGCTGGATGTTCGGCAATGAAGTGGATGAAGTGTATGGTGTAACCAGGCAGCAATTCCATGATTATCTGGAGGCCGAGGACATCGGCATGGCTGTCATCAAATTTAAAAACGGCGCCGTGGCTACGGTGGAGGGCACAACCAATGTGTACCCTCAAAACCTGGAGGAGACACTGTATCTGTTTGGCGAAAAGGGCACGGTGAAAATTGGCGGCACGTCCACCAATAATTTGGATGTATGGCAATTTGCCGACGAGACGGAAGCCGATGAGGCCAATAGAGGGTTGAAAGAACAGACCAGTAATGTGTACGGCAACGGACACACCAGCTTGTATGCCGATGTGATTGACGCAATCCAGAATCATCGAAAGCCCTATGTGGACGCTGTAGCGGGCCGCAATGCCTTAGAGCTGGTGTTGGCCATTTATAAAAGTTGTAAAACAGGGCAGCCCGTAAAACTGCCGCTGAAAGAGTTTGCGAGCGAGGATATGAAGGGAATGTTCTGAAATGGAACAAATTATTATCTATGGTACCAATATGCAGGCCCAAGCTTTGTATAAGATGATTACGCAGGAACAGCAGGCAAAGGTATGCGCCTTTGTAGTGGATTCTAATTACAAAAAGTTTGATGAGATGCTGGGGTTGCCTGTCTATGAAGCTGAAAAAATGAGAGAGTTATTCCCGCCAGAACAGTATCAAGTTTGCCTCTCTTTTGGTTACAAGAATATGGTTAGAAATCGCGAAGAAAAGTTTTGGCAATGCAAGAAACAGGGCTATACAATTTATACATTTATAAGCAAGAATGCATATGTTTATACCTCAGATATTGAAGAAGGCTGCAATATATATCCCGGCACAACAATTATGCCTTTTGTAAAAATAGGAAAAGGTTGTTTTATTGAGGCTGGCTGTACAATCGCTCATCATACTAAAATTGGTTCGTTCAATTTTATTGCACCGGGTGCTCATTTTTGCGGCGATGTAAAGAGTGGACGAAATTGCTTTTTCGGTGGAGCGTGTGAAGTGGTAAATAGTTGTGAATTGGCGGATTTCTGTTTTATTGCGGCAGGAACTAAGGTGAGCAGAGATTTATCAGCAGAAACAGCGATTTTGCCTGCGGCTTCAGTTGTTGCAAATGAAGATGCTTTTTCTATGATGGAAAAGATGTTCCGTAAATAAATATTAGAGGTTTAGAAAAGGACGATAATAGTGACGAATAAAGAAAAGTATGCACAATTTTGTGAAAAAACCTATGTGCCGGTTTTTTCAAAGCCCTGGTGGATGGATGCAATTTGTGAAAAGGACAATTGGGATGTATGGACATATGCATTGGATGGTGAACAAGTTTGCGCTGCCATGCCGTATTATATGGAAAATAGGAACAAAGGAAAATATATTACTAAGGCCATTTTGACACAAATTAACGGGCTATTTATAGATTATCCCAAAGAACAAAAATTGGCAGCAAAGCAGGCCTTTGAAGAAAAAATTTGTAATGAGGCCATTGATTATATCGAAAACTTGGGCTTCGATGTATATGAGCAACAGTTTCACCGTTCTTTTAGAAATTTTCTTCCATATTGGTGGAGAGGCTATACAATAATTCCTCGTTTTACTTATGTGATAGAAGATACATCAAATATGGAGCAGATAGAAGCAGGATTTACTGCAAACTGCCGCAAAAATATGCGAAAGGGATATCGTAATATCGATCATTTTGCAAGCCTGGAGAAAGAAAAGTTTTATCAAGAGCATGAAAAAATTTATTTGCGGCAAGGATTACACTGCCCTTTTTCTTATAAGCTTTGGGAACGTTTATACGACGCATGCATACAAAATGAATCTGGTCAAATTATATCTGCTCAAGATGTGCAAGGAAATGTATTAAGCCTAATGTTTGTAGTGTGGGATGATAAAGCCTTATATCCCTTGCTGGGAGGGGCAATTCCTGAATATGCAAATTTGCAGACATATACCGCCCTTACTCATAAGAGTATTGAGCTGGCATCACAAAAAGGCCTTTCTTATGATTTTGAAGGAAGTGTAATTAAACGTATCAATCATGCTTTCCGTGAATTTGGTGGGGAACCAAAAGAGTACTTTCGAATTAGAAAGGTATTTAATCCAGATATTATTCGCATAGAGACAGAGCAAAAAATTAAGCTGCTTGTACAGGAGCAGAAAAGCGAGTGAACATTATGCAATTCCGCGATTTACAAAAACAGTATGAAGTGTTAAAGCCTCAAATCGATGCTGCCATGCAGAAGGTGTGTGTACAAGCAGATTTTATCTCCGGGCATGAAGTGAAGGAACTGGAACAACAGCTTGCCGAATATGTAGGTGTCAAGCATTGCATCACCTGCGCCAACGGCACCGATGCCCTAACGTTGGTATTGATGGCTTGGGGAATTGGGCCTGGTGATGCCATCCTGGTGCCAGATTTCACCTTCTTTGCAAGTGGAGAAACGGTGGCGTTTGAGGGTGCGACCCCACTGTTTGTGGACGTGGACAAGCGCACTTTCAACCTTGACCCAGACAAACTGGAAGAAACAATATTGCAGGTAAAAGCGCAGGGGAAATATAACTTGCGCGCTGTGGTAGCAGTAGATTTGTTTGGCTTGCCTGCTGATTATCCACGCATTGAAGCTATCTGCAAAAAATATGGCCTCCTCTTGTTGGAAGATGGAGCCCAAGGCTTTGGCGGCGCCATCAACGGCCGCCGTGTTGGTGGCTTTGGCGACGCGGCAACCACCAGCTTTTTCCCTGCAAAGCCTCTTGGCTGCTACGGTGACGGTGGTGCCATTTTCACCAACAATGATGAGTGGGCTGCCCTCATTCGCAGCTATGCGGTGCACGGAAAGGGCAGCATGAAGTATGATAATGTGCGCCTTGGTGTGAACAGCCGGCTGGATACCATCCAGGCGGCCATCCTTCAAGTAAAGCTGAAAGCGTTTCAGGACTACGAGCTGGAGGCAGTGGAACAAGTCTCCCGCTGGTATGATGCGGCATTGAAAGGTAGCGGCCTTGTGCTGCCCTACCGCCCTGAAGGTTTCACAAGCAGCTGGGCGCAATATACCGTTCAGTTACCACAGGGCACTGACCGTGAGGCGTTGCAGGCGAAGCTAAGGGAACAGGGGATTCCCACAATGGTGTATTATCCAAAGCCTATGCACCAGCAAAAAGCGTTTGCTGGCACCGATAGCGCTGTCGCAGATTGCCCTGTCACTGAGCAGTTGTGCAAAACCGTGCTCAGCTTACCGATGCATCCCTATCTAAAAAAAGAAAATGTAGAACGCATTGTTATTAGTTACCTTAAATAGAGAGACAAACACTCGCCGGAAATACGAACAGTGAGTATAAGTTCGTACTCTCTATTTTTAATCATGGGTAATATTTTTAACAATTTGTTTTTCGGTGCAGGCAGTACGTTTGAATAGAGAAGGGCAGCAAAGAAGGATTGAAGCCATTTACCATATGCTAATATGTCGATGAATACTAGTGAGGAATAATATGACCGGTAAATTGAAGGCGGGAATAAAAGATTTCTGGAATCAGCTTCAAAGTGGAATGCTGCAGATGCTTACTGCCAATGTACTTAATAAGGTTGTAGCAATGGTAAGTAACATGGTTATAACTAGGGTGCTTACCAAGCCGGAATACGGTATTTGGAGTTATGTACTGAATATATATTCTTATGTTGGACTTTTAACAGGATTGGGCCTTCTATCTGGTGCATTTCAGTTTGGAGCTGAAAACAGAGGAAAAGAGGAAGAATTTCAATACTATCGCTTTTGCCTGAAAACAGGGGTATGGATTGATACTTTGCTGGTAGTGGTGTTTGTGTTGGGCTCTTTCTTTTTTCAGTTTCCACTGCCACAGGCGGCGCCTTATTTGCGCACTTACATACCTATTTTATTGTTGGAATATGTGCTAAATTTACTGTTAACAATTTTGAGATGCGAGAATAGAGTGAAAGAGTATGCGCATGTTCTGAATGTAAATACAATGCTATTGGCAATTGGTACCTGTTTTGGGGCGCTTTATGGTGTAATAGGGGTTATTATAGGGAAATATGTTGCTTTTGTAATTTCACTTTTTCAGTTGACACTAAGAATCAGGCCCGAAATTGGGAAATTGAGATATGCAAAAAACTTACAGTGGAAAAAGACAGGAGCTTTATGGCACTATTCTTTACTTACAGGTGTCAGCAGTACTTTGAACACTGTATTATATCTTTTGGATGTTTCTATGATTGCAGCCATGATTCGCAGTGCTTCAGAATTGGCGACTTACAAGGTGGCCACTTTGATCCCAACGGCCTTGACGTTCATACCAAATAGTCTAGTGGTATGTATATTACCAGACATTATCACAAATCGAGATAATGTCGTTTGGCTACGACGTCACATAAAAAAGTGCTTTCTGATATTAGGAGTTATAAATGCCGTAGTTTGTACGATACTGATTATATTAGCCCCATTAGTTATTTTGATTCTTTCAGGCGAGGATTATCTTGCAGCTGTACCAGCGTTTCGCATTCTTACATTTGGCTATTTTGTCACGGGTACTTTTCGTATGTTAAGTACAAATATATTAGCGGGTTTACGCAAGGTTAACTTAAACTTAATTGTCAGCATTTCTTCTATCCTTGCGGATATTATACTTAATTATATTTTTATTCAGAGATTTCAAGCGATTGGAGCGGCATATGCCACATTAAGTGTAGAGATAATAACGGCTATTTTGGCATTTTTCTTTTTGCAGCGTTCATTGAGTAGAACATAAAGTGGAAATAATTTTTGAAAGGAAGACTAGAGCGGTGATAAAGGTTATTCTAAAAAGTATATGGGCTTTACCGTTTTTCCTTTTTTCTATGCTTATGTGACCTTTATTCTATGACCGAAAATATTTGAAAGCACCAGAATTTTCTTCTCTTACATCTGATGGATGGTTTTGGGTGCCGAGGGATATTTGGGCAAGGCTAACACGTCGGAAAAATGTACGTACTAGATGGCCAGTTTCGCCGGAGTGTGTATGTGGGGATAATATCAAATTTTCTCCGGAGGATGTGGGGTATTTTCAATGCCAAGGAGGATATTTTCAGACAATAAAAGGAAAAATTACAATTGGAAAGAGATGTAAGATAGCAAACGGTGTGGCGATGATTACCACGAATCACGACACTTATAATGTAGAACAACATGTTGAGGGCAAAGATATTATCATTGGAGATTTTTGCTGGCTGGGGCGCAATGCGACGATTCTGCCTGGCGTGATGCTCGGCGACCATACAGTTGTAGGCGCCGGGGCATTGTAACACATAGTTTTCCAGAGGGGAATGTGGTACTTGCCGGGGTGCCCGCTAAGGTCATTAAAAACTTAGAGAAGCCATTTACAAAGTAAAGATAAATTTTCTAAAAGTGTGGCGCATTTTCGGAGATAAAAGTTTGTTTTAAAATCATTCAAAACAGAAAACAAAAGGGCGGGGAGTTCCCGCGATAAGGTACAATAAGTTTCGCAAATTGAAAAGAAGATAAAAAGAGACATGGTTTGCAGAACTCTGGTAGAATGAAGTTGCGACACACCATTCTGAAAGGAGACAGCAAACCATGTCCGAGAAGATTGTACAGCTTAACGAAGAAGTAATCAAGGGTCAAATCAAAGAGCTGGTACGGGTAGTGTCAAGAATTTTTCGCAAAATGGTTTGCAGACTCTGGCATGAGAGAAGTCAGCCAGCAATGGAGGCGTCCTCAAGGGCAGCCTCCAGGTGCTTCATGTTCATGTACTTCTTGTTGCCCTATTGGGTGCCGGCCACATGGCGCAATCGGGCACAGACCAGCATGAGGGCAGAGTTTCCGTCCGGGAAACTCCCCACCACGCGAGTGCGGCAGCGAAGAGGCCGTGCAGCTTGCGCTGAGGGTTTTGCAGGAAAAGGCGCCCCAGCTTTTGGCCTAAAGCCGGCCCGGCGGCGCGTTTTTTGGCCGGTGCAGCCACATTTCAACCAAACAGGCGGCCTTTTGGGGCCGCCTGTTTGGCTTTGCATGCCGTTTGTATTTGTTTGCTGTGCACAGAGTAAATTTTTTGTAATGCACGCGCTGTCGTTTGCTTTTTGGCATGCCGGAAGATATAATAAAATTAGAGAAAAATTATTGGTTTTGCAAATGATTGGATTCGGTAGGCATGGGGGCAGATGAGCAACAAATATTATCTTTTTACAAACCAGCTGACGGAAGAAGAACACAGGGTTATTGTAAGCATTGTCAAGCACATTGAAAACGGCGCGCGCAGGGTTGGCATCCAGCAAATTGCCGACGAAAACTTTGTGTCCACTTCCTTTATCATGAAGCTTTGCAAGCGTTTGGGGTTTGGCGGCTACAGCGAGCTTTTTTACAGTTTGTCGCAGCGCGTAAGCGAGGGCGCGCCCCAGGCGCTGCAGACGGCGCTGCAGGGGCTGGTGGATAATTACGACGAGGCGGCCGTGGCCAGGTTCTGCGGGCTGCTGGGCGCGCATCACGACCAAAAGCTCTTTGTGGTGGGGGCTGGCTTTGCCGACTTTGTGGCCGATTATATCGTCCAGCGCCTTGGTGTATGCGGCTTTATGGTGTTCAACCGGGTGCATTTTTACGATTACATGCTGTTCCGCCGCAGCGCCGACGGAAGAATGGTTACCAATATCGAGCCCTCGTTCATCATTGCCATTTCGCAAAGCGGGGAGACGGATATGGTGCTGCACGACGTGCAGCAGGCCAAAGAGCACGGGTTTCAGGTGGTTTCTTTCACAAGAAGGGAAGATTCCACGCTGGCCAGCCTTTCAGACATTGTTTTTATCATCAATGCGTCCAAACAGGCGCTGATTGGCGAAGTGCCCAATTCCTTTTTTGGCAAGGTGATTCTGGCGTTTGAAGAGCTGCTGGGCAGCTATTTTGAAACATGCTCTTGAAGAAAAAGAAAAAGCTCTGTGGAGAGGCCCTCTCCGCAGAGCTTTTTTCTGCTTTTTGGGGCGGCGGCGCGGCCGGGAAATATTTTTCTGCAATCATGAATTTTTTCCGAAGGGGAACATGTTATGATGAATTCAGAGAGGGGCGTGCGGCCCGGGCGCAAAAAAGCCATAAGCCCTTCTGTAGGAGGTGAACATGAAAAACGACATCGAAACCGTGGTGTTCGATTTGGATGGAACCGTTTACCAAAACACGGTGTTCCACCGCGACTACCTGCATTTTCTGGTAGAGGGCACCCGTTACGAAGGCTGGCACACGCAGCTGGTGGAATTTGCAGAACAGGTGTATGCCGGCAGGCGGCTGCAGATGAACTGCTTTTACAGCCCCAAAAGGCTTGCCTGCCAAACGCCGGAAGCGTTTTTCTGCGCGCTGGAACAGTGCCTGTGCCCACCGCTGGCCTATCAAGAGGCGCTGCTGCGGCAGGATATTCTTTACCTGGGGGACGCCTGGGCCGTGGTGATTTTAATTGGCAAAGCGCTGGGCCTGTTGGAGGGCGCGCGAAACGAAGCCGTATTCCGGCGCACGCGCCAAAAGATGGAGCAGGACGGCATTGAGGGCTGCCCGGCGCTGGCGGAAGAGATTCGGCGGCTGGCCATGCGGCGGCGTGTGGTGCTGCTCAGCAATTCCTACCAGAACACCGTGGAGGAATTTTTGAAGCAGTTGGGCATGGCTCACACGTTTCCGGTGCTGTGCTGCAGCGCAAACAAACCCGCAGATATGATTCGCAACCTTCACCGGGCCGTGCCCGAGGCCGCCGCGCGGCCGCAGGCCGTGGTCTCCATTGGGGACAACGCGTTTAACGACCTGATGCCGGTTGCGGCGCTGGGCGGAAAAACCGTGTGGCTGAACCCATACCCGCATATCCGCCGCCCGCACTGCGATGTAGAATTAAGGACCTTGCAGGAATTGTGTGCTTATCTTGCGAGTCTTTAAGATAGGGCGCACACCGCGCCCGAGAATAAGAGGCCATTTGAATTCAGGAGGTAGGAAAAATGAGTA
>OLRD01000613.1_pt1 | contig 27399 bp, 21 predicted proteins | sample 1672051 | NCBI WGS metagenome assembly OLRD01 (sample SAMEA3136640, study PRJEB25190) | human gut metagenome | biome: human gut; feature: human-associated habitat; material: faeces | place: Austria | collected 2013 | reverse complement strand
CAGGACGCAATCTAAGGACCGGCGTTTTTAGAAGGCCTTTGCAGGGTACACAGGCTCCCCGGGAAGGAAATCCGCAGCAGAAGGGCCGCCCGGTCGGTGGAAGACATAGGGCACTGGGTATGGCTGAACGGTAACCTCCTCTATTGTAATAATTATCGGTTTTATAGCATTTTCCCCCATATCGTAGTATAATATAACTATAGAAAACCATCGGCAATCATGCCCGGAAGCCACTTGCCTGGCAGGCATGCCGCTTCTTAAAAAATTGCCGGCACACCAAAGAAAAGGGGGAGCATATATGGATCAGAAACAATTCTGTCGGATGCAAAAAGGTAACGGATTTATTGCCGCACTGGATCAGAGCGGCGGAAGTACGCCGAAGGCTCTCCGGCTCTATGGAATTCCGGACGGGTCCTATCACGGCGATGAAGAAATGTTCGATCTCATCCATGAGATGCGGACGAGGATTATAACCAGCCCGGCTTTTACCTCCGAACATATCCTGGGGGCCATTCTTTTCGAAAACACGATGGATCGTCAGATCGAAGGGAAATATACCGCCGATTATCTGTGGGAAGAAAAAGGCATCCTGCCTATCCTGAAGGTAGATAAAGGCCTTGCGGAGCAGGAAAACGGCGTCTGTGTCATGAAGCCCATCCTCAACCTGGATGAGCTGCTGAAGAGGGCGAATGACAGACATATTTTCGGCACCAAAATGAGGTCGGTTATCAAGGCCGCCGATCCTTATGGTATTAAAAAGATCGTGGATCAGCAGTTTGAAATCGGATGCCGTATCGCAGAGGCAGGGCTTGTGCCGATTCTGGAGCCTGAGGTGGATATCTTTATACCGGATAAGGAAAACAGTGAGAAGCTTTTGAAAAAAGAATTGCTTGCACATCTGAGCAGCCTGGATCCGGATGTCCGGCTGATGTTCAAGCTCACCATTCCTTCCATTGATGATTTCTATCTGGAGCTCATAAACGATCCCCATGTTGTCCGTGTGGTGGCCCTTTCCGGCGGTTACAGCCAGATAGAAGCCAATCAGCGGCTGGCAAGGAACCATGGCCTGATAGCCAGCTTCTCGCGCGCCCTTACCGCAGGGCTGCAGAAACAGCAGACGGACGAGGAATTCAACGCCGTATTAAAGCGTTCCATTGATGAAATATATAAAGCGTCCATGACTTGATTTGCAGCGGTTTCGTTTCATTACCTATAAAGGACAAAGACAGCCATTCGGGATTTCCAACCCGGATGGCTGTCTTTTTAGCTGCGTTTAATTCCACTCTATTCCGGCTTTACTTCAAAGGCAAAATGATATGTCCCGTCGCCTTTGATCCGGAACTCTTCATGAGCCCTGGCATTCAGGCTCCAGGTATCATCTCCGCCCACGCCGGTCTGCCGGTAATTGATACGAACCACCGTTTTCTCAGAGGGCTTTAAATCCTTCTGATGTACGGCAAGCTCCATTTCCTCCGGCGTATAGGGAAGCACATTGGCTTCCACCTCCGGGAATCCTGTGAAGGTGAGGCTTCCCCCGTTCCTTCCGGCAATGGTAAGTCTTCTGACACCTGTCATATTTCCGCATTCCTGAGGCATAAGGTATGATACCATCCTCTCTGACACCTTCGCCTGATAGGTTCCCACAAATGCGGAAGCTTTTCTGTCAATATAATTTTCATGCTCGCCCCTGCCATGCCACTGGAAACGGTCAAAGCTTTCCGGCAGAATGAACATAAGCCCTGCTTCCGGCATATCCGGAAGATTTTCCCCGCCGTTATAGGTATTGTCGAACAGGATGCTTCCATCCCGGCGTATTGTTATTTTGGTATCCATCACCGCCTGGGATGTGGTGGGAAGGATAAATTTCATATCTATTTCCACCGCTTCGGGGCTTATCTCCCCTTTGTTCGTCCATTTGGCGGCATTGGCCCCCGCATATCTCCAGATCATGGAGCGGTAGGTCTGCTTGCTTCCCCTGTCGTTATCCGTACTCGCTCTCCAGAAATTGCATTCCACAGGCGCCTTCAGATATTCCCTGCCGTTCCTGCGGATGCTGTAAAAATCTCCGGAACGTTTGGAGAAACGGTATTCAAAATCAGAACCGGTTACGATCAGAGTGCTGAAGTTTTCCGTAACCTTCAGGCTGCCGCCGGTCTTTTTCCCGTCCTGAAGCTTCTCACGGCTTCCTGTGATGAACTGTCCCTTTGCTACCGCATAGCCGGCCTTCGCCCAGCAGGTGTCTTCCTTCAGCTGTACCTCCATATTCAGGAAGGCTTCCATGAAGCTGCCCTCCGGCAGTCTGCCTAACGGCAGCTTAAGCTTCACTGTTTCGCCCGGTTCACAGGCGGTTTCCAGCTCTCCTTCCGCCGTCTTCTCCTCATCCAGATACAGGCTCCATACCAGACGGTAGGCATTCAAATCCGTAAACAGACATTTATTGTGTACAGTCACTTCCCCGTTTTCCCAATCTATATCCTCAAAGGCAATATTCTGATAGCAGATCCGGGTTTCCTTTATTTTGGGCGTTTCCGTTCTGTCGGCAAACATCAGGCCGTTTCCGCAGAAAATGCCATCCGTATAGTCGTCCCCGAAATCACCGCCGTACCCCAGGTATTCCCTGCCGTCCTCATCTTTTTTCAAGATAGCCTGATCGACGAAATCCCAGATAAAGCCGCCCTGCAGCTTGGGGTATTTATCAAAAGCCTCTGCGTATTTATCCAGGCTGCCGCAGGAATTACCCATGGCATGAGCAAATTCACAAAGGATTGCCGGTTTTTCCGGATTGCCTTCCGCGTATTTCACCCATTCCGATACCGGGGTATACATGGTGGAAATGATATCCGTAACATCCCCATAGCCCGGGCAATGGTGCTGTCCTTCATAATGAACCAGCCTGGTTTTATCATGTGCCCGGAGGAAATCTGCCATTTCCCGGAAGTTGGTTCCGCAGTAGGATTCATTTCCCAGGGACCAGATCAACACACAGGGATGGTTTCTGTCCCGGTAATACATATCCGCCACACGGTCCAGTACCGCTCCTGTCCAGAGGGGATTGCTTCCCGGAAGCACATCCGGCTGCTGATCCTCAGGAACGCCGTATGTCCATGTTCCATGGGTTTCCAGATTGGTTTCATCGATAACGTAGAGTCCGTATTCGTCACACAGCTCATACCAGTAAGGATGGTTGGGATAATGGGAGGTACGTACCGCGTTGATATTATTCCGTTTCATCGCGAGCACATCTGCAAGCATCGCTTCTTTGGTAATCGCCCTGCCGAATTCGGCACCGAACTCATGACGGTTTGTCCCCTTGAAAATAATGCGTTTATTATTCAGCATCATCAAACCGTCCTTCATTTCGAAGGTACGGAATCCGCAGCGGGAAGCCAGGATCGTCTCCTGTCCATCCCTTATCAGACGCAGCACTACCGTATACAGAACAGGCGCTTCCGCACTCCACTGCCAGGGAGTATCCACTTCCACGTGAAATACGGCTTTTCCGTCAGTCACATTTTCCGCTTCCGTTTCCCCTATCTGCCGTCCCTTGGAGCTGTACAGTTCCATCTGTACCAGGCAGCCGTCCGTATTTCCTTCCACCTCTGCCTCTACCGTAAGAAGGCCGTCCTGGTAATCCTCGTCCAGAAGGGCATCCACCCTCCAGTCACTGACATAAACCTCCGGCAGGGAATACAGGTAAACATCCCTGAAAATACCGGAAAGTCTCCAGAAATCCTGATCCTCCAGCCAGCTTCCGTCGCACCAGCGCAGCACCTTGACAACCAGCTGATTTTCTCCGGCCTTTACGAATTCGGTTATATCATATTCCGCAGGAGTGAAGGAGCCTTCGCTGTAACCCACAAAGCTTCCGTTCACATAGACCTCCCCGCAGGATTCAATTCCTTCAAACCGCAGGAACAGCCGTCCGCCATCCGCCTTATCCGCGGTAAAGGTACGGGAATAAATTCCTACCGGATTATAGACTCTGGGAATCTCAGGCGGCATAATGTCCTCCGTCATCTCCCATGGATATTTCACATTCACGTACTGAGGATAATCATACCCCTGCATCTGCCAGTTGGCAGGCACCTGGATATGTCCCCAGTTATGTGTATCCATAAGGCACTCCAGACCCTGGGGATAAGCTTCGTCGCATTGATCCGGGTTTTCAAAAAAACGGAATTTCCAGGTTCCGTTCAGATCCGTAATATCCCGTGCTTCTTTATTCCAGGAAAGGGCATCCTCCACTGTGGGGAAAGGAATAATATCGCTGTGAGGCTTTGCCTTATTGATACGGAAGCACTCCGGGTTCTTTTCCCAGGGCATAAATCCGTTCGGTTGTAAGAGCTTGCTGTTCATGGTAAATGTACCTCCCTTTGGTTTTGAATAATCAATCTTAATCATATGATTTTTGCCGTCATTTGAAAATGTAAAATCTTGCAGACTATTTGTATTTTTCTGACTTAATTTTATACGCTCTTTTCATTAATAACTGCCACAGCTACCACAATACCTCCTATCAGCGCTGGCAGCAGGAATAAAAGGCCATAGCCTCCCGACAGCAGCAGTACGGCAACCGCCCCGCAGTAAAGGAAATACATGGTCAGGGGAATCCGCAGGAGCCTGTGCCACCACAGCCTTTTTCCCCGGATACACAGTATAAAACAGGCCAGAAGCAGGGCCGCGATCACTAAAAACCAGGCTCCGGTCAGCCAGATCAGCTGCATATCCTCTGTATAATAGGGTTCTTTTTCTCCTGTAAAAATACGAATGCTTTCCGTGAATATAAAGAAAACAGAGAGCAGTAATATGACAGGACTTGATGCATTGCTTTTCTTTTCCATCAGGCTTACCTCTTCTGCAGTACTATCTCATTTCTTTCCGGTACAGGCATGCTTCATAGGGCTGCATCAGCCTTCCCGGCTCTTTACAGCTGGACAGCAGGCCGCGGAAGCCCTCCGGCCTTGCCGGCCTCGTCAGAGGCTTTTCGCTGAGGTTGCATTCTATGTAAAACTCCTCTCCGTCAAGCTCCCGGAACCAGGTGAACAGATTTTTCCTGGAATGGTTGGTAATTCTGATTTCTCCGTAAATGAGGGCCGGATATTTTTTCCGGAGGGCAATCAGCTTTTTGTAAAAATAATAGATGGAATCCCTGTCCTCTTTCTGTTCTTCTGCCTCCTGCCACTTCATCATGGCTCTGGCATGATCCCTTGTCCCCGCCAGAATCCTGCGGAAGGCCTCTTCCTCGCTCATACTCCGGCAGAGCTCTTCGTACAGATTGATGCTTTCCACATCCCGGATCTGGGACATATCCGTAAAAGGCACATTGACGGCTCCCAGCTCCTGTCCCTGGTATAAAAAAGGCGTTCCCTTCAATGTGAACTGTATCATCCCCAGCAGCTTTCCTATGGCAAAACGGTAGCGGGGATCCTCGCTGACTTTGGAAATCATCCGCGGGTTGTCATGGTTATCATAAAAAAGTGACATCCAGCAGCGGTTTCCATACCCTTCCATCCACTCCGTATAATACTGCTTCAGATAATTCAGATCATAGCGGTACTCATCGAACCGCATATGCCCCGGCGTCTCCAGATGATCGAAGGAAAAAATCATATCCAGCTCATGCCTGTCCTCCCCGGTGAGAAGCTTGCCCATCTGCATACCGATGCCCGGAGTCTCTCCCACGGAAAAAGCTTCATAGGGGTCAAAAGCCATGCACCGCAGTTCACGCAGATAATCATGAAGGTGCGGGCCATAAAAATAATGCTCAATTCCCACATAGCCCAGCATATTTCCCACGGACTCATTTCCATAGGGCAGTCCCTCTTCTTTGGAAATATAGTTAATGACATCCAGCCGGAACCCGTCCACGCCCTTTTCCAGCCACCACTTGACCATAGTGTAAATTTCCCGGCGCATCCGGGGATTGTCCCAGTTGAGGTCCATCTGTTTTTTGGAAAAAAGATGGAGCGCCCATTCGTCATTTTCCGGGATATACCTCCAGGCATCCCCGTATTTTCCCTGACCGAAAAAAGAGGTCCAGTTATTGGGTTCCCGCCCGTCTTCGTTTTCCCGGAACAGATAATAGTCATGGTACGGGCCGTAAGGATCCCGCACCGCCTCCTGAAACCAGGCATGTTCATCGGAGGTATGGTTTACCACCAGATCCATAATCAGGCGCATTCCGCGGCTGTGCAGGCCTGACAGGAGGGCGTCGAATTCTTCCATGGTGCCGAATTCCTGCATTATTTTAAAATAATCCCTTATGTCATAGCCGTTATCGTCATTGGGGGAATCATACACGGGAGAAAGCCATACCGCGTCCACCCCAAGCCTGGAAAGGTAATCCAGCTTTCCGATAATTCCCTTAATATCACCGATTCCGTCCCCGTTCCCATCGCAGAAGCTCCGGGGGTAAATCTGATAGAAAACAGCCTCCTTCCACCATTTTTTCACAATTTCCGAATCGGTTTCATCCGGATAATCCGGTTCACTGTTCAGCAGGTTCAGAAAGGTCTGCCAGAAGCTGTCATCCAGTATTTTTTTCGTCAAAGCCGCCACCGCCTGCAGAGACATGGCGCCTGTTATCCGGTTGTCCAGAAGCCTCTCCTGCATGCCTGTCTGAAGCATGATTTTTTTCAGAATATCATGGCCGACCGGGTGTGTATAAACCTCCCTCAGGCTGCTTTTCATCGTCAGTTTTTCATTCATACCTTACTCTCCTTCCCCGGTACGTATATCGCCCCGTTCCCTCAGTTCCTTCAGGATCCGGGCATATAAACTGCTGTCGATTTTATACTTTTTCAGATAAAGCAGGAACCCGGCCAGAATACACAGCAGAGGAAAAATCATCATGGCCATTTTCATCATGAGAAGCCCCCCTGCCGTCACCTGCTCCGCACTCTGTGCATCCTTTATCCCGGAAACAATGACGGTAGCGCTCACAACGCCGCTTGCCACGGCCCCTCCCATCTTATTGATGAACGGCTGGATGGAAAAGGTAACGCTGTCATTACGCCTTCCTGATTTCCAGAAGCCGTATTCTACCGTATCCGCAAGAAACATCAGCATCATCAGCTGGATAAACGCCTGCCCGATAAAAAGCAGCACGCCCGCAATACCGATAAACAGCATGGTATCAAGCGGAGCAAAGAAAAATATCACATAACCGGCCACCACCAGTCCCGTGGAAAAAGCATACAGGGTCCTGCGTTCGAAATGCCGGCTGATAAGAGGGAACACCACCAGGGCCGCAATCTGGGAAACTCCCAGAATCAAGGCAAAAATGGAATACATCCCTTCATCCCCATAAGCATACTTGAAAAAATAAAGTCCGAAGCTTGTGGTTGTCGTATAGCCTATCATGAAAAGAGCCATGGAAACCGCCGTATACAGCAGCTGATCATTTCCGAATATCACCTTAAGCAGTTCTTTCAGGCTCGTATGCTTATTCTGCGCCACAAGATTCCTGGGCTCCTTTACGCCGACAAGGGTAATACACTGTCCCGCCCACATAATTCCGACTACCAGAAGAGAAAATGCAAAATATCCCTTCTGCATACTGCCAAGCGCATTTCCGAAAGCCGAGGTGATAGGCACAATACCCGCTACCACAAAAAACAGGCCCACATTGGCACAGATTCTCGCCACCGCGCCGATTTGCTCCCTTTCCTTCTGCTCCAGGCTCAGCGACGGCAGCATGGACCAGTAGGAAATATCATTCGCGGTATAGGCCAGCCCCCAGGCGATATAGATCAGGGCAAACACCGCAATATATCCTGCCCCCTGAAGACCGAAATCCGTGAAAAGCAATACGGTAAGCATACCGGATACCAAAGCCCCCAGCGCGATCCAGGATTTGAATTTCCCGAACCGGGTTTTGGTATTATCAACGATCACCCCCATGATCGGATCGTTGAGCGCATCAAAAATACGGGCACAAAGAACAATAACCGTAATCCACCACAAGGTAGACGTAGGCAGTTCAATAATGTCCGTAAGATAATAAATCAGATACATACTCACCATGGAATAGACCATATCCCTGCCTATCGTGCCTAAACCAAAGGTATACTTGTTGCGATTCCTGTTTTGTTTCACGTAAGCCCCCTTTGCTGTCCTGCCGGACCGTCCCCTTATGTCATATGTAATCCTTTATCCATATATAACTGTTCAATGCCTTCACAGTTACATCCATATATTCATTATGCCTCACCGCAGTCCCGGTTGCAACCAAAATTTGTGCAAAACAGCCAGTGCTTCATCCAGCCGGGAGCACTAGTACAGCATTCCATTACTGTGACATTAATGCAGCGCAGGATTAAGGCCGCAGGATTATTTGGCAATGCCTAAATCCTGCGGCCTTCAGACCATCTTTCCATATTTCATCTGCCTTTATAACTGCCCCTGACAATTCAGGCATCTGAACTGCTGCATCCGGTCAGCTTTTCCCTTCTTCCGCCCACTTTCTGCACTGTTCAATCTTAATAGTGGGATCGAAGCCCTGATCCACTCCCATCAAGCTTAACATCTCACAGGGAAACTCTGTGCATTCCCCGCAGTGATTGAGTTTTTTCTCCTCACAGCAGGCTTTTACACCGCATAAGCCTCCCCAGAAAGGTTTTTCCATGTTCAGACATCCGCTGCAGTGAACAGCCTCTTTTCTTTCACAGCTGTCGCAGCATACGCCGCATCTCGATTCGTACATAATTTCCTCCTTTGTAAATTTCCTGATACCGGCGTTACTCTACGCCATCCGGCCTGACCATCAGCTGTTCCTGCCTGTTTCAGACATTATACAGCTGCTGCCATGCCGCTTATAATTATCTATAAATTATACTACTGTAATATATAGTATATGTCAACATAAACCGATCGCTTCCGGACATATCCTTCAGGTCAGATATATACGCAGCAGTCTCTTTCTTTCAAAAGGCAAGGCTTCGGAAAAATCAAGACTGCTTTCCAAAGCCTTCCTTTACCGATGCAATCCATGTTTCAATTGCCTGAAATAAAATATGCTGCTGCTGCATGACTGCCTTTCCTGTCTCTGGGATTTCAGGAATGTCTTTTTTCCGATCAATATTATCCTCCAGATACGACTTGATATTTTTAACATTCCTTTCTATACTGTCCAGACACTGTCTCTGCTGTTCCGGAGACAGACTGTCCAGATTGACTATTACCGCATTAAAATCAAGAAAAATATAGATAGGCTTGGATGCAATATCCAGCATAAGCTTTTCAAATTCTTCATTTCCTGTTTCCGTTAAGGAATAGACCGCTTTTTCAGCCATTTTCCCCTCTTTTACAATCGTACTGCTGATATAGCCTTTTTCCTCGAGCTGGAGAACCTTCTTATATATGGATGGAGTGCTTATTTTCACCCACCTGGATATATTACGGTACTCCACTGTTTTCTGAATATCATAGGCGCTTAATGCCTCTTTTTTCAGTATTCCCAGCACTATCAAATCGATGGTAGCCATGACGTCCTCCTTTTTACTCTTGACAAGTACTATAAATTATAGTACTATATGCCCTGCGGATCAAGTACTATAATTTATAGTATTATATTTTACATCACAAGAAAGGAGATTTACTCATGAACGAAAAAAACAAAAAAATGGAGCTGCTGGGAAGTACTCCTGTTCCCAAAGCGCTTCTGGCTCTCGGACTCCCTACCATGATCGGAATGATGATTAATGCATTATATAATCTGGTGGATGCCTATTTTGTAGGAGGGCTGGGAACCAGCCAAATGGGGGCGATCACCATCGCCTATCCTCTGGGCCAGGTCGTTGTGGGGCTGGGGCTTCTGTTCGGAAACGGCGCAGCCTCCTACCTATCCCGCTTATTGGGACGCGGAGACAAAAAAACAGCCGACCAGGCTGCCAGTACCGCTTTATACAGCAGCATCTCTGTCGGAGCCGCAGTCATCCTATGTTCCCTGCTTTTCCTTCACCCGCTCCTCAGACAGCTGGGAGCTACGGAAAGCATCATGCCGTACGCCATAACCTATACGGGCATTTATATCGCCTCTTCTATTTTCAATGTATTTAATGTGACAATGAACAATATCATATCAAGCGAAGGCGCCGCCAAAACCACCATGTGCGTACTCATAACCGGCGCCGTCCTGAACGTGATCCTGGATCCCATTTTCATTTATACCCTGAATCTCGGCGTAGCCGGAGCCGCCATCGCCACCGCCATATCCCAGCTTGTTTCCACTCTGGTATATTTATGTTATATATTCAGTGGAAAAAGTGTTTTCAGCTTTCACATAAAGAAATGCTGTTTTTCCAGAGAAATCATGTCTGAAATATTGAAAATAGGAATTCCCACCCTGGTATTCCAGCTGCTGACAAGCCTTTCCATAACCCTCATCAACAGCGCAGCGAAAGGATACGGCGATTCCGTACTGGCCGCCATGGGCCCTGTAACAAGAATTATGTCTGTAGGAAGCCTTATGGTATTTGGTTTTATCAAAGGCTTCCAGCCCATTGCCGGATACAGCTATGGCTCCCGGAACTATGACCGCCTGCGTGAGGCAATCAAAACCTCCATTTTATGGTCTACGATATTCTGTATCGCCTTCGGATTAGCTGCCGCCTTATTTTCCACATTCATCATTTCCCAATTTACAAAGGGGGATACGGAAATGATACGCGTAGGCCAGGCTGCCTTACGGATAAACGGCCTTTCCTTCCTGCCTTTCGGTTTCTATACCGTTTATTCCTCACTTTTCCTGGCAATGGGCAAGGCAAAGGAAGGCTGCTTCCTCGGCGCCTGCAGACAGGGGATCTGCTTTGTTCCCGTCATACTGATTCTTCCTTTCTTCAGCGGAATAACCGGTATTATCTGTGCCCAGCCGATCGCGGATGTACTCTCCGCCGCCATCATCGTATTTATGGCCCTGCGGCTTCACAAAGAGCTTTCCGCTGCTGCTCCGGTTCTTCCGGACGATAGCCATACCGCTCTAAAAGGAGAAGCCTAAGCCTCCCGGCCGCACGCTGCGGCGCGCACCATAAATACCCGGTCGCCATACGGCAAGTGCCCGGCGCGGCCCGGCCATTAACAACACCCCTCCCTTACCGGAAAGAGAAAACAATATTTCATGCACAACAGCCTTTTCTATGATAAAATAATTGCAACTCATTTTTTTAACGAAAGGCTGAAAGGAACAATCATGAAACCGACCCGCATCCTGTTAATCCATACAGAAGAAACACGAACTCATTTCAACGCCCTCGGTATTGTGGAAAACGAACCGCTTGAAACAGAAATTTTATATACGGTCCTCAAACAAGCCGGCCACCCGGTCCGCATCTACGATCCGGACCGGGAGCCGGCCTGTTTTGAAGAACTTTTATCCTCTTTTGCCCCCGACCTGGTCTATGCCGACGGCGTAGTCAAGCAAGTTCCCTACATGCTTGACTACATGCAGCGCACCAAAGCATTTTCCCCAAAAACCGCCACGATTCTCGGAGGTGTTTTCGCCGAACACAATTACCGCTCCCTTTATAAGGACACCGTGGATTATATCTCCCGTTCCTACGATCCCTGTGTCATCTCAGCCCTTGCCTCCCTCCTGTCAGAACCGGATTTTCCCTCCTCCCTGCTGGAAAACCTGAACGGCCTGTGTTACCGCAGGAAAGACGGCAGCTGGACTGAAAATACGATACACCCCTATGATATCAACCTCCTCCCCCGGGATATAGACCGCTCCCATTTCTACCAATACCAGTCCCGCTTCCGGCTCCTCAAGCACAATCCCCTGGCCTGTGTCCGTTTTGCCTATTCCTGCTCCCACAAATGCACCTTCTGCTACCGCACCATGATGAACTGCGGCCGCTACGTACATAAAGATGTCCGGAACTTCGCGGAAGAAATCCGAAACATCCAATGCGACAACATCTACATTATAGACGACAATTTTCTCGTGGATCCCACCACCCTCTCACAATTTACTGCCGCGATCCGAGAACTCAAAATAAACAAAAATTTCATCTGCTATGGAAGATGCGATTTCATTCTGAAAAACAAAGACCTCATAAAAGAACTCACACAGATCGGCTTCCGCTATTTCATCGTAGGCTTTGAAGCAGTCCGTGATAACTACCTCCAAAAATACGACAAAAAAATCGAAGTAGATGACAGCCTCTCCTGCATCCGCTTTATGAAAAGCATCCACGCAGGCCTCTACGCCATGATGATAATCGACACAGACTTTACCCCCGCCGATTTCATCTCCATGTACCGCTGGGTAAAAGAACAGCAGCTCGAATACGTCATCCCCTCCATCATCACTCCCCTCCCCGGGACACAGATGTACGACGACTGCAAAGAAAAGCTCCTCACCACAGACTGGCGCAAATGGGATTACACCCATGTCCTCCTCCCCCCTGCCCACATGAGCACCCCCGCTTTTTACATCCGCTACCAGCTTCTCGTCCTCCGCCTGTTTTTCCTCGCCCGCCGCTACGGCTCCTACGACTTTATCAACGCCCCCAGCCTGATATCCCGTTTTCTCCTCAGCCGCTGAAAACAATACCCCTGACAATGGGAAGCCGAAAACCGCACCTGTAACAACAACCCAACACACTGAGAGGTAAACACATATGAACTACAAACACCTGATCGACGCAATAAAAAAATACGGTTCCACAGAAGAAGACATATGCCTTCACGGCACAGGCGTCCGCCCTGATCAAATTAACGAAAACGTCATCCTTGCCCCCTGGTGGGAACCCGATATCCTGCAAGACCTTGGCGACACCGAATACCTAAGCGAATCCCCCTCCGCCTCCATAAAAGTCTGGAACATAAAAAACAACAGCCTCAACATCACCTACATAAAAACCGGCATAGGCGCCCCCGTCCTCATGGACACCCTCCTCTCACTCGGCGTCACCAAATGCCGCAGAGCCATCTTCATCGGCTCCGTCGGCTCCCTTGACCCCCAAATAAACATCGGCGACATCGTCATCCCCGAATACAGCATCTGCGGCGACGGAGCCAGCCGCTACATAACCGCCGATACCCTCACCCACACCGACCCCTTCGGCGAAAAACAATACCCCGACCCCCAACTGCAAAACACCCTCTGCAAACACGCACGCCACATCTGCCAAACCAACAACGTCCCCCTACACAAAGGCAGAACCTTCAGCATCGACACCATCTTCGCCCAATTCGCCCACATCGAAGAAATAACAGCCATGGGCTGCAACATCATAGAAATGGAAACAGCCGCCGCCTTCAGAGCCGCCAAAACAGCCGCAATCCCCCTAACCGCCCTTTTCAGCGTCTCAGACAACACCATCACAAACAAATCCCTAATCAGCGGAAGAACAAAAGAAGAAATCCAACACCGCAAATTCACCCGAAACACCCTCATCCCCCAAATCCTCCTAAACACCTTCAAAGACCCAAGCTAAATAATCAAACACCCCCTTCCCCTTTTCCTCAATATCCTATATAATAATCTCCAAAGGGAAATTACAAAAGATTGTGCGGGAGGGATCAAACGGTTCTTTCCGCCTTGGCTTGCGTACGGCTGCGGTGGAAGCGCACGTACCTGTTTTCCCCCTTAATCAGCGCTGCTATTCTGGCAGCAGAATGGAGGAATTATGTCACAAAGAACAGACATTCACAAAGTACTAATCATCGGCTCCGGCCCGATCATCATCGGCCAGGCCTGCGAATTCGATTATTCCGGCACTCAGGCCTGTAAGGCACTGCGTAAGCTTGGATATGAGATCGTTCTTGTCAATTCCAATCCGGCAACGATCATGACGGATCCGGAAACAGCAGATGTAACCTATATTGAGCCGCTTAATGTAGAGCGGCTGGAGCAGATTATTGCCAAAGAGAGGCCCGATGCGCTTCTTCCCAATCTGGGAGGACAGTCCGGGCTGAATCTGTGTTCAGAGCTGAATAAAGCCGGCATTCTGGAAAAATACGACGTTAAAGTAATCGGCGTCCAGGTAGATGCCATCGAACGCGGCGAAGATCGTATTGAATTCAAAAAAGCCATGAACGAGCTTGGCATTGAAATGGCCCGCAGTGAAGTTGCCTACAGTGTGGAAGAAGCGCTTGCAATCGCCGACCGCCTGGGTTATCCTGTCGTTCTCCGTCCCGCCTATACCATGGGCGGCGCAGGCGGCGGACTTGTTTACAATGTGGACGAGCTCAAAACCGTCTGTGCAAGAGGCCTTCAGGCCAGTATGGTAGGTCAGGTTCTCGTGGAAGAATCCATTCTCGGCTGGGAAGAACTGGAGCTGGAAATTGTAAGAGACTGTGAAAACAACATGATCACCGTCTGCTTCATTGAAAACATCGATCCCCTCGGCGTACATACCGGTGATTCTTTCTGCTCCGCTCCCATGCTCACCATATCCCAGGACTGCCAGAAGCGTCTGCAGGAGCAGGCCTACCGGATCGTGGAAAGCGTTCAGGTCATCGGCGGCACCAATGTACAGTTCGCCCACGACCCGGAAACCGATCGTATTGTTGTTATTGAAATCAACCCCAGAACCTCCCGTTCCTCCGCACTGGCCTCCAAGGCTACCGGGTTCCCCATCGCACTGGTTTCCGCCATGCTGGCATGCGGCCTTACCCTGAAGGATATCCCCTGCGGCAAGTACGGAACCCTGGATAAATATGTGCCCGACGGAGATTATGTGGTTATCAAATTTGCCCGCTGGGCCTTCGAAAAATTCAAGGGTGTTGAGGATAAGCTGGGCACCCAGATGCGCGCGGTAGGCGAAGTGATGAGCATCGGCAAAAATTATAAGGAAGCCTTCCAGAAAGCGATCCGCAGTCTGGAAACAGGCCGCTATGGCCTGGGGAATGCCGGGAACCTGGGAAGCAAAACAAAAGAACAGCTTCTCGCTCTTCTGATCACCCCTTCCAGCGAACGTCATTTCATCATGTACGAAGCTCTCCGCAAGGGTGCCACAGTAGAAGAAATCCATGAAATCACAAAGGTGAAAACCTATTTTATCACACAGATGCAGGAACTGGTGGAGGAAGAAGAAGCCCTTGCAGCATGCAGAGGAAGCCTTCCTTCCGACGAAAGCCTTATCAAGGCTAAAAAAGACGGCTTTTCCGATAAATACTTAAGCCAGATTCTGGCTGTCCCTGAAGATGACATCCGCAGCCGCCGCATTCAGCTGGGTGTGGAGGAAACCTGGGAAGGCGTCCATGTCAGCGGCACGCCGGACAGTGCTTACTACTTCTCCACCTACAACGGAGAAGACAAAAACCCGATAAGCACCGATAAGCCCAAAGTAATGATTCTGGGCGGAGGCCCCAACCGCATCGGCCAGGGCATTGAATTTGACTACTGCTGCGTCCATGCTTCACTCGCCCTGAAAAAGCTGGGCTTTGAAACCATCATTGTCAACTGCAACCCGGAAACCGTGTCCACGGATTACGATACCTCCGATAAACTGTACTTTGAACCTCTGACCCTGGAGGACGTTCTGAGCATCTACAAAAAAGAAAAGCCCGTGGGTGTTATTGCACAGTTCGGCGGCCAGACCCCGCTGAATCTGGCGAATGAACTGGAAAAGAACGGAGTTAAAATTCTCGGTACCGCCCCTTCCGTCATCGATCTGGCGGAAGACAGAGATCTGTTCCGCGCCATGATGGAAAAACTGGAAATCCCCATGCCGGAATCAGGAATGGCCACCACTGTGGAAGAAGCGCTGGAGATTGCCGGACGGATCGGCTATCCTGTCATGGTTCGCCCTTCCTACGTATTAGGCGGCAGAGGTATGGAAGTTGTATATGATGAGGAAAGCATGGCAGGCTATATGAAAGCCGCGGTAGGCGTAACTCCCGACCGCCCCATCCTCATTGACCGTTTCCTGAACCATGCCATGGAATGTGAAGCCGACGCCATCAGTGACGGTACCCATGCTTTTGTTCCTGCCGTTATGGAGCATATCGAGCTTGCAGGCGTTCATTCCGGAGATTCTGCCTGCATCATTCCTTCCGTCCATATTTCTGCGGAAAATGTGGAAACCATAAAGGAATATACCAGAAAAATAGCGGAGGAAATGCATGTCAAAGGCCTGATGAACATGCAGTATGCCATTGAAAACGGCAGGGTTTATGTGCTGGAGGCCAATCCCCGCGCATCCCGTACGGTTCCGCTGGTATCCAAGGTCTGCAATATCCGTATGGTGCCGCTGGCCATCGATATCATAACCTCCGAGCTGACCGGGAAACCCTCTCCCGTACCCACTCTGCATGAGCAGTATATTCCTTATTACGGAGTAAAGGAAGCGGTATTCCCCTTCAATATGTTCCCGGAAGTAGATCCTGTCCTCGGGCCGGAAATGCGTTCTACCGGTGAAGTGCTCGGACTTTCCTATTCCTATGGCGAAGCCTTCTATAAGGCCCAGGAGGCAACACAGTCCCGTCTTCCTCTGGAAGGCACCGTGCTGATTTCCGTGAACCGCAAGGATAAAGCGGAAGTGGTTGAGGTTGCACAGGCCTTTGCAGATGCCGGTTTCCATATCGTAGCGACCGGAAATACCTGCAGCCTGATCCGGGAAGCCGGAATCGAGGCGGAAAAAGTCAATAAGCTGTATGAAGGCAGGCCCAACATCCTGGATCTCATTACCAACGGCAAAATCCAGCTTGTGGTCAACAGCCCCGTCGGTAAGGAAAGCGTACATGACGACAGCTATCTTCGCAAAGCAGCCATCAAAGCGAAGATTCCCTATATGACCACCATTGCTGCCGCTCTGGCAACCGCCCATGGTATTAAATATGTGAAAGACCATGGCAACGGAGATGTGAAATCCCTGCAGGAGCTTCACAGCGAAATTAAAGCTAAATAATTCGGCATGCTGCATTAAAAAAGCCTTGTACTTGATTTCCGGAAAGTGTTATGATACACTCCCGGAAGGAGTACAAGGCTTTTTTATCTTTTCATTTCAGAAACTCTTTTTGCCATTTATTTTATGAAAATACTTACCTGCATACTTACTGACTAACATTGTATACTACTATAATGTAACCAGATCTTGGAGTGCAAATTACCTCATTTTCCAGAAAACCTAAAAATCAGTTAATCTAAGTAATTTAGCAAAATCATAAAATGATAAAAATTCTCCATTATTATACATATCAATTAAAACATCCAAGCTTACTAATTTTACAGAACTAGTTTCATTCTCCTGCAAAACCAAGTTATTTAATTCTACTTCTTGATGAAATAACCATACATCACATATAGCATGAATATCTTCAAAAAAATATGATGTCAAAAATCTTCCATTTTCAGGTTTAAGTAACAGCCCCACTTCCTCCTTAGTCTCTCTAACTGCAGCTTCAATACTCGTCTCGCCAAAGATTACACCTCCACCTGTACACTCCCACATTCCCCCAAAACTTTTATTCTCAGCCCGCCTGGAAATCAGATAATTGGATTTATAATCTTTAATCCAAGCATGTACAATCAAATGGTATTCTCCATTATTTAATTGTGTATCCCGTTCAACAATTCGGCCAACTGGTACTCGTTCTTTATTAATCACTTCTACCATTTCCATATCAATTACTCTTCTTTCATATCAGAAATATGTATCTTGAGCAATATACTATAATACCTTCTTCTTTTTAAATTTTCATAATAATCCATAATAGACTTCCGCATTCCCGTACCGGTTTGCCAGATTGCCCGTCACCACAATACGGATATGATTTTCTCCTTCTTTCAGCCAGTCAGTAAGCTTCACCTCATGAGGATTCCAGAAGGTAACACCCGCAAAGCTGCCGTTTATGTAATATTCCACCATCTCTTCCGCCGAAACAGGAAGCACCCATTCGGTATCATCCTTTCCAGTGGTTTCCTTTTTCCCCTTTTCCCAATAAAAGCTTCCTTCGTATTCCTTTTGAAGAGCGTCCGTATTTTCTCCGACCAGCTTCCAGTTTTGGATTTTTATTTCTTCTTTTCCCGGACGGTACCTGAGGCCAGCCTGTTCGTACTCCTCCGGCGTACATAGAATCAAAAGTAGGCTTTCCCTCCTTGCCAGCTCCAGATGAAAGGCCATGCGGCCCTCCTGCTGCCGTACCGGGATTCCATAGCATTCATTCTTCCACAGGTCATAGGCTGCCAGACAGCTGTCGACCTTATTTCCTGCTTCTATTTCCGTCTCCTCCGAGACAGCCGTTTCCCCCTCATTCACGATAAAGAAGCATTCCTTCCCCTCCTTGATAAAATGAGTAAGCCGCAAAGTGGGGCAGGCATTCTTAAGCCTCAGTTCCTGCTCCCCCGCTTCTTTGGCCGAACGGATTCTTTTCACCGACGGCATCCCGCCGGGCAGTAAGCTGTGAACTTCATCTCCAAAAACACAGCTGTACGCCTGTCCGGCGCAAACCAGTTTCCCATTTTCTTCCCTACAGCCTTCCAGGCAACGCAGGGGAAGATAATTGAATACCACCTGTTTTTCATAAAATTCCTTTACTTCCTTCCAGTGCAGGTTTCGATTATCACACAAAACCGCCACATCGGCACAGTTCTTCCCATCCGTTCCCATATAGGACAGTCGGCTCATATAGCCGGAAATCTGTTCATAATGGTTCCACCAGATACTGTTTGCCCCCACATCCGGCGGACGTTCTTCCTTTCTCGCGCCTTCAATACTGTAATAAAATGCATGAGGTATAAACAGATTCACACCCCGGACCGCCAGCCAGTCCAGATACCATTTCATATCGCTGCCCGTAAAATACCAGGGAATCGTGACACCATCCGCTGTTCTGTTGCATGCGCCAAAGCATTCATTGGAATTGCGCCGTCTTCCCATCAGCCTTGCGGCATCTGAAGAGCATTTTCCCATGACACTGTCCATCCCTTCCAGGCCGCCTTTTTCCGGCGCCACCCAGCGCAGGGCCAAATCCTGCCCGGGTATATGGAAATACTGCTGCACATCAATATCATCGCTTTGATGAGGATGTCCCATAAGGGCGATGCCATGGGCTTCACACCAGGAAGACAGCTTCCCGTAATATACCCGGCCTTCCCTGTCCGTAATCACCTGATGATAAACAGCGGTTGTTCTATTTTCTCTTCCTTCAAAAAGAGCTTCCAGCTCCTCTGTTTTTCCGCCCCGGCTGCAGATTTCCTCTTCCAGCCCCGGCGTCCAGGGAAAGAAAGGCTTTTCCGCAGTACCCAACCCGTTTCTGCCAAGAATACTGGGTTCATCGGTAAAAAAGCCGATTATTGTAGAACCGAAATATTCCTTCAGAACCTCATAATAGCGTTCATGGGTGAACTTCAGGAACAAATCCACCGCCTTCGGATTCAGAATATCTGCGCTTAAAGGCGCTCCCGGCTCCCCGTCGTCCTCCCCGAAATGAATGCCCCGTATCGTACCCTGGTTATGCCTGCATACCAGAAATTTTCCATTTGCCAGCCGGGCAACCACCCTCTCCTCACCGACGTGATCGTTCTCGTCCCAGTCATCTTCCAGTGTAAGGCCGACGGATGCCAGGGCCGGATCGGCAGCCGCAATCATACCATGAGCGGAGCCGGAAGGATACATGCCTTCATCATACAGCACAACCTGCATCCTTTCTTCGTGGGCTGTTTCCACCGCAGTCTTCACATAATGCATAAAAGCATCGGACAGGTAAGGAATGCTTTCCGGGATTCCCATTCTGGGATGCAGGACAAATCCATAAATCCCCTTATCCCTGAAATCCCGGATTTGACGTATGATCTCCTCATCTGTAAAATCGCCGTTGAAGAACCAGAAGGGAAAGGCTGTATATTCCCGATCCGGTTTCCTCAGTTTTTCTGTTAATGTTATCAGTCCCATATCATTCCCCTTTTAATGTAAGCGTTTACACACAGTATAGCATAAAATTTTCTAAAATTAAATACTGGAATGATCCTTAATTTTCTTTTTTACATTAGTATTCCCATATCGTATCTTGCCGGAATCCAGCTTCTATCCTATCCATATTCCTTTCCTACTCTCCTATTCATCCGCATTTCCTACATCCCCGCCTGTCGTAAATATAAATGGACTTACAAGGTCATTGAAACAGCATTGTAATAAAATCACATGTATGGTATGGTTTTTATTGATTAACTACATGAAATCTTCAGACAAAAAACAGACAGGAAGAGTAATAGAAAAGAAAGCGCTTTCAGCATTCCTGAATTGGATGTCATTTTAATAACGAGCACACAAAAGTGTGCAGACAGGAGAAAAAATGATAAGAATAGTTCCTATGAAAGCAGAACATATTCCGGATGCCGTTAATTTATGGAAAGAGCAGTTTGTCAGGTATTGTTACAGTAATTCATTCCCGGATTTTACTGCCGGAGGTCTGCCGGTTATAAATGCATATCTCAAAGAGCAAACAGAAAAAGAGAATGCCATAATAATAAAACGTGACAGCGATATCATCGGGTATATGGCATGGATGTATTTTGATTTTCATAAGGAAAGGACTGCATTCCTACCCACTGCTGCCCACGCTGCTTCGCCACATGATGATATCAGAATATATGAGGAAATGTATTACCATGCCGCTCAGAAATGGGTGGATGATAAGCGATTTAACCATTTATGGATGACTTATTCTGATAATCACCCCCTCAGAGAAAAATTATATGATATTGGCTTCGGCTCCTATGTCATCGATGCATGTCAATCGACCGGTGCGCTGAACTTATCCGTTACATGCGATTATGAGATATCCTCCTCCGGAATAAAGGATGTTGATGAACTGCTTGCATTCGCTAACCTTTCAAACGAATATTATACGGCAAGCCCTGTCTTCTTAAAGAGGAATGAATATTCAGCAGCCGAAATCACGGAATTTCTGAAGGAAGGTTATATTCTGACCGCCCGTGATAAAGGCAGAATTATCGGAGTAATGAGTTTTTCCCTGGATCCGGGGTATCATTTTGAACATTTAACTGCTGCTGACAGTTCTTCCATTAAATTTATAGGTGCGTTCATACATTGCGACTATCGCGGAAGAGGCATCGGTACCGCTTTGCTGGAAAAAGTATTCGCCATCTGCAGGGAAAAGCGTAAATCCTATCTTCATGTGAGTTTTGAAACGGCTAATCCGGATGCAGTACATTTCTGGCCGAAATATTTTAAACCGGCGATCCACTCCGTCAGAAGAACAATTAATAAGGATATATAAATATTTTTTGTCACAAAGTATGTTTTCCGCAGTCTAACTGTATAAAGGAGGAAGAATTCTATGAATAACAATCGCACTGAAATAACCCCCGATGCTGTGGAAAAGGCAGTTTCCGGGGATCGTAAGGCCCTGGAGGAACTGCTTACGGGCATACAGGATCCCGTATTCCATCTTTCCCTGCGTATGCTGGGAAGCATACCCGATGCAGAGGACGCCACACAGGAAATCCTTTTAAAGGTTATGACACATCTTTCCTCATTCCGTGGGGAAAGCGCCTTTACCACCTGGGTTTTCCGCATTGCCGTCAATCATCTGAAGGATTACAAAAAGCATATGTTTGCCAACCATCCTTTAAGCTTCGAATATTATGGAGCGGATATTGACAGCGGAAAGGAAAAGGAAATACCCGCCCTTTCCCCGGAACTGGATCATGACCTTCTGGAACAGGAGCTGAAGCTCTCCTGTACCAATGTCATGCTTCAATGTCTGGATCCGGAAAGCCGCTGCATCTTTATTCTGGGAACCATGTTTCAGGCCGACAGCCGGATTGCCGGCGACATTCTGGATATGACGCCTGAAAATTACCGGCAGAAGCTGTCCAGGGCCAGGAAGAAAATGTCCGCTTTCCTGAAAGAATACTGCGGACTGACCGGCGGAAAATGCGCCTGCAAAAGAAGAATCCCCTACGCAGCCGCCACACACCGCATCCATCCGGAAGCTGTGGAATATTCGCCGCTGGCGGTTCCCAATCCGGACGCGGATGAATTTGTTAAGCACATGGAAGAAATCGATGACCTTTCCCTGCTTTTTTCTTCCCTCCCCACCTTCCGCGCCACTGCCGAGGCCAGAAAATTCCTTTCTGATTTTCTGAGTTCCGACAGATGCAGCTATATTATGAACGCATAAGGAGAAAAAATGTGATATGAATGATAATTGTATGCTGGCCTTTCTGAACGCTCTGAAGGAAAATAATACAAAGGAATGGATGAGCGCCAACAAGAGCTGGCAGAAGGAAGCCAATGCAGACTTTGAAAAGCTTTTATGCCGGATTCTTTCTGAACTTTCCGCCGCCGGCTGCCCCATGTCGGGGGGACATGATGTGAAAGATTTTATCATGCGGTATGCCCGGGATACCCGTTTCAGTCATGACAAATCCCCTTACCATGCCTCTCTGAGAGCGCATCTGTCCCCGGCAGGACGGCTCCCCATTCCGGTAGGCTTCTATATCCACCTTGAACCGGGAAACAGTTTTCTCGGAGGAGGGCTTTTTGCATCCCAGTTTAAGGATGCCACCTCCATGATACGAAATCACATCGTTTCCCATGGAGAGCAATGGGAAGCGATCCTCCGGGAACCAGCCTTTGCAGAAAAGTTTGTTCTGGTCGGGGAAAAGTTGAAGAATGTCCCCAGGGAATATGATGCGGCGCTTTCCGTCAGTGAATACCTGAAGCATAAAAGCTGGGCAATCGAATATCCGGTTTCCGATGAAGAGCTGAAGCATGCGGAACTCTTTGCCCAAAACGCGGCTGCCGTTTTTCTGCTGATGAAACCCTTCAACGATTTCCTGAATCAGGCCCTGGAGGGCTTTCATATGCCGGAGCGGGGGTGAATCACCATCTGGTGTCAAGCCCCAGCTTTTCCTTAATCAGAAGTTTTGCCCGGTTAAAGCGCTCCAGATAATCTCCCGCCAGAGAAACATAAGAAAGGCCTTTCTGTTCAAAAAGTTCTTTTATCTGTCTGCTGTATTTCTCTCTGTCAGCGGCGATCCTCTCATTTCTGGTGCCGTCCTGGACAAACTCGACGGTGGGCTCCAGAAACAGAATCAGGTCATAGCTGTTTAAAGCTGTTATCGCATCCGCCAGTGCCTCGCATTGGCGGATTTCCTCTTCCCCGCATAACAGGAACCGGGAATAAAACCTGGTGGTAAGGGCATCCGTGTCCACAAACAATACTCTGCTGCAGGCTTTCAGGGCATCCAGCTCCTTCACCTTATGGCGGAGCAGGATCTGGTGAAAGTCCTCCGCAATCATCCATTCCTCTCCTCCTGCAAAATCAGTGACATCCCGTCCCACTTCTTCCACACAGCAGGTGTTATAGGCAAGAGCCAGATTTTTTACAAGGGTTGATTTTCCGGTGCTCTCCCCTCCCACTACCAGGACCTTTCCTGCATAATAGGGCCTGCAGACTGCGGGAATATAGTCCCAGTTATCAAATGCCCATTTCCGGATATCCGTGGAGCTGACAGGGACCTCCTGCCTGTCAAAATAAATAATTTCACTTTCCGGGCAGTACAGGCTTTCAAACCGGTTGGTACCCAGATAATCAGTACCGCAGAATACGGCATCTATGGGCTTTCCTATGATGCCTTTGATATCTGCCGCCCCTTTTTCCCAGAAATAATCTGTATTATAGGCTTCCTTATCCACGGCTTTATCTTCTACAAGCCGCAGCTTCACATTAGGCAGATGGCGGCAGCTGTTATGAAGCCAGCGATGGCGAAGCTCCTTTGAGGTGGACTCCCGCCCCTCACACCAGCTGATCATCACATAAAGCTCCTCACACATGGAAGCCGCCCTTATGATATCGTGTATATGACCTGTATGAAGGGGATCAAAGGAACCCCCGAACATCCCTGTTTTATATTTCATTTCTGTTCCGCCCTCCTGCTTTCCACATACCATTTATGAAGCATAATTACGGCATTCAACAGATAAACGGACCACATAAGGAGCGTAGCGATATCCGTTCCCCCGTTTGCATAATCCACCGCCCACATATATACGGTTACCACATCCACCACAATCCAGAGAATCCACTGCTCCATCAGACGCTTTACGCTGAACAGCATAGCCAGCACACTCAGACAGGTGGACAGACTGTCCGTGAAGGGCAGGCTCCCTCCCAGCGCTTTCAGAAGCAGGCCATAGCCGTAAACGCAGGCAGCGGCGATTCCGGCGGCCGCCAGATCTCCCTTCAGGGAAAGCCTTGTTTTGACCACCTCCCCTGTTTCCTGGTTCCTATACTTTTTCCACATAAACCAGCCGGCGAACTGCATGGGGACATAATAAACCACATTCAGCATGACCTCTCCCAAATATCGGGCATCCCATGCTATCCAGGCATACAGAATCGTATTCACCAGCCCGAACAGGTAACAGCTCATCTTTCCCTTTCCGGTAAGGATAACACAGATCACTCCTGTTACGGCGGCTGTGATTCCTCTTGCATCATCTCCCCAGTACCGAGAAAGAAGGACAATGATTCCTGCTGCCAGAACCAGCCAGATAACCTCCCATTTTTTCCAGTCAGCGGTTTCCGCTTTCAGAAATGCTTTCCATCTGTTCATTTTTCCCTGTCTCCTCTCCGTTCCCCTTCCGTCTGTAATACTGGCTGGGCCTGTGGGAAACCCCGGTTGTATAATGTTCCGTCTCCTCCACCAGATCCTTTATCTTCTTGCGGAAATTAGCCTTATATAATTCTTTTCCCAGCAGGATTTCATAAATCCGCTGAAGCTGGGGAAGGGTGAATTCTTCCGGCAGAAAGGCGAATGCCACATCCGTATATTCCGTTTTATTTTTTATCCGTTCCCTTGCACAGGCGATCATCTTTTTATGGTCGAAGGCTATTTCCGTCTCTTCTGCAAACAGCTCTTCCACAGGATACAGACTCACCTGCGTTGTCCTTTTTCCCCTAATCAGATGAATTTTATGTATGGGCACAAGCGCCATGTAGGAAACCGATATGATCCGCATTCTCGGGTCACGCTCCGGCTCCCCCCAGGTATACAGCTGCTCCAGATAAATATCTGTCAGCCCTGTTTCCTCTTCGATTCCCCTGTATGCCGCTTCCTCCAGAGACTCCCGGATATTAACAAACACACCCGGCAGAGCCAGCTTGTTTTGAAAGGGCATCTCTTCTCTCCTTATCATGACCAGCTTCAGAGTACCATCTTCTATGGTAAATACCAGTAAATCTACGGCAACCGATGGTTTTTCATAATCCTCCGGATGGTAATTGTTCAGGAATTCCTGCTCAGATGAAGTCATGGTTTCCCTCCTTTGACGGAATTGGATCGTTAGTATCTATTTACTACTAACTGTATATTAGTATATTTTTGCTACTAAGTCAAGTAGTTTTTCTTTCCCCGCAGCAATTGAGTTACAGCTCAGCCGTATTTTCTGAACAAACCTTATTCAAAAAAAACACAGAGACCTTATCGGCCCCTGTGTTTCTCTTTTCTTTTCTGCTGCTTCTGCTCAAACCGCCGTTCCTTTTCAGCCTCCTTTTGCTCCCGGCTATAGACGCGGCGCTCCGTTTTCATAAGCTCCTGCTGCAGTTTTAATGCCTGCTGGGATTTTGTCCCGATGCCCGGCTCCCGAAGCTCCCTTTGGGCCATCCGCTGCATCCGTTTGGGATTGGATCCCGTTTCCTTTACCACAGTCTCCACTGACGGGCCAAACCGCAGCTTATCATAATTTTCCAGAAGGAATGCAAGCACCTCATAATCCTTCGGTTCCGCACCAAACGTCACCTTGGAAACCGATACGCAGTCCTCCCGGATGCGCTCAAAAACGCCTACCCAGAAGGGTTCCTCGAAAAATACCCGAAACACTGCCGTCTGCCTCACCAACTCCGTCGATCTGTCCATAAAAGAATCCTCCTTTAATTTTATGAACAAAGAACGGACGACCAAGGAGGAGGGCTACTTAGAAGCAGGCTTGCTGCTTCCGACCGGACTACCAACCGGCTCCGCATGTCTCAGACATGCTCTGTGTTTTTATCTTTGCAGCTTTATTATAATACAAGTTTTCTGAATTCTCCACTAAAACAGCTTTCCATTTATGTTCTACCTTCCGCGTTCATTTATGTTATTATATCTTATAAGAGGTCCTCCGCATCAGCGTGGTTTATATAACATTTGGGGGAAAATAAGACATATACTGCAGGGAGAATGGGAAATGGAATGGCTGGAAGCAATGAAGGAGTCCATCAATTATATGGAAGATCATCTGCTGGAGGATATCACTCCGGATGATATTGCGCGGCAGGTGAGTATCTCCTCTTTTTATTTTCAGAAGGGCTTTAAAATCATTACCGGAATGACAGTTGGAACTTATCTGCGTAACAGACGCCTGTATCTCGCAGCCCTGGATATCCTGACAGGAAACGATAAGGTGATTGACCTTGCTTATAAATACAGATACGAAACTCCTGAAAGCTTTACCAAAGCCTTCAGCCGTTTTCATGGGCTGGCGCCGGTCCAGCTGAAGAAACAGCCTCACAGACTTCATGTTTTTCTTCCCCTTCTGATTAAGATTTCGGTTGAAGGCGGGAGCCAATTGCATTTTACCCTGGAACAGATGGATTCCTTTCCAGTTATCGGGTTGGAGCGTACCTTTCTTTATGACACCGCCTATGATGAAATTCCTCCCTACTGGGCATGGTTCTGTCAAAAGGAAAGGGGGATGTGCTGTTCTCAACTGGGTGGGAGCAGAAATTTAGGTAAATACGGCATCTGTGTTACAGAGGAAGAGGATCCGATAAGCTTCCGGTATCTCATCGCAGGCGATTATGAAGGGGATGTGGTTCCGGAGGGCATGAAGGTAATGGAAATTCCTGCATGTACCTGGGTGAAGTTCAGCTGCACGGGCCCCCTACCCGGCGCATTCCAGGCCACGAATACGCGCATTTTCAATGAATGGCTTCCCGGTAATACCCGGTATGAAATCGCCCTTGGGCTGAATATTGAAATGTATACTCCGTGTGATACCTCATCTCCTGATTATTACAGTGAAATTTGGATTCCTGTAAACGTAAAATAGCGGTTATATATATGTATTCCTTTTATTTCTCTGCCTCCCGTATCCAATCCAATAATTCCCTTCTCACCAGCGATAGGACGCGTGCCGCATTCCGGCGTCTTACGTCATTTCCGCATAGGACAGTGTTCAGGGTGGCTGCATTCTGATAGGTACTTACCGTAAGCTGAAAATCGGGCGCTTTGCGGTATGCACCGGTAAGAAAACATTTTCTGGTACGGCATCCGCGGAAATGTACCCCTTCACTGTCTATCACACCTATATTGCTATAGGAAAAAGGTACCGACGGGTATCCTGTCCTTACCGGATATTTCAAAAGGGGCGGCGGAATCCGGCCTCCCAGCCGCTGCAGCAGGGAAAGGCCGGCGAAGCAGCGTCTTCTTTTTTTCTG
>OLRD01000612.1_pt1 | contig 27433 bp, 26 predicted proteins | sample 1672051 | NCBI WGS metagenome assembly OLRD01 (sample SAMEA3136640, study PRJEB25190) | human gut metagenome | biome: human gut; feature: human-associated habitat; material: faeces | place: Austria | collected 2013 | reverse complement strand
TACTGGCGCACCATGTTTGCCTTTGAGAACTGGCACAGCGCCCTGGAGATGAAGCTCTACTTCCAGCGCTTCATCCACCACATCGCGGGGCTCCCCGACTTCAGCGCCCTGAAGTTCACCCGGTACAACCAGTATGAGTCCCTGATCCTGCCCATGCAGAAGTACCTGGAGGAGGCCGGGGTGGACTTCCGCTTCGGCACCGAGGTCACCAACGTGATCTTTGACATCCGGGACGGCAGAAAGACGGCCACCGCCATCGAGTGCCGGGTCAACGGCGCGGAGCAGGGCATCGTCCTCACGGAGAACGACCTGGTGTTCGTCACCAACGGCTCCTGCACCGAGGGGACCATCTACGGCGACCAGGACCACGCCCCCAACGGGGACGCGGAGGTGCGCACCAGCGGCTGCTGGAGCTTGTGGAAGAACATTGCCAAGCAGGACCCCGCCTTTGGACGGCCGGAGAAGTTCTGCTCCGACATCTCCAAGACCAACTGGGAGTCGGCTACCATCACCACTCTGGACGATAAGATCCTCCCCTATATCACCAACATCTGCAAGCGGGATCCCCGCACCGGAAAGGTGGTCACCGGTGGCATCGTCAGCTGTCAGGACTCCAAGTGGCTGCTGAGCTGGACCATCAACCGCCAGGGGCAGTTCAAGGAGCAGGAGCCGGAGAAGGTGTGCGTCTGGGTGTACGGCCTCTTTACCGACGTACCCGGCGACTATGTGAAAAAGCCCATGAAGGAGTGTACCGGAAAGGAGATCACCCAGGAGTGGCTCTACCACATCGGCGTGCCGGTGGAGCAGATCCCGGACCTGGCCGCCCACAGCGCCGTGTGCGTCCCCACCATGATGCCCTACATCACCGCCTTTTTCATGCCCCGGACCAGGGGAGACCGGCCCGATGTGATCCCCGACGGCTGTGTGAACTTCGCCTTCCTGGGCCAGTTTGCCGACACCCCCCGGGACACCGTGTTCACCACCGAGTACTCCGTGCGCACCGCCATGGAGGCCGTCTACGGCCTGCTGGGGGTGGACCGGGGCGTGCCCGAGGTGTGGGGCAGCGTGTACGACATCCGGGAGTTGCTGCACAGCACCGTCTGCCTGATGGACGGCAGGTCCCCGCTGGATGTCTCGCTGCCCGGTCCTCTGGAGCTGCTGAAAAAGCCCCTGCTGAAGGCGGTCCGGGGGACCGTCATCGAGAAGGTCCTGCGGGATCAGGACGTGCTTCGGGACGGCATGTGACCGTTGGGTTCTGCCATTCTGCGTCCTGAAAACCGAGGAGACGACCGTTACCCAGAATACTTTCATCCCTAACCGGGGCCTCCTTCTCAAAGATTATCGCCCGTCATGAGATTGAAAACATTGATATAATGACAAATGAAAGAGGATCGTATCGAGTTATGATACGATCCTCCTCTATTTCAGATTCCCCACCCCCAGTATCCCCCGCATCATCTCATACCACTTGGCCGCTGTGTGCCTTGTCACTCCGGCGCCTTTGGCGATGGCCCGGTAGCTGGTCACGTCAGGATGGAACTTCATATACATCCCAAATTGCAAACCTCCGCACAAATCACTTGCCACAGCGCGCAAGCAGTTGTATAATTCCCATTGAAAAGTAGTATAATAAATCCGAAAAGTTTTCAGTGAGGTGTGGCGCTATGGAGATCAAACGGGACCGCTATCTGAACAAGCTCATATCCTTCATGTGGGATGGACAGGTGAAGGTTATCACCGGCATCCGCCGCTGCGGAAAGTCCTACCTCCTCCGCAATCTGTTCCGCACTTATCTGTTGGGGGAGGGCGTTCCGGCAGATCACATCCTCTCCTTTGAGTTGGATCTGGCCCGTGATATCCGGTACCGGAATCCGCTGGAGCTTGCAAGCCGTGTCCGGGAGATCGTTGAAAATCAGAGGGAGCAATTCTATCTTTTCGTAGACGAGATCCAGATGTCGGACGAAGTGCCGAATCCCTATAACCCGGACGGGAAGAAGATCACCTTCTACGATGCGCTCAACGATTTGAAGTCCCTGTCCAATCTGGACATCTATGTGACCGGAAGCAACTCCCGGATGCTCTCATCAGACATCCTCACCGAGTTCCGGGGGCGCAGCGACGAGATCCGGGTGCATCCGCTCAGCTTTGCGGAGTATTACTCCGCCGTGGGCGGGGACAAGGAGGACGCATTTGAAAATTACGCCTTCTACGGCGGGATGCCGCTGATCTTGTCTCGTCCCACTGACGCGGCGAAAATGCAGTACTTGAGTTCTCTCTTCTCTGAAGTTTATTTGAAGGACATTGTGGAGCGTAAGAAGGTCAAACGGGAGGATGTGCTTTCGGATATTCTGGACCTGCTATGCTCATCGGTGGGATCTCTAACCAATCCAACCAGGGTGGCGGACACCATCAACTCCAAGCAGAAGCGGAGCGGCGAGAATACGGTTTCCCCCAACACTGTGAAAGCGTATATGGATCACTTGGCGGACGCGTTCCTTTTTACTGAGTGCAAGCGCTGGGATGTCAAGGGGAAAAACTATTTCGATTACCCCAACAAATATTACTGTGATGACATCGGCCTGCGGAATGCCCGCATCGGCTTCCGCCAGCAGGAGATGACCCACATCATGGAGAACATCATTTTCAATGAGCTGATGGTGCGGGAGTGCGCAGTGGACATTGGGATCGTGTACAGCAATGAGCGAAATTCCAAAGGAAAACTGACCCCGGTAGCACGGGAGATCGACTTCATTGCTACTTCTGGCGGAAAAAAGACTTATATCCAATCCGCCTACGCGCTTGGGACGGAGGAAAAGTCTGTCACGGAAAACAAACCGCTCTCCCTGACGGGGGACTCTTTTCCGAAGATCATCGTCCGGCACGACATTCGGAAGCGTTGGTATGATGACAACGGTATCCTCAACATCGGAGTTCTGGACTTCCTGCTGGACGATACATTGGTCTGAGCAGCGGATCGCCTGGATCGCAGAAAAAGGCTGGTATCAAAGTGTGATACCAGCCTCTTCCGCATTTTACGCCGTCCGCCCCAGCATCCCCTGCATCATCTCATACCACTTGGCCGCCGTATGCCGGGTCACCCCAGCGCCTCTGGCGATGGCCCGGTAGCTGGTCACGTCGGGGTGGAACCTCATGTACGTCCAGATCTTCTTCTGCGTTTTGGTGAGCTTATCCGGTGGAGTGATGCCCCGCATTTTGTCCCGTAGGGCCTGCCGCTCTGCGTTCATCTGCTGAATCAGCACCTTCAGCTTCGCTTCGCATTCCTCCTGGGTATGAGCGTAGACGCATTTAGAGTGCTTGGTGCCGTCCGGCCAGGTGGGGGAGTAGCGGCCTTCGAACAGGTGGTCATTGATTTGGGTGATACACCCGGTGCCGGGCTTCCGGGTTTTTCTCAGCACCGGCTGGAAGTTCGCAGCCAAGTCCTGCTCTGCCTGAACGGATTCCTCCTGTACCTCGTTGCCCAGCCCCCGGTCGATCTTGGCCGCCGCCTCGGTCTGCATATCCCCGGTGACGTGGGTGTAGATGTCCAGGGTGGTGGCCGCCGACACATGGCCCAGCATGGCGGAGAGGGTCTTCACATCCATACCGCTCTCCAGGGACAAGGTGGCAAAGGTGTGGCGCAAATCATGAAATCTGATCCTCTTACACCCAGCCCGCTCCAGAATGATCTGGAGCCGCCGGCGCACCGCTCCCGGCGTCATGGGCACGTCCTCCTTGACCGGCGAGGGGAACATCCACCGGGAGTCCACCGTCTCCCGATACGCCCGCAGCACATCTACTACGCCGGGCGGCAGGACCAGCCTGCGGATGGAGGCGCGGGTCTTGGGGACGCTCACCTGGAGCTGTCCCTTCACCTCATAGACCTGCTTGTTCACGGTCAGGGCCCCAGTCTTGAAATCCAGATCGTCCCACTGGAGAGCCAGCAGCTCTCCTCGGCGCAGGCCGGTACATAAGTCCAGAAGGAACAACTCAAAGTATCCTTCCGCCTGGGCTTGGATCAGGAAGCGCTGGAGCTCCTCCCGGCCAAGGACCTGCATCTCCCGGCCCCGCTTGGGCGGCAGCTTGCAGCCCACCGCCGGGTTGGTGCGGATCAGCTCCTCCTGCACCGCCTTCTCCAGTGCGGACCGGCAGGCGGCGTGGAGGCCGCGCACCATGGAGTCGGACAGCCCTTTGCCGAACTGCTCTGTGCGGATGAGCCGCCCGCTCGTTTTCATCCGGGCATAGAACTGCTGGAGGTCCTTCTGGGCCAGCTGGTTCAGGGGGATCTTCCCCAGCTCTGGGATGATGTGCTGATAGATCTTCGCCTCGTAGTTGGCTTGGGTGGTGGGGCGGATCTGGGGCTTCACATAGTTCTGGTACCAGAAGTCCAGCCACTCCCCGAAGGGCATCTCCGGCCGGACCTTCTCCGTCCTGGGGCCGGTCACCGTCTCCCGGAGCTGTTTCAGCTTTTCCTGACACTCCCGTTTCGTCTTGGCCAGGACGGTTTTCGTTCTGGGCAGGCCCTTCTCGTCATAGCCGATGACCACCCGGCCCTCCCAGCGGCCGTCGTTCCGCTGGCGGACGGAGCCCTCGCCCTTTTTCCGCCGCTTACCCATGGTGTGTACCTCCTTCCGGCCTGTCTCTCTGCCACGGTTTCAGGTCTTTCCCCAGGAGATTTTCCAGGAAGCCGCCCACGATATGGCTGGCCTCCTGCTGCATGTCCGGCGTCACATGGGTGTAGGTGTCCAGGGTGAAGCTGGCGTTGGTGTGGCCCAGGATGCCGGACAGGGTCTTGGCGTCCACGCCGCTGGTGAGGGCGTGGGTGGCGAAGGTATGCCTTAAATCGTGGAATCGGATCGCAGGCAGCCCCGCCTCTCTCAAAATTTGCTTCATCCAGTAGTAGGCGGCGCTGGGGCGCACCGGCTTCTCCGGAGCCAGCGGTTCCGGGAAGATCCACTGACTGACGGCGTGCTGTTTCCGCTCCCGCAGCCGCTGGACGGTGCTGGGCGGCAGACGGATGGTCCGCCGGCCCTGGCTGGTCTTCGTCTCGCCGATCTCCAGCTCTCCGGCCTTGGGGACATTTACCGACCGAAGGACCCTCAGCGTTCCGGCCTTCTCGTCGAAGTCCTGCCACATGAGACCGCAGATCTCGCCCCGCCGCAGGCCGGTGGTCAGCTCCGTGTAGAAGAAGTCACGCCAGATCTCGCTGCGGTCTACCGCCGCCAGGAAGGTGTCCATCTGCTCCTTTGTGAGGATCTGTTTGGGACGATGGTTGGCCTTGGGCACCACGGCCCCGTTGGTAGGGTTCCGGGCGACCACATGGGCCGCCTCCGCGTCCTTCAGGCACCGGTGGAGCATGGCGTGGATGCGGAGCACCATGGTGTCCGACAACTCGTGCCCGTATTCCGGGTGCTCACGGACACGGCCCTCGTGTTTCAGCTTTCGATACAGCTTCTGGATGTCCATGCGGGTCACCCGGGAGACGATCTTATCCCCCAGATAGGGTTTGATGTAGCACCGAATGAATTGCTCATAACTCCGCAGGGTGTTGGGCCGCAGGGTGGCCGCGCCGTAGTCCTCTATCCACCGGTCCAGCCACTCCCCCAGGGTCATGCGGCTGTCCTCGGTGAGCTCCACATCCTGAAAGGCCTCCAGGTCCCGGTGGAGCTTGTCCAGCAGCTCCTTCTGCGTTTTCGCCAGGATATACCGGAAGATGGGCTCGCCGTTTTGCTTGTGGCCCACCACGATGCGGCCCTCCCAGCGGCCGTCCTCCCGCTTTCGAACCATGCCGTCGCCGGACGGCCTGCGTTTTGCCATAGGCTATTCCTCCTTATTTGGGTCGAGCAGACTGCCGTCGTCCTCATCCAGGGCCTCCAGGATCATGCGGACTCCCAGACGGAACCCCAGGACGAAGTTCTCCAGGGCCATGGTGCTGCCGATCTCATTCTCCGCGTTGATGAGCCGGAGCAGCAATGTTTTTTCCTTGTCCTCCAGCAGAGCGGTGAGTTTCTCCTCGCACTCCGCCGACTGTTCCATAGCTTTTTTCAGGGCAGTCCCCGATTTGACGATTTGATCGTTGGGGGTGATGTTTCCGAAGTATAGATTTTCCAGTGTGTCTCTCATGTGTGCCGCCTCCTTTGTCAGCAACACACAATACCCGAACTTCCTCCAAATAGCCACCCCCAACCGCAACTATTTTCAGAAAGTTATCATCTGCGGGCAGGATTTTATCTTTGTATTGCGGTCCAGATTTTGATATGCCTGCCATAGAAAAACCGCCTGCATCTCTGCAGACGGTTCCGGTGACAAATCGTTTCTCCCTATGGAGAAGATTGTCTCTATTCGTTTGTTTCGTCGTCCCGCACATCTCCAAAGAGGATGCGAAGATAATCCCGGCGGCCGTAGAGCACACGATCCACATAGACATCGTTGTCAAGAACCCGGTAAAAAGTGAGGTAACTGCCGGTCACCAGGAAACGATAGTCACTCTCGACATCGGCAATCGAGGACAGGGACGCGCCAATCAGACTGTGCTCCCGCAATCTGCGGATGTCCTTTGTGATGTTCCGTACCGTGGAGATCGCCGCGCTGGGATTTTCCAAATTCTTTGCGATATAGGACTTGATCCCGGCCAAATCAGCCTGCGCCTCGTCGGATAAATGCAGGTTATTCATCTACGATTCCGAGATGTTCCTCTACGGCCTCCAGCGTCAACCAGCCCTTCTCTTCCCCGGACTTGCGGCCCTTGGCCAGCTCGTTCATCAGCCGGAGGGTGGCCTGTGTCCGCTCATAGTCCTGCATGTCCACGATGGCGTAGCGGCCCCGGCCATTCTTCGTCAGAAAAACCGGTGCGCCCACTGCCACGTCACGCAGGACCTCCGTGTAATTACGCAGATCAGAGATGGGTTTGATGTTCGGCATGGTATTCAGCCCCTTTCTTGCCCTTAGTATACCTCGATCTGCTGTAAAATTCAACGGCATTTTTTACTGCGGTTTCGTTGGTGATTGCTACCACCCTATGGTCATGCCGCCCATATCCTGCCGGGGAGCTTCCTCATGGTCATCCGGCTTGTGACCCATGGCGATCTTCTTTTTCTGGATTTTCCGCCGCAGCTTTCGGTCCACCCGCTGTCCCACCGGGGCGGCGGGCGGCACCGAGTTGTCACGAAAGATCTGACTCAGATGGTGGAGCAGTCGGGTGGCCGCCAGGAACACATTGGGCCTGCGCACCTGATCGAAGTGCTCCAGAAAGAAGTCGGCGTACTCATTTCCCTGTTCCGCCGATTCATAGAAATACGCCCAGGCCCGCTCCCGGTCCTGTTTGACATTCTGTCCGGTGAGGTACAGTTTTCCAAGAGCGTACTGGGCGTACTGGTTTCCGTGTTCGGCGGAGTCGGTGAGATAGTCCACCGCCTTTCGCACGTCTTTCGGGACATCTTTCCCCTCCAGATACAGCTTTCCCAGGCGGTAGGCGGCGCAGGAGGTCCCCTGCGCCGCCGCTTTTCCATACCAGGATACCGCCTCATTCGTTCGATTTTGGCCTTGCAGGAACTTTCCCAGCGCGTATTGGGCGAAGTCATATCCTGCGTCCGCCGCCCGCCGGAACCACAGTTCTGCTTGCTCATCATCGGGGAGAACGCCTCGTCCGTCCCGCCAGCATTTGCCCAGTTGGTAGGCGGCCAGGGGGAAGCCTCTCTGCCAGAGCTGCTCCAGCACCTGCACCTGTTTCGCCTTTTCACTCTCCGGATTTTCGTACTCCTCCAGCACTTCCTTGGCGCTCTGGTAGATTTCGGCCATCCGCCAGTTGGAGTTCCAGGTGAAGTACACCGCATCCTGGTCCTCATCCACCTCGTCCCTCATACGGGCATCCTCGAAGGTAACCGTGCCCAGCCGGAGCCGCTCCGCCTCCCGGATGACCATGTTCTTGATGGCTTTGAACTCCTTCTGCTGGGAGAGGGGCAGGTGTTCTCTGGGGGCGTCCTTGTAGTAACGCTCCAGCTCGTCCCGAAGCTGATTCCACTGTTCATAGCACTCCGCCACCTCCGGGATCTTGGCCAGCTCATCCACGATGGCGTCCACCTGCGCCTTCACCGACTTTTTCAGGTAGCTGTAGACCTTTTTGCCCTTGTGGTTCTCCAGCATCCCGGCCAGCGTCTCCATCTGCTCCATGATGACGGGGCTGTGGCACAGACCTGTCTCCATCTCCCGGATGAGCCGCCCCATGGCCTCCATCGCCGCGTCCCGCACTTGGCTGTAGGACAGATCTTTCTTCTGGTAGAGAGACAGCAGCTCGTCCCGGAAAATCTCATTGGACAGCTGGGAGCGCATTTTTTCGATGCCCTTTTCTGTTAGAAATCCTTGCTTTGGGTCCGCCGACCAGACCATCATGTGGATGTGGGGATGGTGTTTCTCATCGTGGAAGGCGGCCCGCCAGCGGAAATTTTTCGGGGAAATTTTCATGGCCTGAGCCAGTTCCGTCTGGTGGGCCAGCAGGAGCTTCCGCCAGCTCTCGCTGTTCTCATAGCCCAGCCTGTGGGCGTCCTCCCGTTTCAGGGAGTAGACGAAGGTCCACACCGGCCCGGTGTGCCCAGTGATCTCCTCCATGGTGTTCTCCAGATCGGCAGGACCGTCGGCGGAGAACAGACCGTGAGAGCGGGGGCGCTGGGCCATGTATTCCAGGTAGCCGCCGCCGTCATGGGAGGGGGATGGAGCCTCGATCAACTCCACGCCCTCCCGGGTGGCGATGTATTCGGCGTAGTGACCGCCGCCGTTTCCCGGCTTGATGTAGCCCGACTTCTGGATCAACCCCGGCATCACTCAGCCCCCTTTTGGTAACGGACCGTGTCTTCGAAGCTGATCTCACCGTTGGTCTCCTTCACCTCTTTGACACAGCGGACGCGAGCTTTCCGCAGCTGATCCGGGTCAATCTCTATGTCGGCAGCCAGGATATTCCCCATGAGATTTTGGTCCACCGACAGCTTGAACAGCAGGTGTCCCATCCGTTTGCCCAGGGCTCCCAGCTTACCCTCCAGCACATCGGCGAGGACCCGCGGCAGGTATTCATCGGCAGATTCTGCGTCCAGGTAACCGGAGTAGAAACGGATGGCCTTTTCGATAAATTCATTTCTGGTGGAGCAGTTATCTTGCTGGTAGCGCGATTCCACTTCGGTCCAGGCGGATTCACTGAGCCAGACAGAATGTTTCTTATTTTCCTTTTTCAAATTCAAAATCCTCTCTTTATTGCATCAGCGCCGCCCGAAAGCCTGTCACAGCGGGGATTCAGGCGGCTTTTGAGAAAAAACAGCGCCAATCTCAAATCGGGTTGGTCGGAACAGCGCCAATTCCAACCCCGGAAACCGCCCGCACTGCGGGCGGAAGTGACCGCCCAGGCGCAACAAAAGCGCCAGGGCTTTCTCCTGCTCTTCGTCCCCCCGCGGCCCCCGTCCCGAAGCCTGGCCCGAAATCGGGCCAAATCCACCTTGAAAGCCCCAGGTGGGGCAGGGACTCTGCCCTGCCCCGAAGGAGGGCACACAGCGTCTCACAGGCCGCTGCAAAGGGGGATTCCTCGGCCGCAGGGGACGACGCACTGCGACAGGAAAATCCGGAAGTATTCCGCCGGGCCGGACACCAGATGCTGGCGCATCATCTCGCCGCATTGAAGCAGTCGGTACACAGTAATCTGATTGCAGAATTCAAATTCCGCACAGCGCTCTTTCGCAAATGCTCTCTGCTCATCCGTGAGGTTGCCGCGGTTTTCATCGCAGAGGAACAGTGCCACAGCATCTTCGTCGATGGGCTCACTATGACTGGCGTTCCACTTGCTGATGATGTACTTTCGCTTGTCCACCATAGCCATGGCGCACAGGTTGGGATCTTCTTGAAGGATGCGGCCCAGTTCCTGCATCAGCATCCGGATACACACTCCTTTCTCTCCAGCGCGGCCAGGCGCTGCTTTGCCTTGTGTTGCTCCAATGCCAAGTCGGCCATGTCCATCTGCCGTTCATAGTACTGATCGATGGCCAACTGGATAGGCAGGATATGATAGAGCAGACGGCCGTTGCGCTTGCGGCCGTCTTTGGTAGTAACAGTCGTGCGCTCGGTGCGAATGAGTGACCGCTCCTCCAGCTCTGCTACATACTTGCGTACCGTGGTCACGCACATGCCCACGCCCTCACCGATCTCCCGGTAGCTGAGCAGACACTGATAGGTCTTGCGGTCCTCCTGGCGAAGCAGGAAACTGTATACCGAGATCGCGCCGCGGGACAGCCCCAGATCGTAGATCTCGTTGGGCAGTGGGAAATAGTTTTTGATAGGGTCCCGCTTGGTCCAGCTCTGCTTTCTCATTTCGCACCTCCAGACTGCTCCTCCGCCCACTGAATGAACTTTTCTTTCGGTACTACCATGCGGCTGCCCACACGGAGTGTGGGGAAACCAGGTTCGTGCATCACCTCGTAGGCGGTGGAGATGGACACGCCCAGCACCTGCGCCACCAAATTTGCGTTGAGAAACAGCGGCAGGTCGTCGTAGCTTTTACAGACTGGCATCTTCATTTCAATACCTCCGATCATTTTCAAGTGCAGAGAAAAATTGTTCTTGCGTTTCGGAGGTCTCTCTGATAAACTGAACACAGATTGGGCTGTGTTTTCCGAAACGCAGCGGGCCGTTGAACTGTTGCAGCAGTTCAGCGGTCTTTTTTTACGGTGACTGTCTTTTGCCTGTGTCTGGCCATCACCATACCTGTTCCTGCCCTGCGGCCTTGTTTGACACACACGGCGTTTTCTTCCCTTTGGTATGCTCGGCTGCTTCGCCCACAACAGCGTCATGGCAATACTTCTCCGGGGAGTATCATCTCTGGTGATGGGTATTCTGTTTTCAAGGTGCAGTACCAGGAGGACAAGGAAAGTTTCCATTGACAAATTGTCTCCCTGGTGTTAGACTGATAATAACTTTAATTAGACAGTCATCGTTGTGGGAGTATCTTAACACACCAAAATATATTTGTCAAGTCTATCGAAACTTTAATTTAGTATTAGTCTATTTTCGAGGAGCCGACTATGTGGTATGTGAAAATGTATTTCTCCGAAAAACGGGAGCTTTTTCAGTGTGACGCCTCTGGCATACAGGGAGTACCGTCCGTTGATCGGGAGTTTCCATTCCTGGAGAGCCTGCTCACCTTTCTGGAGATGGATTGTGGGGAACTGACACCCATTCTCCAGCGGATCGCAGATCGTTGGAGTCGGCTGATTGCAGAGTTTGACCGGGATGCCGGCACAGAGGCCATGGTGGAACTGGGCCAGCTGAAAAGTCGGCATATCTATCTGGAACTTCTGTATGTGCGTTGGTATGACCGTTTCTCCAGAATGGGGATCTATGGTGACTGGGGCAGCGCGGAGGATGAGCAGATGTTGGCGGAGCTGCGGGATCTCCCGGAGCAGCTTCTCCTCTATCAGAAGCAGGTGCAGCGATTCTTTGATTTGGTTCTGGATGTGGACAGCGCAGGGCGCGACCCACAGCAGCAGGCGGCTAAGAATTATCTTCACGACAGTCCGAGGGATCCCGGCCTGTTTCGCTTCCGCCCCATTCCGCTCAGCTTTGAGCCGGTGGAACCGGGGAGGTGTTCGCCGGTTTTGTACTCCGCCAACATTCCGGACATGATCGACTATTCTCTGCGCAGTTGTGTGGAGAGGGGCATTACGGTGCGGCGCTGCAAGAACTGCGGCCGCTACTTCCCCCAGACCGGACGGGTCAGCGCGGAGTACTGTGAGCGTCCGGTGCCCAAAGGACAGCAGACCTGCCGTGAGGCTGGAGCCTTCCAGCAGTGGACAAAGAAGCAGTCTGACGATCCGGTATTTAAGGCCTACCGCAAGGAGTATAAGAAGCGGTTTGCCTGGATCAAAGCCGGTCGCATCTCCGATACGGATTTCTACGCCTGGAGTGAGCGTGCCAGAGAAATGAAAAAGAAATGTGACCGCGATGTCATCACCCTGGAGGAATATGTGGAGTGGCTGAAGAACTCCTGAACCAGTGACAAAAGAATACGGGACCGGCTTTTGTCAAGCCGGTCCCGTATTCTTTGTATAGGCGATATAGATTTTATGCTGCTTATGGGCTTCTGTTACACTTATGGCTCTGTATCATAGGGCCAGGTGTTAATGCCGCCGAATTCGTAGATGTTGGTATAGCCCAGGTCTGCCAGCGCGGAGGAGGCGGTCTTGCTGCGGTTTCCACTGCGGCAGTAGACCAGCACTGTGGAGTCCTTCTCAGGGATCACCTCGGCGGCGGTGGTTTCATCAATGGTGCCCACCGGCAGCAGCACGGCGCCGGGAATGTGGCCGCTGTCGTACTCGTCCTGCTCCCGTACATCCAGAATGATGACCTCCTGGGTGTCCATCATTTCTTTGGCTGCTTCCTGGGTGATCTGCTCATAGGAGCCGTTTGCGTCATTCCCACCGCATCCGGTCAGCAGCAGAAGGGATAGCAACAGGGGTATCATTCGTTTCATCTGAGTTCCTCCAGAAGTCCGGCAGCAAAGTTCTTGTGGCCCTGCTCTGTGAAGTGTACGCCGTCATAGGCCAGGGAGATGTCCCACTTTCTGGCGTTGGCAAAGCGGATACCCAGCCGCTCCGCCAGGGCTTGGCAGAGCCGGGCATAAGTGCGGGAGCCGTCAATGAGCTGTTGGCTTGGTACCCACGCTCCCAGGGTCACCGGCGGCGGTGCGATCAGCAAGACCCTGCTTCGATCCAAGGAGACGCCGGAGAGAAACCGATCCAGCCGTTCGGCGGCCTGCTCCGGGCTTCGGCCCTGGAGCAGATCGTTGGTCCCCAGCATGACGATCAGCAGATCGGTGTCAGCAGGGAAGGCAAGAGCGGCAGAAGGAATCTCCCGACCGTTCTGTCCCATGTTATAGACTGTCCATCCGGTTTCCGCAGCCAGAATGTCTACCCACCGACTGTCCGCGTCATAGCGCCCACCGAAATAACCTCGTGGGTCATAGCCGTAGGTGTTGGAATCGCCGAAACAGATGATGTTCATCCAGCACAATTCCTTTCGCTACATAGAAAAATGTTTTGACAGTTTAGAGCTTTTTCAGTTCAATAAAACTGCTTTGTTTTTTAGCCTGTTTAGATTCTCAAATATGATTACGCATCTTTTTTCTCGTAAAACTGTATGGCTGCATTGAATGCGTCCAGAAATTCTTCTCTGGAAGTAGGCTTGTCAAACAACGGATAATCCGTAATAAGACGATATCCTTTCAGCGCATAGGCGTTAAGGGTTTTAATCCCATCCTCAGAGAGCAAGGTATCATTGTTACTGAGATATTGCAGCATGACCTGTTCAAGTTTGGGACTCTGCATATCTATGCCACGTCGTCTGGTCTCTGAAGCAACTAACAATCCAGCGATTTGAGCTTTGCAGTCTCTATATTCTACAGGATACTTTTCAACCATATCTTTTAAGTCAGATGTATCTTCGTCTATCTGACCCGCAGCCATTCCAATCAGAGCGCAGCAATAGTAAATATCAAATTGAATAAATTTATTCTTTTCATCTGATGTGTGAGAACCTTCTCGACGCATGATATTGCTAAAGTAGTTCTTGGCGCTTTCTGGAAGCATAAATCGCATTACTGATCATCTCCTTTGTGCTCTCTTTGATAAGAATCGAAAAACTCGATACCTTCATGAACAACTACAGATTGATCCTGGGGCGAGGCAACGACAGTCAGATACTGAGAATCAGGATTTGCATAGAATCTGTCCGCAAATCGCTCCACTTCCGCTGACTGGACAAAGGCAATCATCTGATTAAATACCAGAGGAATGATATCCGCAACGGCCTGCCTTTTTTCGAAATCCATCTTACCGGTAGGCGAGTCGATAATAAAAGGGAATTCCAACTCAGAATCTTCGAAAAGAGTGCCCAAAAAACAGTAGGCAATACTAAGAGTTTGACCTTCACTTGCACCGTCCCTACCCTTTAGTTTTATGTACCTATCAATACTTTCGATTTCTACAAAATCGTCAACGATAACACGGCGGAGCTTCTCGTTGGTCTTTCGGACAATTTCTTGCTTCAGCGCTGTGGTAGCCTGCAGTTTGATCTTATTCACCAAGGAATCTATCAACTCTTTTTTGCGCAGTGCAGTATTTGTCCTTGTTGCTTTCGCAATCTCCTGTTCGTAGTACTTAAATTTTTGATCCGCCTTGTGGATGTTGTTTTCTTCTGTTAAAGAATCGTCGTTTTCATCCTTGGATTCAATGCGCTCAAGCTCATCACGAGCAATGCTGATAAGTTTGATCAGTTCCTCCATTCGCCCCTGGAGTTCTCGAGCCTTTTCGCCTCCGGCCTTAATGAGTTTTTCTTCATTAGTTTTAAATCTCGTATCAAGGCGATTAGCTTGAGCTCTCAATTCCTCGAGTTCTTCGAAGGCCTTTTTCAAGCGTTCGTCATACACACTGTCCATCAGACTACTCTTAATCGTGTTAAGAACCGACTGTTGATCACTTCCCAGATACTGGTCGGCCCGCTTCAGGATAGCCGCTCTCTCCTGTGCGCCAATACATCTATCGCAGACACACCGGTCTGCAGAAGCCAATTCGGTAAAAAAGTCTTTGGCAATGGTTTTAGGCAACTTGAGCTTTTTCATGCTATTGCCCAACTCGAACATTCTCGCACAGAGGCTTTCGCTCAGTAGATAGGGAGATTTAATCATACCCAGAATAGACGTGATCTTAACGTCGATTTCGCCGCGATTTTTCTGCTGTTCCTTGAGAATATCATTTTTCTCTTGATTCAACTTTTCATAGCTCTTATCGAGTTCCTGGCGCTGTTTCTCTTTCTCTGCTTTTTCAGTCTCAAAGTCAGCAATTTCTTGGCGAAGATTCTCACATCGTGTTCTTAACTTGATCCGAATTGCGTCAATGTCACTTTGCCTGGTCCGCAAATTGCTAAGTGAACTGGACGTTCCCCGTTTTCCTTCCGTATTTTGAATTTCGGTGAGAATTCTCTGGTTTGTTGCCAATATTTCATCCAACTTATCCAACCTGTAAAGATACCGAATCGTTTCGTCTGCCTCATTTGACGAACTATCCATAGACTTCTCCGCTTGTTCGCCATCAAATACAAAACGCCTGACAAACTCAGATGTAAAAATATCTTTGAGCGCTTCTGGCAGAAGTCTTTTTTTATATTCTCGCCCTCCTGTAACAGAGGTCTGTGTATCGATTTGAGCAGTACCGTTTTTATAGTCCAACGTCAAAAAGTACTTGTACCGCTTATCATCGAACTTAACAGTTATACTGAATTCACCAGTATCTGCCTCCGTTAAGGTGGGGGCAAAAGATCGAACCTTAGTAGCAGGCCAGTCAGCTGCGCTTCCATCAAATATGCCTTTAATAAGCGTCATTGTTGTTGTCTTGCCTGTACCGTTGGCCATCATAATAAAGGTGTTATTTATTACAGAGCCATCAGCTCTGGTGAAAGGAAGTCTCAGAGTAGTAATTTTACGAATATTACTATACTCGAGTTCGAGGATTGTCATTTTCATGCCTGAATATCCTCCTCCTCATCCTCAATCAGCATGAGCATCTGTTTCAAATCATTCTCTTTGGCATTGGCATCAAATTTATTCTTGACATATTGCTTAAACGCAAGTTTAAAGTCAGACGAAGTACTTGATGCATTCACTACAGAATCAATTGCATTTTCAATGATTTTATTCCTCATATTTGCATCTCCTTGTCTGTGAAAGCTCGGTAAGCCATTCCGCACGGGCAACATCGGCATTATTGTCATTTTCCTCGGAATCCTCAATTACGAAGTCCACAACAGTTGCTTTCTTTAGCGGATTGTTTTTATCCAAGCGCAATGCACGTCCGATTCTCTGCGTTGTCACAAGCCTCGAACGGTCAGAAGAAAACAGGATGATATTCGTAACACTGCTGATATCGATGCCTTCCGAAACTTTCTTGCAAGTCAGAAGACAGTCAATTTTCCCTGCTGCGAAGTTCTCCAAATTGATTTTCTCATCGTCTGCATAGTACGTATGATACTTGTCACTGTATCTGGAAAGAATTTCTTGGAGTTTTTCGCCATATTCCATGGTCTGAACAAAAATGATACACTTCTGCAACAGCTCCGGTCGCTGAGAAATCAGACTTTCAAACTCTACAAGCTTGTTGACTGCTGTTTTATTGACAAGCGCCAATTGAGTATACATATCCTTTTCATCAACAAGTTCTCCGCTATCCTTTTTTGCATTAAACGTTGCGATGATTCTGCGCTTTTTGAGTTTCTCTTCTTCAGTAAGGACATATGGCAGAGGAATATAATTGAATTCGCACAGAATTCCTTTTTGAATGGCATCCTGCAGCGTAAACTCAAAAATCACTTCTCCAATTTCGTTCAGCAAGAAATCATTTCCAACCTCATCGTACTCACGCTCTGGCGTAGCGCTCAACCCGAGGCGATATCGATACGGAGAGAGTCTACCCGAAAGATTCTCTACAAAAGTATTAGAACCAGCTCCATGTACTTCATCAAAAACAAACAGCGTATCATTGCGATAATCACCCGGCAGACGATCGAACAAATCCAGCAATCTGGAGAGATTTCTGGAATCACGAGAAAGAATTAAGATGGAATCATCAGGGTGCATGACGAAATCTTTCATCATCTTTTGGGATGCATAATGATAGTTGATTTGCTTGTTTTTGTAGTTTTCTCGAATTTGAATTGCCCACTGTTCCAGCAAATCGTTGCCGTACATAGTGATGACAACGCGACGGATTTTCCCACTATCAAACAGCTTGTTGATAATTTTCATTGCAGTAATGGTCTTGCCGGTACCGGTAGCCATTGCCAGAATGCCGTGTTCTTTTTCAAGGAAGGTCTTTACTGCTATGTCCTGATGAACCCATTTACTCAAACCTGTCGGCAAAGAATACGGTCTATCCGGAGTACGTAATTCAAATATCTTGTTTTTAACAGCTTGAGGAATTGTAAATATTTTGAGATTGCGGTCTTTCCGATTCCAGATTTTCTCGAAACGAACAATATCCGCATCGACATACTCCTGCGTACCAGCCCACGTTTTGAAGACTTTTATGCTCTCATAATTCTGGAATCCGTGCTTGCTATCGTTAATAGAACCTGAGAAGGACAACGCATCGTTTCCCTTATAAAAAATACCAAATTTGTCGTGAAAGTCGCCTTCTTCCAACTTAGCATACGGAATTGCAAAGCGCATATCGATAATTCCGTCATACAGCATCCAGGAGAATGTATTTATGATGTCCGCTTCCATCTCTCGTTTGAGTGTCTCGACATTTTCGAGAAGAGCTGCTTCAAGACGCAAAAACGTGCTGCCATCTTGGCTCTCAGTTCCAATAATTGCATCTGTGTCCTCAGTAGAAAGGATGGGACTTGTAATTAAACGCATTTTTCCTCCGCGAGAGGCAAAATCGGATAATCCCGCGATGTTATATGTAAGCCACCCCGTTGTAAAGTAACCGACGCCTCGGTCAAAGCGTTCAGCCCACGTTAGGCACGGTGTATACAACTCATCTATCAGGTTATCTTCTGATGTATCTAAACAGACTTTGACCTTTGGATAATCCATGGAGACCTCCTTTAGATGTTGTCATCCAGATGGCACAGATGATTATAGAAATCCTTGCTATACCGTTTTTCGTCTTCGAGAAGCTTCGCTCCTCGATCCAAATGGGCCTTTACCAAACCGGGGAAATAGTCATCCTCACGAACGACCTTGCCCTCATTGTTAATGATGAGAGATTTAAATAATAAATCGTGATCACCGAAAATAACCTGCCGACTCAGTTCCAGACCATTATTATCTGTCTTGAAGTCATTGGCTTGAAGCTGTCCCTTTCTGACCGAGAGTGCAATTGCCAGCTTAGACAGGATAAATGGCTGCAATTTCAATGATTGACCTAATGAGCTGAATATTTCCTGGGTTTTTTGCGATGTATGAAGCTTATTGGTCATTGCACTTGCCTCCAAAATAAGTGTTCGCCAGGATCGCAGTGCTTCCGCTTGGTGTGTGGTTCAAGACGAATGTGTTGGAAACACTGTCAGATATGCTTTCTTGGTATTCGCCAACAATTTCCTCGTCGGTGGACAAGATGATAATCTGACCATTGAGATTTCTGAAGAACTGGCTCAGTATTTTTCCCCTATGTTCCTTATCGATTCGTGCAAACGGCGTATCTACAATATAAGGCACATTAGTTTTGTTGAGTTGCGAAAGCGCTTGATATAGCGCCATAATGAAGATCTGCTTTTCTCCCGCAGAAAGCTGTTGCTTTACCTCAACCGGCAGTTCAAATTCTACTTCACCGGAAATAAGCTTTTGCTGCAGGACTTCATAAGCATAAAGGCCGATCTGAGCAATAAGATACTCAACGCCGTTCTTGCCAATAATTTGGCGTATTTCATCAGCTTTAAAGCGTTTGTTTTTATAGGGAAGAACATTTAGGTTATCATCGATATGGATTCCATCAATCAAATCAGATTTATTGATCAGACTTGCAAAGAATTGGCTGAATCCTGTTTCGACCAAGAGAATACTCTTATCGTATAGAGTCTTTTGGAGTTCATCAAACGCCAGCAATGCGCGTGCCGAAATGTCGTTGATAGACTGTTTTTTCAGGAGTGCTTCATAATCACTTTTCGCCTTGGCAAGTTTAGCCGCCGAGACTGCTTTCTGAGCACGCAGTTCTTGCAATTCTTTATCAATTTCCAAAAGTTTCTGCGTACATTTAGACTTCTGTTCGTTTAAATCACTTTTCATTTGCAAGTATCCATCGTAATTTTCGATACTGCTTCGCTCCATTTTTTTGCGGATGCGCTTTACGCATTTTAGAGAAGCCTTAATGTCATCTGTCGCCGCCTTAACACGATTGGTGTCATAGGCGAGGAGACTGTTGATTTTTGCAGTTAGTTCAAATCTGTCGAAGTCAGACAAATTGAGAATAGGCGTAATCTGTGAAGTATGGCTGGCATAGCTGACAATCTCGTAGATAACCTTTTCAGAAATATCATCGGCTAACTCTATATTAGCCCGACTCAACACACCATAGATAATCGACTTAATTTCCGGGGTGTCAATTGTGTTTTTCACATTTGCATCGACCTGTGCTTTGTGCTCCAGAGCAATTTGGGATTTTAGTTCTTCCAATTGAGTTCTAAGGATAATAAATGGGAGCACATTATTAGCCATTTCTTTGAGCCATTTATAGTTCATATCACGGCGAGTATCTTCTTTTGTAATTTGATCTTGCATAGAACGCCATTCCTTCTTCGAAATGCCGCCCCCCTTGGCATATGCCTTTTCAAGAGACGCAAGCCTCTGGTCAATAATCAGAATCTCATTGGAGATCTCTCGATATTCATCCTCAGCGCATTCCACTCTCTGCGCAATTAGATTGTCTGCTTCAAGGCATCTATCGTATTCCACTGAAAGCGTCAAGGTTCCCTTTGCCTTGCTGCGAGAAATCCTACGGAAATTTTCCCGAATGATCTCCATCGTATCAAGGCTGCAGAGCTTTAAGAACGCATCCTTAAAGTCGGAGTTTTTGCTGCTATTGAACACGAAGTCGCTAATTTTTTCGCCGTCAAAGAAGTAGAAACGGAAGAGATTGGGGGGCAGTATCTGTAAAAGATAGCTCTCAAAATCACTTTTTTCTGTTTCAGAAAGTGTATTGCCGTCTTTTCGCACAGTAAAGGTTTCTGCTATTTTCTTACCTGCTATCTTCCATGATCTGATAAACGTGTATGTGTGATTGTACTTTCCGTCATCCATCAACAAGTCAATAACAACTTCTGCCTCACCAATTTTTTGGAGCTTTTCATTTACATTGATAATTTTCTCTATCTCGGCAAAATACTTTGCGTTGTTTGATTCAAAGCCAAATGCAACGCAGCCGTAGAGACATATTTTGATAGCGTTAAATAGTGTCGTTTTACCTGAACCATTTTTGCCGCCGATCAGTACCATTCTCTTACTAATGTCTGTTACATCAAAGTTGAAGACATTTTCGTTGACATATGGACCTAAATTTTTTACTTGTATGCGCTTAATCTTCATGGTTTAATACTCCCTCGACAGAATTATAGTGCAACCAACCTTGTCCAATAATGCTGTCGAATGCCTTTTGCATTTTGTTGTTCTTCGTAATGTGCTTATTGGTATCTACAGAAACGATTAGCTTTGTAATCAATTCAACCGGGATATCATACTTATCCGCAACATCCCTGATTGCTTGAATCGCCTCATCATCAAATCGCGGAGTTTTATAATCATCCCATGGAAGCTTTTTGCCTTTAATCTTATGGTAGGTTTCAACGAGTGCGCGACATGTAAGGTCGCCCTCCTCGTCCCACATCTTGTCAATTGCTTTCAGTTCTGCTTCTGTAATCAACTCCATACCAGTCCTGTTTTCGAGGTCGAGGAGTTTTTCGAGAATAAGGCATCGAGCTTCAAGTGTAAACGGTCCCATTCCAAAGCTTCCATCCGACTTCTTATAGACAGAACCATTGCGGCGCTTAGAATCTCGATATTGACTATTCTCTCGCATTCTGAGCAATTCGTTCCTGAATTCTCTGAGTGGTATTAGTTCCGTAGCACCTTTGTTGATGAAGTTCTGTAGCGATTTATCCTCTTTCACCATGGTGCAACACCAGCACCCAAATCTCGAGTTGCCAGTTACCGGAATTTTTTCGCGGTCGACCTCGCCCAAAACACTTTTTTCTTCGCCAAGGTTTTCGCCCTGGTAAAGGCTGAACAAATACTTCATGTCACTTCCCCAAGGACTTCTGCAATCGTCTTTTAAGAGAAATTCCCAGACCAAATCGTTAGGGATTTCAGTGATAGGATTGTAGACATAAGCATTGGGAATGTCATTATGCATATTTAGCAGTTTGCCTTCGATTTCCCGTGCGGTAATAGTCTTCATTCGAGTTAGGCTTTCGCCCTTACGAACGCCGAGAAGAATGATGATTTCGCCGCTCTCCTTGATTCGCTCGTTGACAAACTTATTCATTGGCATGATTTTCAATCTGTCTGTACACCATCTAAATCCGGGAGGCTCTGGGGTAGGATAGCCCAGACCAATAACCCGGCTCCAGAATGTCTGTTCCGGCTCCGGGTAGATCACACTGGCTTTGATGTTAAGATGATCTTTACCCGCTGCTCGGTTGATGCTATCCGAGGAAGAGTGCATATAATTCTTTACGATGGGATTTTCAACCATCGTGTCGGATGTAATAACATGGACGGTTTTGTCAAGCTTAGCGCCAGCCTCCTTTAACCGCTTCATGGCTTCATATACAAGACAGACCAGTAAAGTAGAATCTTTGCCACCGCTGTAGCCAATGAGCCACGGACGGCTGTCGTGCTTGTAGACGACCATTATTTCTTTGATGATATCTTCAAATACTTGAAACTTACCCGTATATGGCATTGTGGTTACCCTCTCATTTTATTCTCTTTTTTGAGCTCCTCATCACTAATTGGGAGAGAAAGCAGTCGTTTGATTTGAATGTATGTCAGGAAAATGCCCTGCTCATTTCTGTTGATTTTTCCATTAGGTTTGATTGCCCGGTTCATCCAACATTCTTCGTTGTTGCGCAGCCAGTCAATTTTGCGAAGGCCTTTAAGAGACTTCACCATATCGATTTTGGGATTTGCGCAGTAGAACTCGCCCAAACGTCCCAACGCCAGGATAATTAGCCCCTGAGTTGTGATGTAGTCCTCGCGTAAGCTCTTTTTGCTCAGTTCACCATTGTCCATTTCATTCCATTCACGCATATTTTCCACTACATTGCTCCAGAAAGCATGAATCAGTTTCTCTGCTTTTTGAGGGGCGTCAATCACCTTAAAAATGCGCTTATTGGCGGTATAGAAAGTATTGAGCGTAAAGATATTGGAGGAATATTTGCTAAGATTGTCTTTCTCTTTATCGGTATACTTACGTAGGAAACCGATGGAGTTCACGACATTCTTTGTGATTAGCGCTACAGGGTCTTTTGACTCATACAGAGTATTCAAAGACTTCGATGTGGTAACTGCGTGCTTATTAAGATCAGTAAACATCTGCTGGCTCCGCTGAAGCCCCTGGTCCCTGTAAAGAACAATCGAAATCGTTTCTTCTTTCAAGCTTTCGTCCTCAGCAATTGCTGCATCAATGGCCGCCTTTCGATGCTGCCCGTCATTGATCAGGAAGGATGCGGTCATATCGATTTCTAAGATACCCGTATTCTCATTGCTGTCAGCAGGAACAAAATTCATATCACCATCCACAGAGGCAGCCAGCGCTGAAAATACATACGAATCTCGATTGGACAAGATATATTCACAGATTTCGGGAATACGTGCTTCGTTGAGCTTTCTTTGGGCGCGATACTCGGCAGGGACATCGCCGCTATCGGTTACAAAAATCTTGCTCATTGACCCAAGGGGGACCATACAAATATAGTAATCTTTCCCTGCCTGACAGCCTTTAACGGCAGGAAATTGATATTTCAGCATACCGCACCTCCAATATACGTAAGTATATACTTAAGTATATATTGCAATTCTGGACGCGTCAACTGTTATATTCTATTTATGGCGTCTATTTAGAATACAAGCGACATGGATTCTTATCGCTACTATTGCACATAAGACCTCGCCCTCGTGTTCTCACAGGGGGCGAGGTCTTATTATTAATTTCGAAATGCAGCTTGAAACTGTTCTTTTAATTTGGAGAGCAGGGAATCCCCTCTCTCTTCTTCGAAATATGATTGCAGAAAAGATTGATAATCAATCCGAATGATATTTTCATCTATTCCATTGTTTTTGTGTTGTTGTAATATTCGATACTCAGGCATTTCTTGAATAAAAGAGAACACTGTATTAACATGCGCCGGGAGAGCTAAACCGCGAGCAGCATGCCAAGATTGAATCATCTCTATTTTCTTTACAATATCATAATTGTCCAGACTCTCGTTCAGATCGTGGTCGATAATAAGTAAATTGCAAGTTTTTCTTTTGTTCTTTTTTGCAAATTCAATGTCAATTGGGATGTTAAAATACTGTGCATCATCAATATACCACCGTATTTTAGCTGCGCGCTGATCAGGAATTAGAAAATGCTCTAAATTGGATTTGGTTTCATGTGAATACACTGCAGGAATCCAATTAGTGTTAGAGTTGTAATTATCTGTTATGGTATATATAGTTGCAAGCTCATCAAATTTTGCACATGGATTGGGGGTATATTCCTCTGCTAAAGAACTGCGTAGGTGCTTAGATGCAGATACTATATTTGCAACACGATTTTCAGTTCCCCTTGCCGCATCTCTCAATGAGTGATCAATTACACTTTTAGATTTCTTTTCTGAGTTAAGGGCGAAAAGAGACGAGTATATATAAAGATTAGTTATAATTCTTCTGAGACTGTCATGCCGAATTTCTTGGCGAAGGGATTCATCTTTCGACATATTATACACAAAGTACAGAAAGGGCAATTTCTGATATAGAGGTTTTTGTAGCATAAGTATTGATAGTCCCATCGTTTTTAAAGCTAAATGGTCATCTGTATTTCGGTGCTCATAACTATCTGGACAAATATCAACAAAACGATACGACATATCTCGAAGATTCTCTGCAAACCGCAGAACGCTTTGCCCGTAAGAAATCATTTCTTGTAACAAAGTATAGGCCGCATCCATCGTTTTCCCTTCCAAGTAGTGGCGGCCATTGGGGTTCAGCTTTTTAGGTAAATCCGTACAATCATGTTCAAGCAAGAACAGATAAATATAGTCGCTGAAAGATTTAATACCAAAGGTTCGAAAACCGGAAGCACATTTTTTGAGTTCGACCCATGTGTCTCGAAGTTTCGTATGGTACACAGGATCAAAAATTTCAAAACAATGGCCTTTAAATATATCCTCTGTATCTAATAACTGCGCTTTTTCATTAATATCGAGAAATATCTGTTCAATAGGTGTCGTAGGCCGCTCGTCATTAATTAGGACAAGAACTTCACTGTTTAAAAGCTTATCCTTAAAATCACGTGCCTGTTCAGGCGTTTCAAGAAAACTCAGTGAAGAAGAAATTTCTTGGTACACCCGTTGGAAGTCTTCTTTTTGAAAGTATATATCTATTTCATCTAAAATTCTGAGTTCAATACTTCCTGCGTTGTCACTCAGGTACATTCCCACAGTATCATTTCTCAGCACAAACGTACCATATGGCTTTAGAATATTTAGAATGCTCCGTTGTTCAAGTGGGTTGCCATAATAAAAATTATATAAATATACCAGTATCAAATAGCAGGTAGTAATTCGTTGCTGACCGTCTGCTATTTCATAGCAATCTACTGCTTCATCTAAGATAATATTTCCAAGAAACTTATGTTGTCGCTTTACATCCAAAATGAGCGCACGGATTTTTTCATTTTCCCACTTATACTCACGCTGGTATAAAGGAATTCGTAGCTCTCGTTTATCTTCTCGGAAATTCTTTTCAATGTCAGCTTTTCCTGTATCCAATTTAAAAAAATCGCAAACTCTCGTCACAAATGCACGCATCGGAATTCCACCTCATAATTCCCGCTACTCGGCAAAATAATCTGTATCTAACTTGAAAAGAAAAAACGATTGAGCGACATTTACGCCAATTCTATATTTTACTAAAAGATCAGCTAAAAGCTCTCCGTCAATTAATTTAATGCTTTTTTGCTGTTGCTTCTCAACAAAAGAATGTGCTTCTCGGGTAAATGCTGAGGTTGTAATAAATACACCTTTTTGTACATGCTCCATAGCGCCAATAAATGCTTGAATCTCTTTTCTGCCAACTTTATTTGTTGGAGAATACTTCTTTGCTTGTATATAAATAAGATCAAGGCCTAATTTGTCTTCGCTGATAATACCATCGATGCCACCATCGTGTGAACGGCCAGTAACTACGCCAGAATTTTTATCTTTTCCATACCCCATTTCCAAAAGCAAATCAATTACAAGATGCTCAAAAAATTGAGGTGAGTTGTTTAAGACACAATTAAACACTTGCTGCCGCATATTCCGAAAATGTTCCTGTAAAGCAGATTTAATTTTTTCTTCTGGCAATAATTCGGAACTATCCGGAATTTTAGGCGCAGTAATAGCAGCCATTTCTTTTTCTTCGGAAAGTAATCGAAATTTTATCTTTTTTCCTTCATAACCTGCAATTTCAAAGAATTTCACTGGATAGGCTGTTGGAAAATCCAGTCCGGCACACCGGCGGCGAAGTTGGGCGTTGACAACTCCTACAGGATTTTCGGCGCCAAAAATGTACAAGCCTCGTCGAATAATCTCGTCATATATTTGTTTCGATGTTAATCCGCTGTGGTTATTTTGTAAAACACATTTAATAGATTCTACAATAGTCATTTCCTCACCTAAAATTCACTTCGTTCAATCATTATAGATAATTTCCAAAATACGGTCACGCACCAACTTGTGATAGATTTTAGTAGACATCCTTTAGCCTCCTCAAAATTTCTTCATCTGCAGGACAAAACGCATACTGGTCAATCTCATTCACCGTGATCCAACGGATATCGTTATGCTCCAGTTTTTGTGGTGTTCCTTTCCGGACCGTCGCATGAAACAGCGTCAGGTGAACCGTTAAATCCGGATATTTATGGATGATATCCATAAATACTTCGCCCACATCCAGAGTAATGGCCAGTTCTTCTTGACACTCCCGAATCAGAGCCTGTTCCTTGGTTTCGCCTGGCTCCACCTTGCCGCCGACAAACTCCCACAGCAGCCCTCTGGCCTTGTGGGCCGGGCGCTGGCAAATCATAAGCTTGTCCTGATCCCAAATCAGAGCCGCGACTACTTCCGTCATTTATCCCACCACCAATTTATTTGTTTTCTTTAAAAATTTCGCTGGAATTGGCCGGTCCAATCTCCAGATGATATTCATAGGCCGGCTTCCCTCGTGCTTTACATAGTTTGCCGTTCCCAGGAAGGTGTAGGCAGCTGCACCTCCTGTGATCCGGTCTGCCTTAAACTCCCGGACAAACAGCAGCACCTTGCTCCCGCGCTCCCGGTGATGGATGTACCGCTGCCCGGAGGGAGAGTCCGCCGCCGTGGTACTCTGGCTCTGCCAATGGAACAGATTCTCGTTGATGGAGTAATCGTGATACATGGTGGTGGGCGAGTAGTCCTTATCCGCCTTATTCAGTGTCACAAAGAACACGTCCAACTGCTTCTCAGGCAGCCACTTCACGCCCTCACGCACGGTGGCCGGCTTCAGGAAATCTAATGCCACCAGCAGCTGATCCCGGGTATAGGTACAGTGGAGATCCAGCGGACAGTCAAAACCCAGCTCCACCGGCTCGTCAATGAAGTCGATCTGCTCATACCGATAGCGGAGCAGCTTCAGAAGCTCACCCAGCAGCACGGGGCTATCCGAAAGGGCATACAGGTTGTCCAGCACCTCATTTGATTCCCAACTCTCTGCCGCTTTGCCCCAAACAGTCACATAGAACATCTGGAACATCCGCCGATCCAGCTCACTCAGCGTCGCAAAGTCCACGTCATCCAGGCGGGGCAACAGGTCCAGCAAAAAGCGAATCCAGCGCCGGGAATCCACTACGGCCAACCGGCCAAGGGCCTTTGTAAGTACCTCCTCCAGCGGTTCGCTGAAATCCGCGATCACATCCGCCCGGGCACAGATGCGGGAGAAGGAGGAAAACTTATAAATTGCCCTGGGATCCAGGTGGTAATAGTCCAGGAAATTTGCCAAAGTCAGCTCCAAGCCCGTATCCTCTGCAAAGCTGGCCACCCGGGACACCAGCCCAGCGGTATTGCCGTAGGAGGCGCGGATATTGTCCAGAATGTACTTGGCGGCCTTCTTCTCCAGCTGTAAATAGCAACCCTTGGGCGCAGAGACAAATCCGTCCTTGATCTCTCGGGTCACACTGCGGGTGGTATTGGACAGCAGGGCGGCAAACTTGTCCTCAAAGTTATACCGCTTGTTGGCCTGGCCGATAAAGTCCAGCACCGTCAGGCATTCCTTATCCTCCGCAAGCCGCAGTCCACGGCCCAGCTGCTGAAGGAAGATGGTCAAAGACTCGGTGGGCCGCAGGAACAAAACCGTGTTGACCTCCGGAATATCCACGCCCTCGTTGTAGATGTCCACCACGAAGATAAAGCGGATCTCACCGTTCACCAGCCGCCCCTTGGCGGTCTTTCTCTCCTCATCGGAGGATTTTCCGGTCAAAAAGATGGACGGAATCCCGTGGTCATTGAAATAGCGGCACATAAACTCCGCGTGCTCGATGGACACACAGAAGCCCAGGCCCTTCACCTCGTCAATGTCGGTCACATATTTCAGGAGTGAGGACACCACCAGATCGGCGCGGCGGTTGGCCACGGCTCC
>OLRD01000609.1_pt1 | contig 27531 bp, 22 predicted proteins | sample 1672051 | NCBI WGS metagenome assembly OLRD01 (sample SAMEA3136640, study PRJEB25190) | human gut metagenome | biome: human gut; feature: human-associated habitat; material: faeces | place: Austria | collected 2013 | reverse complement strand
CCTTTTGCGGTTCCTTACCTCGTCTTTTTTTGTTGGGGTGTTTTGCAACACGCCCTTGATAACCGCAGAGCAAGGCCGGGCGGGGCGGTCAATGGCGGCGCACTTGTGCGCCGTTCATCTCGACCATTGACAGCCCCGACTGGATTTGCTATCCATCTAAAGAAGTGCGTTGTGTTCTATTCGATTTCTTAGATTATCAATTTTTTCTTTGATAGACTGGATTATCTCCAAAAATGCTTTGTCTGATTTTCCTGTCGGATCGTCAAGCCCCCAATACTCCCGGTGCTTGCAGGGTAGATAGGGGCAGGCCACATTGCACCCCATTGTTATTACAATGTCTACGGGCGGAAGTTCGTTCAGCAATTTGCTATATTGCGTCTGCTCCATGTCAATGCCATAGAGTTGTTTTATCAGCCGAACTGCGTCTTGGTTGATTTGCGGCACAGTCTCCGTGCCAGCGGAGTAACTTTCAAATACATCGGAGGCCAGATACGTTCCGAGCGCCTCTGCGATCTGGCTCCGGCAGGAATTGTGGACGCAGATAAACGCCACCTTGGGTTTTTGACCCATACGTCATCCCCTGACCTTTTGAATGAGGGCTTTTACCTCATCTTTTTTCAAAACCTTACCATAGGACATGACCTTGCCATCTACCACAAGGGCAGGGGTGGTCATCACGCCATAGGCGGCGATCTGCGAGAAGTCCGTTACATGGTCTATGGTCGTGTCCATATTCAGTTCCGCAAGCGCCGCTTTGGTGGCATCTTCCAACGCATGACACTTCGCGCAGCCAGCCCCCAGCACTTTGATCCCAGCAGTTGTTTTTGCGGCCTCTGCCTGGGCCATCTTTTCGGGTGTGCAGCCGCTCCCACAGCAGCAACTTTTTTCCTCTTTCTTCTTGTTAAACAGTCCCATAGCGAATTACCTCCTTAGATTAAATCAAAATGAATTGAAACGCATTGAACAGGTAGCCAACAATGATAATGCCAATCGTACAAATGCCAATAAAGAGTGCCAGTAGTTTGGGTTTCACAGCCTTGCGGAGCATGATAAGGGACGGCAGGGACAAGGTAGTAACCGCCATCATAAAGGAAAGAACGGTCCCCAGTTGTGCCCCCTTAGAAAGTAGTGCCTCTGCAACAGGAATGGTGCCGAAAATATCTGCGTACATGGGGATACCAACGATCGTCGCGAGGATCACGCCAAAAGGATTGTTGCTGCCGAGTACGGTTTCAATCCAACTCTCCGGTATCCAGTTGTGGATCAGTGCGCCGATCCCGACACCAACCAGAATATAGGGGAACACTTTCTTGAAGGTGCCCAGCATTTGTTCCTTTGCGTAGGTGAGCCTTTCCCGGATCGTCAGGTCAGGAGACTCAATATCAACGCTGCCAGCCGAAAGCACAAAACTTTCAACGTACTTTTCCATATGCAGTTTCTCAATCATGGTGCCGCCGACAACTGCGATAACAAGCCCAAGGATCACATAGACGATCGCCACTTTTGCACCGAAAATGCTCATTAGCAAGACAAGACTTCCTAAATCGACCATCGGTGATGAAATCAAAAAGGAGAACGTCACACCCAAGGGAAGTCCCGCACTGGTAAAACCGATGAACAGCGGGATAGATGAGCAGGAGCAAAAGGGGGTCACTGTTCCCAGCAGAGCGGAGATGATGTTCGCCCAGATCCCATGAAAACGACCTAAAATGCGCTTACTTCGCTCGGGTGAAAAATAACTTTGAATATAGGAGATTGCAAAAATCAATACGCAGAGCAGCACCGTGATTTTCAAGACATCGTAGATAAAAAACTGGACGCTGCCGCCAATGCGCCCATTTACATCCAAGCCCAGTGCCGACAGCCCAATGCCGAGAAGTTCGTTCAGCCATTTCATGCCAAGCACCTGATCTTGGATAAAGTCCCATACGCCCATACAAAAACCTCACTTTCCATTTCATGGACAACATATCAAAACTTTTTGATGTATTGCGCCGATAGAAACGCCATCTATTTAGATGGCGTTTCTATCCACAACGAGGACAGGTACCCTCTTGCTCCGTATCTGGAGTTGTCAACTTCTTCAACAATTCCACTGCATAGTCCCTGCCAGCAGGACTCAGGCGGTAGTGCGTCCATTTACCCTCCTGGCGACTGACGACAATGCCAGAATCGCAGAGGATTTTCATGTGGTAGGAAAGGCCGGACTGCGTTAAATCCAACGGCTCTTGCAGGACACAAGCACACTTTTCACCGCTCCTTAACTGTTCCAGGATTGCAAGCCGTTTCGGATCGCAGAGAGCCTTGAATACTTTTGCCTGTTCCTGATACGCTGTCCCCATGTTCTCACCTCACATCAAATAATTTTGATATGACTATTATATGCCGCAACGTCTCGTTTGTCAACAGTTCAATCAAAATTTTTTGAAGTCACCGCCCTCCCCGGTCAAGGGAGCGCCGGGGCCGTTTGCGGCCTTTCTCCGCCTGTTCCCTCTGCTTGTCGGCCTCCACAGCCGCCTGCACCTGTTCCGGGCCAAAGACCCGCTTGACACGTGTATAGTCGGCGGATATCTGCCGCAGTTTTTTATTCTCCATCTTCACCTCCATCAAGCGGTCAGACAGGCGGGCGTTGCCCTCCCGCACCCGGTCATAGTCCCCTTGCAGACGGTCAAACTTCCCTTTTAGATCGATGTACTTGCGGAACAGGGAGCGCAGCACCTTGACGATCTTCGCCAGCAGGGGCTTTGCCTTTTTCTCCCGGTAGGACTTGGCGCTCTCCAGCGTCCCGGCCTCCGGCAGAATTTCCTCCGGGTCGGTGGAGAAGTCTGCCGCCAGCCGCTCCATGTCCTTCACCGCCGGGGCCAGTTCTTTCAGCCGCCGCTCCTGGCTCTCCACCTGGCTCTCTTTCTCCGCCTTGACTGTCTCCAGGGCGGCGATCTCTTTCGCCCTCTGCCCCTTCTTGTAGTCCAGCACAGACAGGTGCTTGTCGTGGGTGCCCTTGTCCTCCCACTCTATCCCGTGGCGCTCCATCACGGCGGAGAGTTGCTCTTTTTCCGAGCGCACCCACTGGCTCCACTCCGTGTCCCCCCTGGTGCCGCCCGTGAAACCTTGGGCCGCTAACGCCTGCTTCAGAGATACCCGTGTGTCCAGCCCCCGCTTGCTCCCGGTAGTGAACGGCACAAAGTCGATGTGCAGATGGGGCGTGGCCTCGTCCATGTGGAGGTGGGCCGAGAACACCCGGAGATTTGGGTTGCGCTCTTGAAAGGCTCTTATATACTCGTCCAGCACCGCCGCCGCCAGCCGCCCTTCGTCGCTGTCGGCGCTCATGTCGTCCTTATTGCCCACTTGTAGGATAATTTCGTGAAACGGCTTTTCCTGCTTGCCGGAGCGGATTTTTTCATAGTAGTTTTCTATCCGCCTGTCGGCCCTGGTCTGTTTGGCGTTGTACCGTTCCAGGGCCTCGTCAAAGAGTTCATGGTACACCGCCTTGATATTCTCCTGGCAGTATGTTACATTCAGATGGGAGCGTTCCGGGTCGGTATTTTTAGCGTGAAACTTCCTGCTGTTGTGGTTTACCGACCCATGCCCCACCATGGCGCTAATCGTCCTTTTCAATCAATCCCTCCTTTTCCGCCGCGCCAGCGGCGGGCCTTTGTTACTTTCTGCGAAAGTAACGCAAAAGCACTTTTGACAGCCTATCGGCCATCAAAAGCGCATTTGCGCCCTACGGGGTGGTGTGGGGGCTTTGCCCCCGCCGTCTGCGGACGGCTCCCCCAGCAGGGCCGCCCTTTGAAAAGGGCACCCTGCACCCCGCCTAAACTTTGCTGCTCCCCGTGACAGCCGTGACGACCGTGACGATGTTTCAGACACCGCCGCCACTCTCAAAAAAGCCGTCACAGCCGTCACGGTCGTCACGCCTGGGACGGTTCCAGCGTCAGGCTGATACTTCTCCCGGCGTGGCTCCTGCTGTTCTCATAGCGGATGTGGTAGTCTGTCAGCAGCTTCCCGGCCCGGACGTTTAGCCGCATCGCCAGGGCGTTGGGCTTCATGTCAGTCTGGAGCGCCGCTACCAGCTCGGTGGCCGTACCACCCCAGGTCGGCTTCTCCACCGTCACAAGGGCGGCTATGGCCTCCAGCACCGGGTCGGGCGGCTCTGTCCATGTCTCTGCTTCTGTCCGTTCCAGCGTCCATGTCAGCCGTTCCCTGTCCTTGGTGAGATAAAACCGTTGGTCCTGCTGGTCACGCCCAGCCACGTCCAGAATGGCGCTACCGTCTGTCCGCTTCTCCTTTTGAAGAAGAAAGGCTCCGTCTGCCGCCCCCAGCAGGCCGTTGGTGCCGGAAATCATATCGAACTTATCATCGGCCTGTTGTTTGCGGGTGTGATGTACCAGCAGGAGGCAGACGCCGCAATCATCGGCAAGGCGTTTCAGTTTCCCCACCACTTCGTAATCATTGGCATAGCTGTACTTATCCCCGCCAGCCTCCCGGATTTTCTGGAGAGTGTCAATGATAATCAGCTTGGTGTTCGGGTGTTCCCGGACGAACTTCTTTAGCTGTTCCTCCAGGCCAACGCCAAGCTGTTTGGCGTAGACCGCAAAGAGCAGATTGTCGGTGCCCTCTGTGCCGAACATTCGGTATAGCCGCCCCTGCAAGCGGCGGTGGTCGTCCTCCAACGCCAGGTAGAGGACAGTCCCCTTGTGAACAGGATAGCCCCACAGGGGGAGGCCCATGCTGACATGGTAGGCAAGCTGAGCCATCAGGAACGACTTGCCCACCTTGGGCGCTCCCGCAAAGAGGTATGTCCCAGGGTAGAGCAGACCGTCAATGACGGGCGGTCTGCTCTGGTAGATGTTCTGGTAAAGGTCGTTCATAGAAACCGTGTGGAGGTAGGCCGGGTCGCTCATGCGCCGCATATCTCGGAGCATTTCTTCCAAACTTTCCTCTTGGGGGTTGTTTTCAGCCGTTTCCTCTGCTATACTTTTGGCAGTTGTTTGTGAAATGGGCTGTTCCCCGTCTGTTGGCGCAGACGGAACCGGGACAGTCCTTTTCGTTTCTCTGGAATCCATCAATCTATCAATCCTCCTTCATGCCGCCCATGATAGCGGCGATCATCCGAATGGTGTCCAGCAGCTCGCTGTCCACGTTGGCCCCGTCCCTGATCCGCCACAGCTCGGCCAGCACAGTGGCCAGTTCGTCCCGCAGGGCCTTATACACCCTGGGATTGCCCTGCACTACCACGTCCCGGCACAGGAGCCGCTTGGTGATGTAGTCTTGCTTCGTCAGGCCAGAGAGCCGCACAGCGGCGTCGATCTGCTCGTTTTCCTCCGGGGATACCCGGAAGGCCACGGTCTTGTTCCTCCAGCGGTTGTGAGTGTCCAAATTCTTAGCTGACATTACGCTCCCATCCTTTCAAAGTCCAGTTTGTCCGCCATCTCCGTCTGCTTGGACGGAAACAGGTGGGCGTAGCGGTAGGTGATCTCGATACTCTCATGCCCCACGCGGTCAGCAATCGCCACAGCGGAGAAGCCCATGTCAATCAGAAGTGAGATGTGCGAATGCCGGAGGTCGTGGATTCTGATACGCTTGACCCCTGCCGACTTCGCCCCTCTGTCCATCTCATGGTGGAGATAGCTTTTCGTGATGGTGAAAATGCGCTCCTTCTTCTTGATGCCGTAGAGCATCCCCAGGTAGTCCTTCATCTCGTCACAGAGGAAGTTGGGCATTTTAATGGTGCGGTTGCTTTTCTTCGTCTTTGGCGTGGTAATGACGTCCTTGCCGTGGAGCCGCTGATAGGACTTGCTGATTTTCACCGTCCCGGCCTCAAAGTCAAAGTCTGCCGGGGTCAGGGCCAGCAGTTCCCCCTCCCGAATACCACACCAGTAGAGCATTTCAAAGGCGTAGTAGGAAACGGGCTTGTCCATCATGGCGTCCGCAAACTTCTGGTACTCCGCTTTCGTCCAGAACAGCATTTCCTTCCGTTCCTCTGACCCCATGTTTCCAGCCTTGGCGGCGGGATTGGAGCGCAGCTCATAGAAGCGGACGGCGTGATTGAAGATGGCGCTAAGCTGGTTGTGCAGGGTTTTGAGATAGGTAGCCGAATAGGGCTTGCGCTTCTCGTCCCGGTAGGCCAGCAACTCGTTCTGCCATGCGATCACGTCCTTGGTGGTGATCTCGCTAATCTTCCGCTTGCCAAAGTAGGGCAGAATTTTCTTCTGGATGATGTTCTCCTTGGTCAGCCAGGTGTTCTCCTTGAGCCGGGGTTTCACATCCTTGGTGTAAAGCTCGGTAAAGGCTTCAAAGGTCATATCCAGGTCGCCGGAGGTCTGCATCTGGAAACTGCGCTCCCACTCCTGGGCCTCCCGTTTGGTGGCAAAGCCACGCTTGCACTTCTGTTTGCGCTCCCCCGTCCAGTCCTGATACCGCACCATGACGTACCATGTTCCTCTTGCTTCGTCCTTAAAGACTGGCATTTAGTTCCCTTCCTTTCTGGCCCCGTAGAGCCGTTCGTTGAAATACTGGCGGTTGACCCGCCCTGCGATGGTGATGAAGCCCTTGTCCTTCAATTCTTCGTTGAGCTGCCGGATGAGTTTATAGGCGTAGGGCTTCGATACACCCAGCTCGTCCGCAACTTCTTCCGCCCGGATGAATCTGTTCTCCATATGGATTCCTCCTTTCTTTTGATTTAACGCTATTTGCTTAACGTAGTCCTATTATACTAACTCTATTCCGTTATGTCAAGACCTTCCAACGAGAAAATATAAACAAATTTATTTATTTTTCTCTTGACTGGTCTAAACATATCTGTTATACTTCAAGTGTCCCCATTACATAGATTGGAGTTGGCAGTTATGGCGATTGGTGAACGTATTCGTTTCTTCCGCAACATGAAGGGCATCACACAGAAGTATCTTGGCATGGTGGTGGGTTTCCCGGAACGCTCCGCCGATGTGCGTATGGCACAGTATGAAACCGGGAGCCGCACCCCCAAGGCCGACCTGACAAAGACACTGGCTGACTTCTTTGATATTTCCCCTGATGCCCTGACCGTCCCTGACATAGATACCGACATCGGCCTGATGCACACCCTCTTTGCTTTGGAGGATATTCGGGGGCTGACTATTGGGGAGATTGACGGCGAGGTTTGTCTGCGTCTGGACAAATCCAAAGGCAAGACCTATACCAATATGCTTGATATGCTGTCCGCCTGGGCGGAGCAGGCCAAGAAGCTGGAGGCCGGGGAGATCACCAGGGAAGACTATGACCGCTGGCGGTACAACTACCCCAAGTACGACACCACTCACCGCTGGGCCAAAGTCCCCTCCAAAGAGTTGAGCGATTTTCTGGTAGAAGCGTTCCGGGACAGGCTTGACATAGACGAATAGACAGCAAAAGCCCTTACCGACGTTGCCATCGGTAAGGGCTTTCTAATATGGTTGTCCTCACTTATAAGCCGTAAAAAAGCATTCTTTACCCGCAATCCAGTGGGAATATAGAATGATACGGTATATGGGGAGCGTTATCAAATCGTTATCAAAAGAGAGATATAAAACCGTAAAATCGTTGTGCCACAACGGGTTCGGAGTTTCAAAAAATCACTCCCACTCCACGGTTGCGGGGGGCTTAGAGGTGATATCGTAGACGATGCGGTTGATATGCTTTACCTCGCCCACGATGCGGCCGCTGACCTTATCCAGCAGCTCATAGGGCAGGCGGGACCACGTAGCGGTCATGAAGTCCTGAGACTGCACCGCCCGCAGGGCCAGCGTATAGTCGTAGGTGCGCTCGTCACCCATGACACCCACGCTGCGGACGCTGGTCAGCACGGCAAAGTACTGACTGGTGGTACGGTTCAATCCCGCCAGAGCCATCTCCTCCCGGAAGATGGCATCGGCATCCCGCAGGATCTCCAGTTTCTCATCGGTGATCTCACCGATGACACGGATGGCCAGACCGGGGCCGGGGAAGGGCTGGCGCCACACCAGCTGCTCCGGCAGGCCCAGCTCGATGCCCAGCTGCCGCACCTCGTCCTTGAACAGCCGCCGTAGGGGCTCCACGATGTCCTTGAAGTCCACGCAGTCTGGCAAGCCGCCCACATTGTGGTGGCTCTTGATGACCACGGACTCGCCGCCCAGACCGGACTCCACTACATCGGGATAGATGGTACCCTGTGCCAGAAAATCCACGGCGCCGATCTTCTTGGCCTCGGCCTCAAAGACCCGGATGAACTCCTCGCCGATGATCTTGCGCTTGGTCTCCGGGTCGGTGACACCGGCCAGCTTGGAGAGGAAGCGGTCCTTGGCGTTGACCCGGCGCACGTCCACATGGAACTGGTGGGTCATGACCTCCTCCACCTGATCGCCCTCGTCCTTCCGCAGCAGACCGTGATCCACGAAGATACAGGTCAACTGATCGCCCACGGCACGCTGCAGCAGGGCGGCAGCCACAGAGCTGTCCACGCCGCCGGAGAGAGCCAGCAGCACACGGCCGCTGCCGATCTTGGCCCGGCACTCCGCCACGGCCTCCTCCAGATAGGACGCCATGGTCCACTCGGCGGTGAAGCCGCAGATGCCGTATAGGAAATTCTGCAGCAGCTCCTTGCCGTACTGGGTGTGGAGTACCTCCGGGTGGAACTGCACGCCGTAAAGCTGCTTCTCGGCGCACTGGATGGCAGCGCAGCGGCAGCCGTCGGTGGAGGCCACCACCTCGAAGCCGGGGGCCAGCGTCTCCACCTCCACGCCGTGGCTCATCCAGTACACGGCGGTGGCGGGGATATCCTTAAACAGAGGGCTCTTGCCGTTATGAGTCAGTTCTACCTTGCCGTACTCACGGGTCCCGGCCCGGCGGCACTGGCCGCCCAGCAGATGGATCATCAGCTGCTGACCATAGCAGATGCCCAGCACAGGGATGCCCATAGAGAACAGGGCGGGATCCACCATGGGAGCATTTGGCTCAAACACCGTGGCGGGGCCACCGGTGAAAATGAGAGCGTCAGGCTGGAAGGCCCGGATATTCTCCATAGACTCCCGCCAGGAGCGGATCTCGCAGTATACGCCGCATTCACGGACACGGCGAGCCACCAGCAGATTATACTGGCCGCCGAAGTCCAGCACTAAAACCTTTTTCATACCGGATCATCCTCCCGGAAGGTGATGTGGTCGGGCGTAGCCTCCTCGATAACGGCCAGAGAGTGGATGTTGTAGCCCTGCTCCCGGAAGGAGTCGCCGCCGTGCTGGAAGCCCTTTTCCACCGCCACGCCGATGCCCACCAGCTCGGCGCCGGCGGCGTTGACGATGTCGATGAGACCCTGCATGGCGTAGCCCTTAGCCATGAAGTCGTCGATGATAAGGACCTTGTCCTCCGGCCCCAGCCACTCCTGCGCCACGATAAGGGTGGCCTTCTTCTTGTAAGTATAAGAGAAGATCTCGCTCTGGTACAGGCCACCCTCGATGTTGTCGCTCTTGGCCTTCTTGGCAAACACCATGGGCACGCCGTACTTATTGGCGCAGATGGTGGCCAGAGCGATGCCGCTGGCCTCGGCGGTCAGCACCATGGTGATCTTGCTGACGTCAAAATAACGAGCGAACTCGTCCGCCAGTTCCTCCATGAAGGCGGTGTCCACCCGATGGTTCAAAAACCCGTCTACCTTGATGATGTTGCCGGGCAGGACACGGCCCTCCCGACGGATGCGCTCTTTCAATGCTTCCACGATCTACACTCCTTTATTATAAGTCGCTGGTACTCCACCATATTGACCCTATTCTGCCCAATTTCCGGGGGAAAAACAATAGGGAGAAAAACCAAGCTTTTCTTGGTTTTTCTCCCGGTATTTGTCAGTTCTCCCAGTTCAGAGGCGTACCTGAACGCTGGGATAAGCTGTCCTTTACGAAGTCGGCAAACCGCTGGGCCGCCGGGGTCAGAGGCACGTCCCGCAGGACGCACAGATCCACGCTGCGGGGCGGGATCTCGAAGTCCGTAGCCAGCTTCCGCAGTCGACCCTTCGACAGCTCTTCGTGGACGAATTCTTCCGTGACGCCCGCCACCCCGAAGCCGATGGCTGCCAGATCCACCAGCAGGCTCCGTGCGCCCAGCTCGATCTCCGGGTGCAGTCGCTGGCCATTTTGCAGGAAGTACTTCTCCAGATACAGCCGGGAGGAGGCCTTGCGCTCCAAAAGGATCAGGGGGAAGGCGGCGATCTCCGCCAGAGAATAGACATGGCCGAAGTCGCAGGGATAGTCCGCCGCCGCCACGAACACGGAGTGGGTGGCGAAGCAGGGGTGCGTCTCCAGCGAGGCGGACTCCTGGGGGGTGCTGGCAAAGGCGATATCCACCTTGCCGGATTGCAGCAGGCCCAGTACCTTGTGGCTGCGGCCGGAAACGATCTGGATGTGGATGGCGGGATACTGCCGGTGGAACCGCTCCAGATACGGCAGCAGGAACTGGCTGGTGACGGTGTCGCTGGCGCCGATGGTCAGGTGTCCCATCTGCAGCTCCCGGCTCTGGGACAGCTTCTCCTCGCCGGTCTCCAGCAGGCCGATGGCGCTGCGGACGTACTCGTACAGCATCCGGCCGTCCGGTGTCAGGGCCACGCCACGGGAGTTGCGGGCAAACAGACGGGTCTGCAGCTCGCCCTCCAGCTGCTTGATGGACTGGCTGACGGCGGATTGGGAGATATACAGGGCCTGAGCGGCGGCGGTGATGTTGCCGGCCTCGGCCACCTCCTTGAATACACGATAAAGCTCCAATTTCACAGACATGATGCAGGACCTCATAAATAGGGATAATATATATCACTGGTGCAATATGCTGTCATTATAGCAGATTTTTACGGGATTGCAAGGGAATTTATAGCGCCCTGTCTCTTGAAACACCGGGGAGAATGTGCTACAATGCCATATAGCATATGGAAAAGGATGACTTCTATGGATAAGCGCACCACAGATATCGTCTGCTACTGCACATGGGTCGGTCTGCTCGTCGCCGTGCTGGCGGGGAACCGGGAGGCCAGCCGCTTCCACCTGAACCAGTCGCTGGTGCTGGGTATTTTCGGCCTGCTGGGGGTCATCCCCTGCGTGGGCTGGGTGTGGGCCGTCTTTGTGGCGGTGTGGTGGTGCATGGGCCTTACCGGGGCCATCCGGGGCGTGGAGCGGCCGGTGCCGGTGCTGGGTGGCATCCGCATCCTGCTTTGATGCATCGTTGTATGGAGCGTGCTGCGGCACGATTTTCATAGTGGACCAATGTTCAACAATTAGGAGGAAAAAACCATGTCTTTTATGATCGAAACGTCTGCCCGTCACATTCACCTGACCCAGGAGACGCTGGAGAAGCTGTTCGGTGAGGGCTATGAACTCACCGTCCGCAAGCCCCTGTCCTATCCCGGCCAGTTCGCCAGCAACGAGCGTCTGACCGTGGTGGGCCCCAAGAAGGAGATGGCCAACGTGTCCATCCTGGGTCCCGTGCGTAAGATGGATCAGATCGAGCTGTCCGCCACCGATGCCCGCACGCTGGGCATCGATGCCCCCGTCCGTGAGAGCGGCGACGTGAAGGGCTCCGGCGCATGTAAGCTGGTAGGTCCCAAGGGCGAGGTGGAGCTGACCGAGGGCGTCATTATCGCTAAGCGTCACCTGCACATCACCGAGGCCGACGCCGCCGAGATGGGCGTGAAGAACGGCGAGATCATCAAGGTGGCCTGCGGCGGCGAGGGCCGTAAGCTGATTTTTGACGATGTGGTGGTTCGTGTCAACAAGGACGCTGTCACCACCATGCACATCGACACCGACGAGTCTCAGGCTGCCGGCAACCCCAAGGTCGGCGAGATCGTGCGGTAAGCAAGCACAAAAAAGGACACGACAGGCTGTGCCTGCCGTGTCCTTTTTTACTTCTTGGGGGATGCCCCATTACAAAGACGCCACGATGGCCTCCAGCTTTTCGGTGAAGTCCCGGTTCAGTCGCAGCAGCAGAGCCTGCTCCTCCGGCGTCCAGCTGGCGTAAATACGGTCCTCCAGACGGATCAGGCGGCACACGGTTCTATCGGCCAGACGATGCCCCTGTGCCGTCAGGGAGACACAGGTGTGCCGTCCACTGCCGGGGGACAGGGTCAGTATGCCCTCCCGCTCCAGCTTCTTCAAAGCGGAATTGACGGTGGAGCGGCCCATACCCGTGGCCTCCCGCAAGGCGGACTGAAGATAGCCAGGCGCATTGACTGCCAGCGTGTACAGGATGCGGAACTCGCTGTCCGACAGTCCCATTTTCAGCGCCGCTGCATGATACAGACTGCTGATACGGCCGTCGATTTGGTTGAACTCCTGAATGGTGGTCACATCCTCGCCTCCTTACGCATAGCCGTACTTTTTCCGCTTGCCCACGAGGCACGCCGCCGACAGCAGCAGCGCCAGCGTCTCGGCAGCCACCACGGCGGCCCATACGCCGTCGATACCCCATAGCACGGGCAGCACGATAACGGCGGCTACCTGAAACACCAGCGTCCGGGCAAAGGAAATCAGGGCAGAGATGAAGCCGTCGTTGAGGGCGGTAAAAAAGGAGGAGGCATAGATGTTGTGCCCCACCATTAGGAAGGACAGGGAGTAGATGGAGAAGGCCCGGATGGTCACCGGCAGCAGAGCCGGCTCCTTGGACACAAAGATCAGGGACAGGGGCCGGGCCAGCAGCAGGGCAGCTGCCGTCAGTACCACGCTCATGACGGTAATGATGCACAGGCTCTTCCGCAGCAGCCCCCGCAGCTCCGTCCGGTTCCCGGCGCCGTAGTGATAGCCCACGATGGGGGCGCTGCCCATGGAATAGCCCAGAAAGATGGCGATGAAGATGAAGTTGACGTACATGATGACACCGTACACCGCCACGCCGCCGGAGCCCATGAGCCGCATCAGCTGCCAGTTGTAGAGCATATTCACCACCGACATGGAGATGTTGGTCATGAACTCCGAGGAGCCGTTGGCGCAGGCCTTCAGCAGTGCCCGCCCATGGAAGGAGGTGCGGCCCAGCCGCAGCTTGCTGCTGTTGGGCCGGAGGAAGTACACCAGCGGAATGGCGCCGCCTACGAACTGGCTGAGAATGGTGGCCAGAGCGGCGCCCTCGACACCCCATTGCAGCACCGCCACGAACAGAGCGTCCAGCACGATGTTGGTGACGCCGGCGGCAATGGTGACGTACAGGCCCAGCTGAGGCCGTTCCGCCGTCACCAGAAAGCTCTGGAAGGTGTTTTGCAGCATATAGGGGATCAGGCCCAGCAGGACGATACGTCCGTAGCTGACGCACACCGGCAGCATGGTCTCGTCGGCGCCCAGCAGCCGGGACATAGGCGTGAGAAAGGCAATGCCGCCGATGGTGAACACGGCGCCCAGTCCAATCAGCACATAGATCAGCAGGGAGAAGATCTCGTTGGCACGCTTTTCGCTGCCGGCTCCCAGGGTGTACGCTACCAGCGCACTGCCACCGGTACCCAGCATGAAACCCACGGCACCCAACACCATGAGAAACGGCATAATGAGGTTCACGGCAGCAAAGGCATCGGAGCCCACAAAGTTGGACACGAAAACACCGTCCACCACGCCGTAGATGGAGGTACACACCATCATGATGACAGACGGCAGAGTGAAGCGCAGCAGTTTTCGATAGGTGAAGTGCTCGGATAGTTGAATACGCATGAAAAGAAAGTCCTCCGCAATAATGTCCGAAACCGGACAAGCATATTTTAGTACGATTTCGTACATAAGTCAAGAAAATCTTTCGACGGCCCTCCGCATTTTCCTTGCATTTCCACATGGGATAGGATATAATATTTCCCGATAGATACGGACAGAGGCAATGCGCTGCAAAGGCCCGTGGGGTCAGGCGCAAAGCTGAACAAGGGAACGGGGACGAGCCCCACGTTGACCAACACCGTGTGCATCGAGGTGTCTATCCCGCCGACGAAAGTCAGCCATTGGAAGCGTGCTTCTGAGAAGGCAGGGGAGATCGCCGCTTGAGATGCGAGCCGGGAGACCTACTGTTGCCGTTAGAATGATCCCAGGAATGGTTATGGTGTTATTCTGCCACGCAGGATGACCCCATATTTTTTTGCGCCTGCTCCCGTACACTGCGGGAGCGGCGGCACGGAGAATGAGGAGTATATGAAGAAGATTCGACCCTATCTATGGCGGGGCGGAGCGCTGGTGCTGGCGGCGGCCTTGGTGGTGCTGCTGGTGCTGTCCGGGATGGGCCTTTCCACGCAGGAGCCGGAGCCGCTGCCCCAGCCCCCGGCCCAGACTATCCGCACCGAGGGACAGGGAGGCGCCTCCCAGCAGGAGAAGCCCAATGCCCCGGAGCAGCCGGAGGATCCGGAGGACGAGGACACGCCGGAGGAACCGGAGACTCCGGAGCAGCCGGACGAGGAGCCGCCCCAGGAGGAACCCGATGCCCCGGAGCAGCCGGAGAATCCCACAGACGATCCGGAGCAGCCGGAGCAGCCCGGCGATAATCCGCAGCCCGGCGATAATCCCGGCAAGGGCGATAACGACGGCCCCGGCCCGGTGGACCCGGAGCCCGGTCCCTCCGACGATACCAGCACCCGCATCATCACGGACCTCAGCAACTGTGAGATCACCTATAACCAGCTGACAGATGACACGCTGCCCTTTTACGCCTATCTCATCAACCCCAACGGCGAGACGCTGAAGGTGAAGCTGCAAAACAGCGATACCCCCATGAACGGCCGGTATCTCACCAGCGCCGACGGCAAGAACTACACCGCTCGGATGGTGCGCAATGAGACCAACCACATTACCCTCTACCGCAAGAAGGGGAACACTACGGTGGAGGAGGTTCGCTTCTCCATCCGGTATGTCGCACAGAAGGCCGATGAGGATCATCCCACCATCGGTGAGCATCCCCCCACCATCGTCACCAATCTGGACGGCGTGACGGAGACCAGCAACCGCAACTTCACCCTGACGGTGAAGGCCACGGCCTACACAGGCTCTCCCCTCTACGCCAGCCAGATCGAGGTGCAGATGGACGGAAAGCGCATCACAGGCCCCACCGGCGGCCCGGTGTACGAGTATCAGCTCTACTTCCCGGATCCCATCGTGGGCGATACGGTGGAGCACACCATTACCATCCGGGCCTGGGACGGGGAGGGCAACTCCGCCTTCGTGTCCTATCGCATTCTCTACCGCTTCGTGGATACCGGCGACGTCATCGGCACGGCCTATATCGTCATCGACGCCACCACCGTGGGACTGGATGTGATGGAGGAGCCGTATACCTACAAAATCCGCCAGAATACCCCGGCCTCCTATGCCGTTATCGAGGCGCTGGAGGAGTGGGGCTACGAGTACGAATACTCCGGCTCCATGGACGTGGGCTTCTATCTGCGGCGCATCAGCCGGGGCGGCATGATGGACTATCCCGCCATCCCGGAGAACCTGTGGAGCAAGATCCTGCAGGACGGCCTGACCTTGACGGGCCAGACGGATAACAACAGTCTGGGCGAGTTCGACTATACTCAGGGCTCCGGCTGGATGTACTCTGTGGGCGGCAATACCTATGCCGGTAAGGGTCTGTCCGGCTATTACCTCACCGACGGCGATACCCTGTATCTGCGCTTCACGCTGGCCTACGGCAAGGACATCGGCGGATACAGTTCCACCGGCGGCAGCTACGGTCTGCTGCCCAGCTATTGCGGTAAGTGGCTCAACGGCACCTACATTGAGGAGCACGTCTGGGGTGAGCCGACACAGACAGTGGCGCCGGACTGCACCCATCCCGGCGAGATCAGCACCGTCTGCACCGTCTGCGGCGATCGGAAGGATCAGCAGGAGGTGCCGCCTCTGGGGCATGATTTCGTGGAGACGGGACGCACGGAGCCGGGAGAGGACGGAACACCGGGCTACATCGAATACACCTGCTCCCGCTGCGGGGAGCAGAAGCAGGAGCCGATCCCGGCGGCCAATGCCGGGTGGCTTCCCCGGCGGCGCAGACTGCCGGACTACGCTATGACAGGAGCGAGATATGAACGATAGAATGAGAAAGGGCTGCTGCCGCCTGCTGACGCTGCTGCTGACACTGGTGCTGGTGATCCCCGCCTATGGGCAGGAGACGCTGGATGCGCTGGCGGCGGCGCAGGGCTGCACGGCGGAGACACTGCTGCAAAGCGACAAGCTGACGGCGGGAGACTCCGTCAGCGACTGGGTGGCCATCGCCGTGAGCCGGGCCGGTACGGAGGGGGATACCGCCGCTTACCGCAAGGCACTGGAGCGCTATGTGACCCGGATGTACCGGGAGCAGGGGGGCTTGGACCGCCTGCGAGCCACGGAGTGGCAGCGCACCGCCCTGACGGCGCTGGCGCTGGGAGCGGACCCCACCGCCTTCGGCCGGGACAAGAACGGTCGGTCGGTGAACCTGCTGGCCGACGGCGTATATCAATTCACCGCTGCCAAATCTCTGGGAACACAGGGACTCAACGGCTGGATCTTCGGCCTGATCGCTCTGGACAGCGCCCGCTTCGCCGTGCCGGAGGATGCCGTCTACACCAGAGCCACTATTTTGCAGGCGCTGGTGGCAGCGCAGGAGCCGGAGGGCGGCTTCGGCCTGACGGTAGGGAACTCAGACGTGGATCTGACAGCCATGACCCTGCAGGCGCTGGCGCCCTATCAGAACAGCACAGTGACGTATACCGGAACCTCCGGGGAGTCTGTGACCATCCGGGAGGTGGTGCGCCGGGCGCTGGCGTGGCTGTCTGACCAGCAGACGGCGGAGGGCGATTTCATCAGCTGGGACGCCGCCAATCTGGAGAGTACGGCGCAGGTCATCATCGCCCTGTGCAGCTTGGGAGTGGACCCGGCCACGGACGCCCGGTTCGTGAAAAACGGCATCAGCGCCGTGGACGGGCTGATGCGCTACCGGCTGGACGACGGCACCTTCCGCCATATTCTGACGGACGGCTCCGATGTCATGGCCACGGAGCAGGCCCTGCTGGCGCAGGAGGCCATGGAGCGGCTGTCCGCCGCCCGCCGGAGCCTGTATGACTTCCGGGAGGAGATGCCGGAGGATGTAAAGACGCAGGTGACGGCCCTGAACGAGGCACTGACGGATGTGGCAGTGGCCACGCCGGAGGAGGTGCAGGCTCTGTATACCCGGTATCTGGCCATCCCCGCCGCCGAGCGCAGCTATGTGTTCGCTGCCGGGGCGCTGCTGGATCGGATGCAGGAGCTTTCCTTGGAGATCACGCCGGAGGATCCGGCGCAGGCATATGAGCTGCGGGTCGCGGCGGAGGTGACCACCTCCGGTTCTGGCGCCGTAGTATGGATCGCCGCAGGCGCCGCCGTGGTAGTGGTGGCCGCAGGCATCGTGATTTGGAGCAAGCGGAGGAAAATATGTACGAAGTAACGGAGAAAATTCTGCGGGAAGTGCGGAAGGTCATCGTCGGCAAGGACGATGTGGTGGAGAAGGTTTGGATCTCCATTCTGGCCCAGGGCCATGTGCTGCTGGAGGACGTGCCGGGGGTGGGTAAGACCACCATGGCGCTGGCCTTTTCCAAGGCGCTGGGGCTGGAAACCAAGCGTGTGCAGTTCACACCGGACACCATGCCCTCGGATATCATCGGCTTTTCCCTGCCGGAGCAGGGGCGGATGGTGTATCAGCCCGGTGCGGTGATGACCAATCTGCTGCTGGCAGACGAGATCAACCGTACCTCCAGCAAAACCCAGTCGGCGCTGTTGGAGGCCATGGAGGAGGGTCATGTCACCGTAGACGGCGTGACCCACGATCTGCCGGCCCCCTTTGTGGTGCTGGCCACTCAGAACCCCATCGGCTCTGCCGGTACACAGAATCTGCCCAACTCCCAGCTGGATCGCTTCCTCATGAAGCTGAGCATGGGCTATCCCGATGTGGACAGTCAGGTGCGCATCCTGAGGGAGCGCAGCCAGCAGGAGCCTCTGGAGCAGGTGGAGCCGGTGATGCGCCGGGAGGAGCTGATCGCCGCCATTGCCAGGGTGCGTCAGGTCCATGTGGACGACCAGATCTATGATTACATCGCCCGGCTGGCGGAGGTGACACGCACCCATCCGCTGCTGAAGCTGGGTATCAGCCCCCGTGGCGCTCTGGCCCTGTGCCGTACGGGCAAGGCAAGAGCCTTCGCAGAGGGACGGGATTTTGTGGTGCCGGAGGACGTGACACAGATGGCGGAATATGTGTTTGCCCACCGTCTGATGCTTTCCTCCAAGGCCCGCCTCAACGAGTACACACCGGAGGCCATCGTGGCGGAGGTGCTGGCGCAGACCCAGCCGCCGGTGCTGTCGGAGCGGCGGGCATGAGCACGTTGCTGTGGCTTTTGACGGAGGCCGGACTGGTGCTGTGCTGGCTGGTGACGCCTTGGGCGCCTGCCCCGTGGCTGGCCCTGTGCTGGCTGATGGCGCCGCTGGCGGGCTGGCTTGCACTGCTGCTGACAAGGAAGCGGTCGCAGGTACGGCTCACCTGCCCCGTGACGGCGGAGAAGGGTAAGCCCTTTTCCGTGACGGCGGAGGTGCGGCAGGGTGTCCCCTTCGGCCGGGGCAGGCTCACGGTATCGGTGGAGAACACCGTTACCGGAGAGACGCACCGGGAGAAGCTGACCCTGCATCAGGGCCGGGGAGCGTGGCAGGTGCAGAGTGCCTGCTGCGGCTGTCTGGTGATGCAGGCGGCGGAGCTGGTGCTGTGGGATCTGCTGGGCGTGCTGCCGGTGAGGATCCCCTGCACAGTGCAGGGTCGTACCTGCGTCATGCCGGATACCTTCCCCATCGAGGCAGACCCGGTGTCGGCCGTGAGCCGCCAGACGGACTGCGAGGAGTACGCCCCGGACGTCCGGGGCAGCGATCCTACGGAGATCTTTCAGATCCGGGAATATGTCCCCGGCGACAGTCTGCGTCAGATCCACTGGAAGCTCTCCGCCAAGGCAGGACGCTACATGGTGCGGGATGCGGCCAAGCCAGTGGATCACCGATTGACCATCTATGTGGAGCGCCGCACGGCCCCGCCCCGTCTGGCGGACGGCCTGATGGAGGCGGCGGTGTCGCTGTGTCAGGCCTATGTGGATCAGCCCTTTCGACTCATGTGGAGCGGGGAGACCACCTCTGTCCGGGAGATCACCGGGGAGGAGCAGCTGCCCGAAGCGGTGACGGCGCTGCTGAAAAGCAAGGCACAGGAGGAGCCGCAGCCGCCGGAGCTGCGTCCGGAGGGGAAGCTGCTGTACTGCTGTACCCAGCTTCCGGCGGACGGGCAGCTGCCGGAGGATGCCGTCGTGCTGCTGTGCAGCGATGAGCCCTGCGCCGGGGAGGGCGTGTGCCGCTTCACCCCGGAGGATATGCAGGAAATACTGGGAAAATGGATGTGGAATTAGGAGCTTTTGGTGAAAAAACAGACTGTTTCATTCCAATTTGATACGATGCCGGCCCCATTCAGGCCTCTGCGCCCCACGGATGCGGCGGCGGGCGTGCTGCTGCTGGCAGGCATATGGGGCCTGCTGTGGCAATGCCTGCGCCCGGAATCGGTGCCGGGCCTGCTGGGGCTGGGCGCTCTGGCGGCGCTGGGCCTTGCTGCGGGACTGCTGCTGCGGTGGGATCGGAAATGGCAGCGGGCTGCCCTCTGCGGAGCGCTGCTGGTGCTGTTGGCGGCGGGCATACTGCTGCGGAGCCACATCAGCGCTGCTCTGGCGGGGCTGGGAGACTTGTGGGGTCAGTGGCGCTTTCAGCAGACCGGACGGTACACGCCGCCCTATGTGGGGGCGGGCAGCGTCTGGTGGATGCTGCTGCCTGTGGGGGCTGTAACGGGCCTTGCCACGGGCCTTGTGCTGCGGCAGCGCTGGCGGATATGGCCGGCGGCCGTCTGCGCAGCAGGACTGCTGGCGCTGCGTCTGGCGGACCTTGTGCCGGGGGGCTGGTGGTTTACCTGCTTCCTGCTGGGGGTGCTGCTGTGCTTTGTGCAGGGCAGTGCCATAGGCCGCAGGGCCAAGGCCGTCACGGCGGGAGCGCTGGCGCTGGTGCTGCTGATGGGACTGCTGCCGGAGGGCCTTTCCGGCGGCGCATCCCCCACGGCGCTGGGGCGGCGGCTGGGCAAGGCCCTGCACCGCTGGCGCTATGAGGATGCCGCCGATCCCCTGCCGGAGGGAGACATCTCCGGCTCCGGAGCCTTTTCCCCCGGACAGGAGCCGGCGCTGCGGCTGACCATGGATCACTGGACGCCCCTGTATCTGCGGGGCTATGTGGCGGGGGAGTACACCGGCACCGGCTGGCAGCAGCTGGCGGCCCGCCGCTTGACGGAGGAGGCTCCGATGCTGTATAGCCTGCAAAGCGGCTATTTCTTCCCGGCCCAGCAGCTGGCAAAGGCCAACGGCGAGGCCGAGAGCGAGAACCATGTGACCATTCAGGTGCTGGGCGCCTGCCGCTCCGTGGCCTATACCCCCTATGGCGGGGGCGACGGGCTGGAGAGCGCGCTGGATGCCCGTGACCTCACCGGCGAGGGCATGACCGACCCCACCCAGCGCAGCTATGAGGCGGCGCTGTACCCGGTGGAGGAGAGCTACCTGCTCCAGCAGCAGCTGGCGCAGGCGGAGGCGGACAGCGACTACCGGACGGGGGAGAGCGTCTATCGCCAGTGGGTCTATGACCACTATCTCACGGTGCCGCAGGACACCTACGATGCCCTGACGGCGCAGTTCACCCCCGGTCAGGGCTGGAACACCACTCAGGCCAAGACGGAGATCAGCCGCTTTCTGGCGGCCAACCTGACCCTCCGGGAGGGGACGGTCACCCCGGCCACCGGCGACGTGGCGGCGTGGCTGCTGACCGGTGCCCGACAGGGGTACAGTGTCCACTATGCCACGCTGACGACACTGCTGCTGCGCTGCTGCGGCATCCCGGCCCGGTATGTGGAGGGCTATGTGGTGACCCGGCAGCAGGCGGAGGCCCTGTCGGACGGGGCGCAGCTGACCCTGACCCAGCGGGCCGCCCATGCCTGGGCGGAGTACTATCTGGACGGCGTGGGCTGGATCCCCTTCGACACCGTCCCCGGCTACGAGGAGAACATCGTCTACCAACTGCCGGAGGACGGCGACCCGGCGGAAAACGAGAACGGCACGTCCTACACGGGGCAGGATCAAACGCCCCAACAGAACCAGACCGACATCTCTCAGGAGCCCCAGGACGACCACAGCCAGCGGATCTTTATCCAGAGCGTGCTGCTGGCCTTGGCGGCACTGGTGCTGGTGTGTCTGGCAGCCATGGTGCTGCGGACGGTGCTGCTGCGGCGAAGGCTGAAGCGGCAGCGCAGGCGCTTTGAGGACCCCGACGGCCGCACGGCCTGTCAGGCTATGCTCAGCGCCCTGCACCGGCAGCTGACGGCCTTGCAGCCGGGAGCGTGGAGCAAGGCATCCCCCCAGCGGCAGGAGGCCCTGACGGCCCTGCTGGGCGACGAGACGGCCCGGCAGCTGACGGCGCTGGAGCAGGAGGTCTGGTTCAGCGACCACCCCATCGAGGAGCCCCAACGCCAACAGGCGCAGAAACTGCTGGAGGGGACGGAGCGTCTGTGGCGGGAGCGTGTCCCGGCGGCCAGACGCTGGAAACAGAGATTCCTCACCTGTCAGGTGATTTGAATCATAAAAGAACAGAAAGGAGTATGAAAGATGAAAGAGAAGACACATCTCGGAAACCGCCTTCTGTCGGTTCTGCTGACGTTCCTGATGCTGCTGTCGCTGCTGCCTTCGGCGGCGCTGGCGGCGGACACCCAGCAGATCGCCCTGATGGCGGTGACGCAGAACGGATTCCTCATCAAACCGGAGTATGTCACCTATCACTCCGGCGACACGGTGAAGGATGTGCTGAAAAAAAGCGGCCACACCTTCAGCGGCATCGACAACGGATACATTACCGCTGTCGATGGCACCACCGACAACTTCAGCATCCATTACGACGAGGATGGATACAAGCTGGATCAGTCGGCAGATGGCCTGACGGCCATCTGGTTCACCACCAACTCGGACCAGAGCCATGGAGCAAACCTCCAGAAGCTGGCGGCCAACATGGCGGTCTACAACACCGCTACCAACGGCCTGAAGGATTACAAGGCCGCTCAGGAGGCCTATGATGCCGCCGTGAAGGGCTTCTATGCCGCCACGGACACCACGGCCAAGACCCTGAATGATGCGCTGTTCAGCGCCATCGACAAGCACGCCAAGTTCCTGGAGGGCAAGACCACGCCGCTGACCATCAGCGCCACCATGGGCGGCGAGGCCATCACCCCCGGCGAGGCGGTGTTCACCAGTGAGTTCGGCACCGTTGTCACGGTGAAGAACACCAACACCGTGGACCTGATCCCCGCCACCTACACCTTCGACCTGTCCGACGGCGAGTTCCGCCATGTCCGTGGCACGCTGGAGGTGAAGGAGGGGACCACCCTCACCGCCCAGCTGCCTGCCGGCCAGTGGATCAAGGAGACCCGACTAGGCTATGATAACCAGTGGAAGTTGGATACCGCTCAGGAGAGTACCCGCTTCGACGTGACCGCTGCCGAGGGCACCTATCTGGTGCCGGACTACACCTACAGCGGACTTTATCCCTATTTTGAGCCGGGTGATGGTGTAGATACCAGCAAGATCCGTGTCTATAAGCAGGGCGACCCTAACGGCAATCTGGCCAGTGTTTGGAAGAGCAATTCGACATCCCTGAGCAACGTCATGGAGCCTTACAGCCTGAAAAATGCGGACGTAGTGTGCGAGGCCCGTCTGACGGGCGGCACCTATGAACAGTATCAGACCTATACCATCCACGTGATTCGTACCGCCAGTCTCAGTGATCTGACGGCGGCGGACTCCGTATCCAGCCTGACCCTGAGCCCCACCTTTGACAAGGCTACCAATACCTACACCGTGGCCACGTCGCAGGATCAGGTGAAGATCACCCCCACGGCGCTGAACAGCGAAGCCGCCATCACCGTGGCCGGGAAGTCCACCCAGAGCGGCTCCCCCGTGGCGGTGAACCTGGCGGACTGTGAGCAGGACTCCAGCAACTACTACCTGATCCCCGTGGTGCTGACCGCCAACGGCCATAGCGTCACCTATACGGTGAAGGTGCAGAAGCGTGCCTCCATCCCGATCATCCTGAACCACGAGGAGGGGCTGGATGTGAAGGTGTACAGCCAGACCGGCGATTACATCGCCCCCACCTCCTCCACCGGCACGGCGGACACCTATATGCTGACGCTGGGCTGCGGGTATACCTATCTGGCCACCAAGGATGTGTATTACCATGCAGAATGTGCTTTCCCGGCGCAGCCCGGTATGACGCTGACGGTACCCACCCCTGTCACCGGGGACTGGCTGACGGGTCTGAGCGCCAGAACCGGCAACAATGCACCGTTGTGTGATATGTCCCCGGCGTTTACGGAGGGTACCCATGAGTACACCTTTACGGTGGAGTCCAACTCTTCCATCTTCCAGCTCCAGCGTGTCAGAGCGGATAGCACTTATCAGACTACGATATACTACTACGGCCATTCAAACACCAATTTCTCTGCGAACAGCTACGAGAAAGCGGTGACTACTGCCGACACACGCTTCTATTCACCGCCGCAGTTCATGGCCGTGGGCGGCTATGGCAACACTGCCCGCCTGAAGGTAGCCCAGTCCAAAACGGTCAACGGCGCTACCCTGTATCAGGACTACTTCATCCATGTCAACCGCACCATGACGCTGGAGTCCCTGTCCGCCAAGGACCAGAACGACGTTGTGGTTCCCCTGAATCAGGGCGGCGACACCACCAAGGCCACCTTTACCAAGCTGGTGTATGACTACACCGCCGATGTCAGCGAAAAAACCTCTGAGCTGCGCCTGACCCTGCGGCCCCTGTCCTCCTACCGGATGGATGCAGATATGACCGTAACGGTGGCCTGCGGCGACTGGAGCCAGAGCATCACCTATGATAAGGACCACAGCCCTGCTGACCGCCAGACCGTGGCGGTCCCCCTGAAGGCGGGCTCTGCGGCGGCGGAGACCATCACGGTTACCGTCTCCCACAAGGAGACCGGCAGCATCGCCGGGACCTATACCATCAAGGTCAATAAGCAGGCTCCCATCGAGACCACCATCACCACGACCCCCGGTGATGCCACGGTGTTCCTCACCAGCAACGTCAACGGCGACCGCATCCTGCCGGGTGACAAGGGCATCTACACCCTCGACAGCGGCAGCAGCTACACCGTAGTGGTGACCCGCTACGGCTATGTGGGCCAGAAAAAGACCTTCACCGCCGGCGAGGCCAACAAGACCGTCCAGATCAAGCTGGAGAAGGCCCCCGACAGCACCCTGAAGGATATCGAACTACCCACCGACTGGCCCCTGTTCCGCAAGAACGATGAAAACAACGGCGTGGTGGATGTGCGCACCCCCATCACCGCTGAGGACACCGTTCTGGTGTGGGCCAACAAGCTGGGCGAGGGCTACAGCGGCAGCGCTGTGGGCAGCCCCATCATCGTGGGCGGCTACCTCTATACCTATTCCGGTACCACCATCATGAAGGTGGATAAGGAGACCGGCCTGATCCTCAAGACCGGCACCATGGTAGGCGGCTCCTCCTTCGCCATCAACTCCGCCACCTACGCCGAGGGCATGATCTTTATCGGTCTTTCCAATGGCCGGGTGCAGGCCTTCAACGCCGAGACGCTGGAGTCCCTCTGGGTCTATCAGGATGCGCTGGGCGGCCAACCCAACTGCCCCATCGCCTATGCAGACGGCTATATCTACACGGGCTTCTGGAACAGCGAGACCAAGCAGGCCAACTTTGCCTGCCTCTCTGTCACCGATGAGGATGCCACCAAGACCAACGAGGCCAAGCTCCCCACCTGGACCTATACCCACAACGGCTTCTATTGGGCCGGTGCTTACGTCAACAGCGACTTCGTGCTGGTGACCACCGATGACGGAGATAATAGCTATACCACGGGCTACGGCTCCATTCTGTCTCTGAACCCCAAGACCGGCAAGCTCATTGACAGCCTGCAGGCCACCAACGTAGGCGACCTCCGCAGCAGCGTCTGCTACGATACGGAGACCGAGGCCTACTACTTCACCTCCAAGGGCGGCGACCTGTATCAGGTGAAGGTCAACGCCGACGGCACTTTTACCAAGGGCTCTCTGCGTCGCCTGCATCTGGATAATGGCGCCGACAGTGCCTCTGCGCCTCCCATGAGTACCTCCACCCCCGTGATCGCCAACGGCCGTGCTTACATCGGCGTGTCCGGTACCAGCCAGTTCGGTGCCTATTCTGGCCACAATATTACGGTGGTGGACCTGTCCACCTTCTCCATCGCCTACTCCGTGCCCACCATGGGCTATCCTCAGACCAGCGGTCTGCTGACCACGGCCTATCAGAACGGGGACGGCTATAACTACGTCTACTTCATCGACAACTTCACCCCCGGTAAGCTGCGGGTCATCCGGGATATGCCCGGCATGACGGAGGTGGATCACAGCTACACCACCATGGAGACCTACAGTAAAAACGGCGAGGAGCACACCATCGAGACGGCCTATGTGCTGTTTACCCCTAACGGTGCTCAGGCGCAGTACGCCATCTGCAGCCCCATTGTGGACGAAGAGGGCAACATCTATTTCAAGAACGACTCCGCCCAGCTGATGCGGCTGAGCAGCCGTATCACGGAGCTGGAGGTCACCCAGCAGCCGGACCGTACCACCTACAGCAAGGACGATACCTTTGACGGCACGGGCCTGAAGGTCACCGCCCATTATGCCAACGGTGCTACCAAGGACGTGTCCGACTACCTCAAGTACACCACGGATCCCCTGACCACGGATGACACCGAGATCACCATCGGCATCAACCTGGAGCAGCTGGTGAAGGACAAGCTGGAGAACCTGCCCGAAAATCTGAAGAATCAGACCGCCAAGTGGCAGCAGTATCAGGATAAGGACGGCAAGGCCGGCGTGGAGTGGGAGATCCCCACCACCAGCGTGACCATCACCGTGGAGGAGCACCACAACTATGGCGAGCCCACTTGGACCTGGAACGATGATTTCACCGCTTCCGCCGTCTTTACCTGCACGGATGACGACGGCCATACCCAGACGGTGCCTGCCACCGTCACCGACGAAGTGACCACCGAGCCCACCTGTGATAAGGAGGGCCTGCGTACCTATACCGCTAAGGTCACCTTTGAGGGCAAGGACTACACCGACACCAAGACGGAGCCTATCCCCGCTAAGGGCCACACCCTGACCGCTGTGGCAGAGGTGCCTGCCACCTGCGAGACCGCCGGCACCTCCGCTCACTGGAAGTGCGAGGTCTGCGGCAAGCTGTTCAGCGATGCCGAGGGCAATACCGAGATAACGCTGGAGAAGCTGACCATCCCCGCTACCGGTCATGCCTATGGCGCCCCGGTGTGGAAGTGGACGGATGATTTCAAGGCAACTGCCACCTTCACCTGCGCCAACGATACCACCCATGTGAAAAACGTCACGGCAGAGGTGACCAGCGCTGTCACTACGCCCGCCGCTTGCGAGACCACCGGCGTCCGCACCTATACCGCTAAGGTCACCTTCGGCGGCAAGGAGTACACCGACACCAAGACCGAGACCATTGCGGCTACCGGCCACGCTTACGGCGCCCCGGTGTGGAAGTGGAACGATGATTTCACCGCTTCTGCCACCTTTACCTGCGGCAATGATGCTTCCCATGTGGAGACGGTGAACGCTGCTGTTACCAACGAGGTGACCACCGAGGCCACCTGCAAGGCCGACGGCGTGCGGACCTACACCGCCAAGGTCACCTTCGAGGGCAAGGAGTACACCGATACCAAGACCGAGGTCATCCCTGCCACCAGTCACGACACGGAGCTGGTGGGTGCCAAGGATGCCACCTGCACCGAGGACGGCTACACCGGCAACGAGGTCTGCAAGGTCTGCCAGACTGTCGTGAAGCAGGGCGAGGTGATCCCTGCTCTGGGCCACGACTACGGCGACTGGACGACGGTGAAGGAAGCCGATTGCTTCCACACTGGTCTGGAAGAGCGCAAGTGCGGCCGCTGCGGCGAGACTGAGCAGCGTGAGACTACGGCAGAGACCTGCCCGAGCGAAGCCTACACGGATCTCGACCGGAATGGTTGGTATCACGAGTACGTTGACTGGGTGCTGAAAAACGGCGTGATGAACGGCGTCGGCGGCGGCCTGTTCGAGCCGAACGGCGAGACGACCCGCGCAATGCTGGTCATGGTGCTTTACCGTATGGCGGGCGCGCCGGACATGGCGGGCCGCGAGAGCAGCTTCACGGACGTGTCTGCCGACAGCTGGTATGGCGCGGCGGTGATCTGGGCCTCGGAGAACGGCATCGTTAACGGTGTCGGCGGCGGACTGTTTGATCCGGATGCTTCCCTCACGCGCGAGCAGATGGCTATGATGCTCTATCGCTTTGCGGGCTATCTCGGCAGCAATACCGAGAAGCGCGCCGACCTGAGCGCCTACGGCGATGCCGACGCGGTCAGCGCGGCCGCACAGGA
>OLRD01000598.1_pt1 | contig 27936 bp, 21 predicted proteins | sample 1672051 | NCBI WGS metagenome assembly OLRD01 (sample SAMEA3136640, study PRJEB25190) | human gut metagenome | biome: human gut; feature: human-associated habitat; material: faeces | place: Austria | collected 2013 | reverse complement strand
CATCTGGTATGGTGGGGGAGAATGTTGGCGTGCAGCATGTCCGGGTTGGTGACCACGATGTGGCCCGCTTCCCGGATGGCCTTGCGCGCGGCGGCCTGGGTATCGCCGTCGTAGGTATAGGTTTTGATGTCCACCCCCAGGGCCTCGATCATGTCGTAGAGGCCGCTGACCTGATCGGCCGAGAGCGCCTTGGTGGGAAAGAGGTACAGGGCGCGCGCGTCGTTGTTTTTCAGGATGGCGGATACCACGGGCAGGTTGTAGCACAGGGTCTTTCCGCTGGCGGTGGGGGTGACCACCACAAAGTCGCGCCCCTCCTGCGCCAGGCGGAAGCCTTCCGCCTGGTGGCAGTACAGCCGGTGGATGCCGCGCGCGCGAAGCACATCGCAAAGGCGCGGGCCCATATCGTCCGGCAGGGGCTCATAGCGGCCCTCCGTGGCGGGCAGGGTGCGCCACTCGGTCACGCAGTCCATAAAGGCGCGGTCGGTCCGCAGGCGGCCGATGAGCTGGTCAAGGTTCATGGAAACAGCTCCTATCCGGGTACAATGGGCAAAGACGATCAGCGGCTGGCGGCCAGTTCAATCAGGTCGCGGAAGCCGTCGGTCATTTCCTCGGTGCCGTCCATCAAGGTCCACATGGCTTCCGCGCCGGGGATGGACTCGATCAGCGCGCGGCTTTCCTCGTAAGGCAGCAGAAAGGCCGTGGTGGAGAGAAAATCGCCCAGGGCGGAATCGGGGTGCAGAATGGTCACCGCGTGCATGTGCGCGGCAGGATAGAGGGTTTCAGGGTCGATCAGGTGGTGGTAGCGCACGCCGTCCACGGTGTAGTAGCGCTGGTAGTCGCCGCTGGTAACCACAGACAGGTCTGTTGCGCCCAGCGTTTCACGGGTGCTGACGCCATCCAGGTCCTCTACGCCCACCACCCAGAAATCGCGTCCGTCCAGCGGCTTGCCCCCACAGACCACGTTGCCACCCGCATTGAGCAAAAACGAATCCAGCCCGTTTTCCCTGAGGGTGTCGCTGGTCAGCTGCGCAGCGTAGCCCTTGGCCACCGCGCCCACGTCCAGCGACAGGGCGGGGTCCTCAAAATAGACCGTGCCCGCTTCCTCGTCCAGAATGACCTGATCGTAATCCATGTGCTGCGCGGCCTCCTGCAAGGCGGCTTCATCGGGGAGAACGGTTCCGTCCTCGCGCGCGTCATGCCACAAATCCAGCACGGCTCCCATGGCGGGGTTGAGCACGCCGCCGTAGGCCTGACGCCACTGACGCACGCTGAGAAGCAGGTCCATCAGCTCCGGCTCCGCGGGCACGGGCGCTTCACCCGCCCCCTGATTGACGGCATAGAGGTTGTTGACCCCCTCGTAGGCGTTGTACTTGTCAAAGATGCGGTGGTAGCGCATCATTTCGCTTTCCACCAGTTTGGCGTAGGTTTCAAATTCTGCCTGATCGCGGGCATAGGCGGTGAAGATGATCACCGTATCGAAGCAGCCGAAGAAGGTGTAACGGTACTTCTGATAGGTTTCGGCGCCGCTGGCGGCGCAGGACGCGGTCAGCAGCAGAACGGCAATGAGCATGCAGGCCAGAATGCGTTTCATTCGGGTCACCTCCGGGTCTTAAAAGGGCAGACCCCTGTAGGAAGGTCTGCCCTTGTAGGGAAAACGGGGAACGCGGCTTACTTGGCGGCCTCGTAGATGGCGTTCAGGGCCTCAAGGACCGCATTGGTGGTGATGGTGGCGCCGGAAATGGCTTCTACATCGCCGTCGGCGAGCGGCAGGGTCTTATCCACAAACTGGAGCTGGAACATGGGGTCCAGCGCCTTGGCACCCAGGCCGTCGGTCTCGGCGAACTGGTCGTCGCCGATTTTGATGGACTTGATGGTGAGGCCGTCGAGCGTGACCTGCACGGCTACGGGGCCGGCAAAGCCCTGCGCGGAGGCGGACCACACGGTGCCCTCGTTGACCACTTCGCCCTCGGCCACGGGGGCATCGGTGGCGGCGGGCGCTTCGGTAGCTTCAGGCGCTTCGGTCGTCTCGGGCGCTTCCGTGGCTTCCGGCACGTCCGCGGCGGCGGGCGCTTCCGTAGCTTCGGGAGCGCCGGTGTCCGCAGCCTCGTAGATGGCGTTCAGGGCTTCAAGGACCGCCTTGGTGGTGATGGTGGCGCCGGAAATAGCTTCTACATCGCCGTCGGCCAGGGGCAGCGTTTTATCCACAAACTGCAGCTGGAACTCGGGGTCCAGGGCCTTGGCGCCCAAACCGTCGGTTTCGGCAAACTGGCTGTCGCCAATCTTGATGGACTTGATGGTGAGGCCGTCGAGCGTGACCTGCACGGCCACGGGGCCGGCGAAGCCCTGCGCGGCGGTGGTCCACACGGCGCCCTCATGAGCCACTTCGCCGATGGCGGCGACAGGGGCCTCCGTGGCCTCGGGAGCATCAGACGCGGCAGGGGCATCGGTGGCTTCCGCCGCGCCGTTGCCGGCAGCCTCATAAATGGCGTTCACAGCGTCCAGCACCGCATTGGTGGTAATGGTCGCACCGCTGATGGCGTCGATATCGCCATCCTTGAGCGGCAGGGTTTTGCCCACGAACTGATCGGTAAACTCGGCATCCTTGGCTTTGGCGCCCAGGCCGTCGGTTTCGGCAAACTGGTCGTCGCCGATTTCGATGCTCTGGATGGTCAGGCTGTCATCCAGAGTCAACATCACGGCCACGGGGCCGGCAAAGCCCTGCGCACTGGCCGTCCAGGAGCCGTTGCCATCGGTAGTGGCAGCCACGGAGGTGGACACCGTCGCGGCGTCGTCCGTCTGCGTTTCGGACTCGGCGGCAGGCGTGGGCAGGGGCTGCGGCTCGTCGGGGGTATCGTCGGTCGCGGCCTGATAGATCGCGTCGATGCCGTCCAGCACGGCGGTGGTGGTCATGGTCGCGCCGCTGATGCCGTCCACATCGCCGTCCTTAAGCGGCAGGGTCTTGCCGATGAACTGCTCCTGGAACGCGGGCTCCAGCGCCTGCGCGCCATAGCCCTCGGTCTCGGCAAACTGATCGTCGCCGATCTGGATGCTCTGGATGGTCAGGTTGTCGTCCAGGGTCAGAGCCACCATCACGGGGCCGCCGAAGCCCTTGAAGGCCGCGCGCCAGGTGCCGTCCTCATAGAGCTGGGCGGCGGGCGCTTCCTCCTCGGCGGGAGCAGCAGTGGAGGCCTCGCCGGTCAGCTGAGCGTAGACGGTGTTGATGGCGTTGACCACGGCGGTGGAGGTGACGGTCGCGCCGGAGATGGCGTCGATGTCAGAAAGCGTCAGCGGGGGCTTCATACCGATGAACTGAGACGAGAAGCTGTCCTCAAGGGCTTTCTTGCCGTAGCCTTCGGTTTCGTTGAAATAATCGTCGCCAATGGTGATGGAGGAGATGGCACCGCTGGCGTCCAGCTCAAGGGTGACGGCCACGGGGCCGCCGAAGCCCTGCGCGCTGGCGGTATTGGGCGATCCGCCGCCGCTGAGGTCGGAGATATACTTGCCCGCCAGGTTGATACCGCCGTTGACAGCGGAGGAAGTGCGGGTCGCGCCGGAAATGGCGTCGATGGTGTTTTCACCCTTGGGTTCGTTCCCCTTAACCAGGGTGAGGGGCACCTTCTTGCCGATGTACTGCTGGGTAAACGCGGGCTCCTTGGCCAAAGCGCCCAGGCCCGGCGTTTCGCTGAAGTTCTCGCCGCCCACGTCAACGCCGGTGATCACGCCGTCCATATCCATGCCCAGCGTGACCACGACTTCGCCGCCGTAGCCGTTCACAGTGGTTTGAATGACATATCCCACAGGTTCGCCGGAGGCATCCAGGCCCTGGTATACACTGTCCATGTTGCTGCCTTCGGTAACCTCCATGGCCTCAAAGCTGGAGGCTATGGGAAGCATGCGGGTGCGGGTTTCTTCCGCGGCACGCTGGCTGTTTTGCTGGATGGGGTCCTTGGTCAGCAGATTGAAGCTGGCAAGAAGCAGCGCCGAGACGAGGCATATCACCACCAGTGGCACCATATCCCGCATGTATTTCTTGCTCATAATGGGTACTCCTCCTTACATTTCTCTATGTGCTCTTTTGTTACCTTCGCTTGTGTACCCTCGGGCGCAGGCCGTTGGGCGCAGAAAAAGGCCCCTCGCCACGCGGGTGAGAATCTCCGGGAAGCCGCAGCCGCCGGGCGGGATGATTTCCTTATGATGTTGGAATTGCACACTGCCCCCTTTAGGCAATAGGTTTTTTCAATCTATTATATAGCATGAACGGGTAAATAAGCAAGAACCAACGCAAAGGATTTTTTCAAACCGGGGCGGAAAAAAAGGGGAACGCGCTCCAAACGGGGCGCGTTCCCCACCGAACACGGCTTACGCTTCCAGCGTAGGCGCAGGCTGAGCAGGCGTTTGAGGCAGGAGCTTTCGGAAGGCGATGTGCTTGTTATCATCCACGTACAGCTGCACCTGGTCGCCCAGGGCAATTTTACCGGCAATGATTTCCTCGCTCAGCGCATCTTCCACGCTTCTCTGAATGGTGCGGCGCAGCGGGCGGGCGCCATAGTTGGGGTCATAGCCCTCCTCCGCCAGCAGGGCGATTACGTCGTCTCCGTAGCTGAGCTTCATGCCGCGCTGGGCAACCCTCTTGGACACGCTGCCCAGCATGAGGCCCGCGATGCGGCGGATGTCGTCCGGCTCCAGCGCGTGGAACACGATCAGGTCGTCGATGCGGTTGATAAATTCCGGACGGAAGGTATCCTTCACCTCAGCCATCACGCGCTCTTTCATGGCCTCGTAGTCACGGGTGGTTTCCACGCTGCCGCCAAAGCCCAGCGAGCGCTTGGAGGTGATGGTGCTGGCACCGGCGTTGGAGGTCATGACGATGATGGTGTTTTTGAAGTTGACCACGCGTCCGTTGCTGTCGGTGAGGCGGCCGTCGTCAAGGATTTGCAGAAGGATGTTGAATACATCCGGGTGCGCTTTCTCCACCTCGTCAAAGAGCACCACGCTGTAGGGCTTGTTGCGCACCTTCTGGGTGAGCTGGCCGCCCTCCTCGTAGCCCACGTAGCCCGGAGGGCTGCCCACGAGGCGGCTGACGCTGTGCTTCTCCATGTATTCGCTCATGTCGATGCGGATCAGGGCGTTTTCGTCGTCGAACATCACTTCGCCAAGGGCGCGGCACAGCTCGGTCTTGCCCACGCCGGTAGGCCCAAGGAAGATGAACGAGCCAATGGGCCGCTTGGGGTCCTGCAGGCCCGCGCGGGCACGGCGAAGCGCCCGGCTGACTGCGCTGATGGCCTCATCCTGGCCCACGACGCGCTTGTGCAACAGCTCCTCCATATGGAGCAGGCGCTGGCTTTCGTCCTCCGTCATCTTCTTGACCGGCACGCCCGTCCAGCTGGCCACAATCTGGGCGATATCCTCCTCGGTGACCACGTCGTGGCTGTTGTTTTTGCGCTCCTCCCAGGCCGCGCGCTTCTGGGCGATGTCCTGACGGAGCTTTCGCTCCTCGTCCCGCAGGCTGGCGGCCTTTTCAAAGTCCTGATGAGCGATGGCTTCCTTCTTTTCATTTTGCAGGGCCTTGAGGCGGTCCTCCTGCTCCTTGACGTCGGGCGGGGCGGTGAAGCTGTGCAGCCGCACGCGCGAGGCAGCCTCGTCCATCAGGTCGATGGCCTTGTCGGGCAGGAAACGGTCGCTGATATAGCGGTCGGACAGGCTGACGGCGGCCTGAAGCGCCTCGTCGGTGATTTTTACCTTGTGATGCGCCTCGTAGCGGTCGCGCAGGCCCTTGAGAATGGCCAGCGCCTCTTCGGGCGTGGGCTCGCCTACCTTGACAGGCTGGAAGCGGCGCTCCAGCGCGGCGTCCTTTTCAATGTTCTTGCGGTATTCGTCCAAGGTGGTCGCGCCGATGCACTGCAGCTCGCCGCGGGCGAGAGCGGGCTTGAGGATGTTGGCGGCGTCCATGCTGCCTTCGGCCTTGCCTGCGCCCACCAGCGTGTGGAACTCGTCGATAAAGAGAATCACGTTCCCCTGTTTCTTCACATCCTTGATGGTATCCTTGAGCCGCTCCTCAAACTCGCCCCGGTACTTGCTTCCGGCGATCATGCTGCCCAGGTCCAGGGACAGGATGCGCTTGCCGGTAAGGGTTTCGGGAACCTTGCCGGCCACGATCATCTGGGCCAGGCCCTCCACCACGGCGCTTTTGCCCACGCCCGGCTCACCGATGAGCACGGGGTTGTTTTTGGTGCGGCGGCTCATGATCTGCATGATGCGTTCAATTTCCGTGCTGCGGCCAATCACCGGGTCCAGCTCGCCGTCCTGCGCAGCCTTGGTCAGGTCGCGGCTGTATTTTTCCAGCACGCTGCCTTCGGCCTTTCCTTCCTCGCCCTCGGGCGCGGAAACATCCTCGCCGCCGTCGGGCTGGGATTTGACCAGCGCCTCCAGAATCTTCTGCTGCATCGCCTGCGTATCCACGCCCATGCTGCGAAGCAGGCTCACGGCCACGCCTTCGCCCTCCTTGAGCAAAGCCAGCCAGAAATGCTCCGTGCCCACAAAGCTGTGGTGCAGCTTGCGGCTTTCCATAATGCTGCTTTCCAGAATTTTTTTGCTGCGCGGGGTCAGCTCCAGCATGCCGCCGGACTGAACATTGCCCTCGCCCAAAAGTGCGCGCACGCGCTCAAGAACCGTATCATAGTTGACATCCGCGGGCAGCACATCGGCTACCACGGGACCGGGCTCCTTCAGCAGGCCCAAAAGAATATGCTCCGTCCCCACATAGGGCTGGTGCAGCAGCACCGCCGCCTGTTGGGCGGCCGCCACGGCACGCTGAGCCCGTTGGGTAAAGCGTCCGAAAATTGCCATATCAGAACCTCCTAAACGTTGGTTTCAAGGGTTTTGCGGATAATATCGCAGCGCGCGGCGTCCGCTTCTTCGCCGGGCGCGGTCTCCTGAGCGTAGCGCCGGGCATGCGCGTCCTGCGCCACAGTGAGCAGATCATCCGCCGCAGCGAGGCTCACGGGCAAAAGTCCCATGGCCGCGCCCAGACGCAGATGGCTCCAGTGGAGCATGAATTCCTTTTCATCCATGCGCAGGGCATAGCGCAAAAGGCCGTAGCTGCGCAAAAGCGCGTCCCTGAGGTCCATGGGCTGTTCCTTCAGGCACCGCGCGCGCAGCGACAGCTCCATGTCGATCAGCTGACGGACCACGGCGGTTACCGCTTCGATGATCTCCTCCTCGGTGCGGCCCAGGGTGACCTGGTTGCTCACCTGGTAGAGATCGCCCAGAGCCTCGCTGCCCTCGCCATAGATCCCGCGGGTGGTCAGGCCCAGCTTTGCCACGCTCTGATTGACATTGCCCATCTGCTTATAGCGGGTCAGCATGGGCAGATGCAGCATGACGGAGGCACGCATGCCCGTGCCGGTGTTGGTGGGGCAGGAGGTAAGATACCCCAGCTGGGGATCGAAGCTGAAGGTGCATACCGCCTCCAGACGTCCTTCCACACCGAAAGCCACGTTCGCCGCGGTTTCCAGATCCAGGCCCGATCCAATGGCCTGAATGCGCAGATGGTCCTCCTCGTTGATCATGACGCTCACGCGGCGGTCCTGCCGGATCAGCGCGGCGCCGGTTTCGGCCCGCTCCACAAGGTCGCGGCTGATCAGGTGCTTTTCCACCAGCTTGAGCCGCTCGACATCGGGCAGATCGCGCATGAGGTACAGGTCATAGTTTTCTTCCCCGCCGCAGAGAGCGGCCTGCGCCCGCTCAATGCACAGCCGGGCATTTTCCGGCCGGTTCCAGTTGAGAAAGGGAAGATCAAAATAGTTTCGGGCAAGCCTCACCCGGCTGGAAACGACCACATTGACTGCCGAATCGCTCATGGTTGCGCCGCCCCGCTTTCTTCGGCGAGCTTTCGCAGCTCGTCACGGTATTTTGCCGCGTCCTCAAAGTTTTCACTTGCCACAGCCTCATCCATTTTCTGGCGAAGCTCGCTGACCCGTGCCGCGCGTTCGTCTTCCGGCGAAGGCCTGAAAGCGGCGGGCCTGCGTCCGGCATGCTGCGCACGGCCATGAATCCGCTGCAAAAGGGGCTTCAACTGATCGGAAAAGTCCCGGTAACACTGGGCGCAGCCCAGTCGGCCCGTGCGCTCAAATTCGGCGTAACTCAGCCCGCAGCCGGAGCATACGGCGGTGTGCTCCTCCACCTTCTGGCCGCTGCCGAGCACGGAGAGCACGGAGCTCAAAAAGCCTTGAATATCGCCGCTTACAAGGCTGAATTGCATTTTTTTCATGCATTCGGGGCAAAGCCGCCGCGTGGTGACCTCGCCGCCGGCGGAAACGGTGATGGCTACCGTCGCCTGATTCTTGCCGCATTCCTCACAAAGCATGAATGTCCCTCCTTTGGGCTATTGATCCTTGCCCTTTCGGGCAACCTCCAGTAGCATGTTTTTCAGAATCCGGGCGCGAAGCGCGTCCTTCATTTCCGCCGAGAGCGGAAGGCTCAGCGCCTGGGGCGAAAGCGCCGCGTTCATCATGGCCGCCTCGCCCTTGGTGACCACCTCGCGCTCCTGCAGCTGCTGCACCAGGTGCGAAGCCGCCAGCGCGTCGATGGAATCACCCACCCGCTGATGAAGCAGGTACAGCAGGTGCTCGCTGGTATCCTGCGCCATGCGGAAGATGCGGATGTATCCGCCGCCGCCCCGTCGGCTTTCGATGATGTAGCCGTGGTCGGGCGTGAAGCGGGTGGCCAGCACATAGTTGATCTGCGAGGGCGCACAATTAAAATATTCAGCAAGCTCGTTGCGCTTGAGTTCGACTTCGGGCGCTTCCTGGGTAAGCATGGTTTTGATAAATTGCTCTATTGCATCGCTTAATCGCATAAAAATCCTCCTTTCGTCAAAGAATATTGACCATCTTTGACCATCACATTGTATCACGGACCTGTGTGAAATGCAATGGCAGAGGAAGGTTTTTTACATAAAACGACCCTCCGCGTATGCGAAGGGCCGCTCTTTCATGGGGCAGGGCGTCACTGTGCGCCGTAACCGGTGGCGTAATCCAGCAGATCCTTCCAGAGGGGATGGTTTCGGTCCAGCACCAGCACGCTGTTTTCATCCAGCGCGCTTTCCAGCGCCTGGAGCGAACGCCAGTAGGCATAGAACTCCTCGTCCACGCTGTAGGCGGAGGCGTAGATTTCCAGCGCGGCTGCGTCGCCCTCACCGCGGATGAGGCCGGCCTCGCTCACGGCGTCGGCCTCGATTCTGCGAGCTTCCAGATCGGTTGTGGCCACGGCCTTGAGGTATTCCTCCTGCCCCTCGCTGCGCAGCTGCTGGGCCACCTTGGCGCGGTCGGCCTGCATGCGGGCGTAGGTGCTTTCGATGTTGGCGGTGGGCAAAATGGTGCGGTGCACCTGAATGTCCTTGACCTCGATGCCGCGGGGAGCCATGTCCTCGTTGATGGTTTTCAGGCCCTGGGCCAGCGCGGCGTTGAGGGCTTCTTTGTTGCTGACGAAGTCGTCGCCCGTCAGGCGGTTGATGGCCTGCACGATGACCGGGTGAATCAGGTTATCCAGCTGGTTTTCGGCGCTGGTCATGCTGCCCAGCTTCAGGCTGAACAGCGCGGGGTCGGCGATGCACCACTGGGCGTAGGTTTTCACATAGTACTGCTTCTTTTCGGCGGTGTTGACCACCTCGCTGTCGCTGACGTAGGTGTAGAGGCGCGAAGGATACTTCTGCACCGTGTCCAGAAACGGCACCTTGAAGTGAAGGCCGCTGCCGGTGAGAATCTTGACATCGTCGCTCGTGGTGATTTCGCCGGCCAGCACGTCCGCGTAATCCTGATGGAAGGTGTTGTCGCCGTTGAGGATGACGCGCTTGATGACGCCGAAGCGGCTCACAAACGCCTGCTCGGCCTCGCCCACCACAAAGAAGCACTGGCTAAACACGATCAGCACCGCCAGCACGATCCCCCCGATGACCGCCCAGCGGGTCATGTCGGAGCGCAGCTTGCGCTGGCGTGCGGCCTTGTCAAAGTCATAAGCCTGTCCGTTCATGCTCACACGCTCCCTTCCGGCGCGGCGGTGGCTCCGGCCGCGCTGCCTGCGGTCTGGTCAAGGTCGAGAATTTTCAAAACGCCGCTGTCAGGCTCGGCCACGATGACGCGGCCGGTGTTTTGCAAAACGCGCTCCATGGTTTCGATCAGAAGGCGCGTGCGGGTGATCTGCGGCGCGGCCTTGTACTTTTCGTACACGGCCTGGAACACCGCCGCCTCGCTCTCAGCCGCGGCGATGGTTTCGGCCTTGTAGGCCTCGGCCTCCTGCAGGGTCTGGTAGGCTGTGGAGCGCGCCGTGGGCAGCACCTCGTTGGCGTACTTTTCGGCCTCGTCCAGGCGCTTGGTCTTTTCGTTTTTGGCGTTGTTCACATCCTCGTAGGCGGCGGATACGGCCGCGGGCACGGTGATGTTCTGAATGCGCACGTCGTTGATCTTGACGCCCATTTCGTAGGTGTCGATCAGGGCCTGGAAATCCGGCAGCACCTGCCGCTCGATTTCTTCCTTATTCAGCAGGGCATCATCCAGCGGACGGTTCTGGATGTTGCGCCGGATGATGGCCTCAAAGGCCAGCTGCAAAGTGCCCTCCGGGTCGTCCACGTCAAAATAATACTGCTTTACATCACGAATGGTGTACTGGTAGATGGCTTCGATGGACACGATGCTGTTGTCGTTGGTGAGCATCACGCTTTCGTCCTGCTCATCGGCATAAGTGGCCGCCGTGCCCGCCGATCCCGTGCGCGTGGTGCGGAAGCCGTATTCCTTGGTGTGGATGGTGGTTACGCTTTCGGAAATCACGCTCTGGATGAGCGGAATCTTCCAGTACAGGCCGGGACCCCTGGTATCGGTCACGCGGTCGAAGGTGAGCACGAGCGCCTCCTCGCCCTGGCCCACGCGGTAGAAGCTGGTGGCCGCCAGCGCGCCCAGCACCACCACCGCTGCAAGCACGATGCCGCCGGTCTTTTTCCATTTTGCTTTCATGGTGTTTGAAAAACTCCTTTCCTTCCTGCCGGTTTTGGCACAGGTATCATAGCATAAAGGCCGGCGTTTTGGACGGGATGGCGCTTCAATCATACATTCTGCACGCTCAAAGCCGCAGACGGAAACGTTTTGGCATTGTAAGCGGGCGGCGGTTCGTGCTATAATCTCCCCATGCCAATGTTTAGGAAAGGAACGTGTGCGTATGAGCGACCGCATTCTCGGCGTGATTTTTGATCTGGACGGCGTGATTGTATCGACCGACAACTGCCACTATCTGGCCTGGAAACGCATGGCCGACGAGGAAGGCATCTATTTTGACCGCACCATCAACGAGCGCCTGCGCGGGGTCAGCCGCATGGAAAGCCTGGAAATCATCCTGGAGCGCGCCCAACGGCCCTATACCGACGATGAAAAACAGGCCATGGCCGCGCGCAAGAATGCATATTATGTGGAACTGATTGGAAGCCTGACCCGTGCGGACATTCTGCCCGGCGCGCTGGATACGCTGAGCTATCTCAAGGGCCGGGGGGTGAAGGTGGCCATCGGCTCCTCCAGCAAAAACACGCCCATCATCCTTCGCCAGATCGGGCTGGAAAACGCCTTCGACGCCGTGGCCGACGGCAACGCCATCACCCACAGCAAGCCCGACCCGGAGGTGTTTGTGCTGGCGGCGCGGCTTTTGGGGCTGGAACCCAAAAACTGCCTGGTGGTGGAGGACGCGGACGCGGGCATTGAGGCGGCTGTGGGCGGCGGCATGCGCGCGCTGGGCGTGGGATCGGCGGCGGGCAACCCCGCGGCTGCGTTCCACGCGCCCGACCTTGCGCATGCGGATTTTGCCGCGATTCTGGGCTGATCACAGGAGGTTAGAACATGTTGGAACCATCCCTTGTGCGTGACGTGCTGGACGCCGCGCTGGCGACCGGCGGCGATTTTGCCGAATTGTTTATGGAGGACCGGCGGGATACGTCGCTCATTTTGCAGCTGAACCGGCTGGAAACGGTCAATTCCGGACGCATCCACGGCGCGGGCGTGCGCGTGTATGTGGGCTTGAATGCCATCTACGCCTATACCAACGACACCAGCCGGGAGGGGCTGATCGCCTGCGCCCGGCAGGCGGCCAGCGCCGTGAGGGAGCGGGGGCGGGAGCTTGCCGCCTGCGCGGAGCTGACCCTTTCGCCCGTGGGGGACGCGCACCCCGTAAAGCTGCTGCCCTCCCGCACCGACACGCGCCGCAAGGCGGACATCCTGCGCGCCGCCAACGCCGCCGCGCGCGAGGCCGGGGAGGAAATCGTGCAGGTGGTGTGCACCTACCGCGACAGCGAGCAGGACGTGCTCATCGCCAACAGCGAGGGCCGCTTCGTGACAGACCGGCGCGTGTACACGCGCCTTGGATGCCAGGCGGTGTCGGGCAACGGCACGGAAAACCAGTCCGGCTTTGAGGGCCCCGGCGCGCTGATGGGCTTTGAGCTGTTTGAAAGCCGGGTGGACCCGGCGCGGGTGGGGCGCGAGGCGGCCCGGACCGCGATCGAGATGCTGCACGCGCCGGTGTGCCCGTCCGGGGTGATGCCGGTGGCCATCGGCAACGGCTTTGGCGGCGTGATTTTCCACGAGGCGTGCGGCCACGGGCTGGAGGCGACCAGCGTGGCCTTCGGCACGAGCGTGTTTTGCGGAAAGCTGGGTGAGCAGATCGCTTCGCCCTGCGTGACCGCCGTGGACGACGGCACGCTGCCAAACGAATGGGGCAGCGAAAACGTGGACGACGAGGGCACGCCCACCACGAAGCTGGTGCTGATTGAAAACGGCGTGCTGAAAAACTACATGATCGACCGCCTGAACGGCAGGCGCATGGGCATGCCGCCCACCGGCAGTGCCCGGCGCGAGAGCTACGCCTACGCGCCCACCTCACGCATGCGCAACACCTACATCGCCGCCGGGAGCGACGACGAAAAGGAGATCATCTCCTCCATGGGCGACGGGCTGTACGCCGCCAGGATGGGCGGCGGGTCCGTCGATCCCGCCACGGGCGAATTCAACTTCGCCGTGCAGGAGGGGTATCTGGTAAAAGGCGGCAAGATCACCACGCCCGTGCGCGGCGCGAGCCTGATTGGCAAGGGCGCGGAGATTCTGATGAAGATCGACCGCGTGGGGCGCGATATGCGCATGGCGCAGGGCATGTGCGGCAGCCTCAGCGGCAGCGTGCCCACCAACGTGGGCCAGCCGATGATTCGCGTATCGTCCATCACGGTGGGCGGGCGCGCGTAAGGGAGGCGAAGCGGAATGCAGGATTTTGTAAAGCAGCTGATGGAGGCGGCCAAGGCCGCCGGCATTGAGGAATGCGAGGCGTATGTGTCCTCGCGCGACAGCTTCCGGGCCATGACCACCGAGGGCGAGGTGGTGGAATACGAGAGCAACCTGACGCGCGGGCTGGGTTTCCGGGGCCTGTACAGGGGCCGCATGGGCTACGCCAGCACCGAGGCGTTTGACGAGGAAGCCGTGGGCCAGCTGGTCAGGGGCGTTATGGAAAGCGCCGAGCTGTGTGAGGACGAGGACGAGGCCCCGCTCTACGACGGCGGCGAGCCCGTGCCGGACATGGACCTGCGAAGCCCCGCGCTTGCGCAGGTGACGCCGCAGGAGAAGATCGACCGCGTGCTGGCCATGGAAAAGCTGGTCAAGGAGAGCGACCCGCGCATCGACAAGACGGCGCACAACGTCATCAACACCGGCAGCTATACGGTGCGCATCGTCAACTCCCACGGCATGGACCGCAGCTACACCGAGGACGTATGTGCCCTCTACGGCCAGGCCACCGCCAAAGACGGCGACTTCGTATCCTCCAGCGGCTACGGCGTGGCCGCGCGCAGCTTTGACGGGCTGGACGTGCAGAAGGTGGGCGGCGAGGTAGCCCGCCGCACGCTTGACGGGCTCAACGCCGCGCCCGTGCCGTCGGGCAAGTACCGGGTGGTGTTCTTCTCCGAGGCCATGTGCGACCTGCTGGGCGTGTTCAGCTCCATCTTTTCGGCGGAGACGGCGCAAAAGGGCATGTCGCTGCTCAAGGGGCGCGTGGGGGAGCGCATCGCCGCGCCGTGCGTGACGCTGGTGGACGATCCCCTGATGGAAGGCGGCATGGGCAGCCGGCCCTTTGACGACGAGGGCGTGCCCTCCGCCACGCACACGGTGGTGGAGGACGGCGTGTTCCGCACCTTCCTGCACAATCTGAAAACAGCCCGCAAGGACGGCGTGACCACCACCGGCAACGCCCGCAAGGTGGGATACGCTTCCGCCGTGCATGTGACGCCCACCAACTTCTATCTAAAGCCCGGCAAGCGCACGCTGGATGACATGCTCCGCGGAATCGGAGAGGGCCTTGTGATCACCGAGGTCAGCGGCCTGCATGCGGGGGCCAACCCCATCAGCGGCGATTTCTCGCTGCTGGCCAAGGGATATACCTTCCGCGAGGGCCGGCGCGAAAAGCCGGTGGAGCAGATCACCGTGGCGGGCAACTTCTATGAGCTGCTAAGCGCCGTGCGCGAGCTGGCCAGCGACCTCACCTTCCCCATGGGCGGCATCGGCTGCCCCAGCGTGGACGTGGGCGAACTGTCCGTGAGCGGGACCTGAGTTCAGAACGCATCCTGTCAAAAAAAACAGCCGCCGGGCGGGAAAGGAACCCACCCGGCGGCCGTTTGCGTACACCGCCTGATTCATTCGACAAAATCCGTATCCGCCCGGCGCATATAGCCGAACAGGTCGCCATAGCGCACGTGCAGCCAGGTATCGTCGATCACGCCCATGACCTCCACCGTTTCGCCCCGGACGAGCATGATGCGCGCCTCGGTCTTGGTGTCGGGCACGTCGTAAAACATGGTGCTTTGCGCGGTTACCTGGACCCGGGGTATCCCGATCCGGGTGCTGTTGGGGCCGTCGCCCTCCAGCGTGAGGTAGCGGCGCTGCATGTAGCCCTGACGGCCGTACACGTCCACCCGCACCCACTCGCCGTCCTCCGAAAAGCCCAGGACCGAGGCCACGGCCCCGTTGTAGTACTTGCCCAGGCTTTTGGCGCTCTTGCTGGGGGAAGCGCGCAGGTTCAGGCGGTCGCTATTGTCGGGGTTGGAAATGTGGGCCAGCTGGGGCACGCTGTCGCCCTCCACCAGATAGAGGCTCGCCGCACCCGCGCGCACGAAGCACGAATACGTGCCGCTGTCCAGCGTGACCAGCAGATGCCACCAGCTGTCCGAAAAGCCCATGAGAGAAAAGACCTGATTGGATTCGACGCTCTCGCTGACCGAAAAATTCGACGGCTGCTGAAAGACGGTGATGATGCCGGCGTTGCGGTACTGAGGCATGGCGCTGGCGGGCGCGGCTTTGTCGGTATTGAGCAGGAAGCTCTTTTGCATCCAACCGATAAGCGAACCGGGCGCGAGGCCGACCCGCACGCGCACCCAGCCCTTCCCGTTGTCCTCCAGGACGGTGATGGGCGCGCCGTTGTAGTACTTGCCAAGGCTTGGAGCCTGCGTGCTGGGATAGGAGCGCAGGTGGAGCCGGTCGGCGGGGTCGGGGTTGTTGATGTACACGCCCGCAAGGGCGCAGAGGGGCATGAGGGCACAGAGCGCCGCCAGCAGGATGAGCGCAAGCCGTTTCATTCGCATGAGAAACCTTCCCCTTTTCGCTGAATTGTGTTACAATGCCTGTGATCATAGAACGTGCCGTAGGCGGGAATTCTTCCCAGCGCCGGCCGGATTTTTGAAACAAAGGGTGACGGCGCCGTTGGACAAGCTGGAAGTGCTCAAGCGGGTGTTCGGCCACGAGAGCTTTCGCGAAGGGCAGGAGCAGCTGGTGGATGAGCTGCTCGGCGGGCACGACGTGCTGGGCGTGATGCCCACGGGCGCGGGCAAGTCCGTGTGCTACCAGCTGCCCGCGCTGATGCTGGAGGGAATCACGCTGGTGATTTCGCCGCTGATCTCGCTGATGAAGGACCAGGTCATGGCGCTCAAGGCATCGGGCGTGGCGGCGGCGTACATCAACAGCAGCCTGACCCCCGGCCAGCAGGCCGAGGCCATCCGGCGCGCGGCGGCCGGGGCGTACCGCATCATCTACGTGGCCCCGGAGCGGCTGGATATGCCGTCCTTTCTGGCCTTTGCACAGAATGCGCGCATCCCGCTGCTGGCCGTGGACGAGGCGCATTGCGTGTCCCAGTGGGGACAGGACTTCCGTCCCAGCTACCTGCGCATCGCCGATTTTGTGCGCAGGCTGCCACGGCGGCCCGCGGTGGGGGCCTTTACCGCCACCGCCACCCGGCGCGTGCGCGAGGATATCGTAAAAATGCTGGATCTGGAGGAACCCCTCTGCCTCACCACCGGCTACAACCGGCCCAACCTGCATTTCGCCAGCGTCAAGCCGACCAACAAATTTACCATGCTCTGCTCCTTTCTGGACACCATGCCGGGGGAATGCGGCATCGTGTATTGCAACACGCGCCGTACCGTGGAGGACGTTGCGGGCAAGCTCGCGGTCAACGGATACAGCGCCACGCGCTACCACGCGGGCCTCAGCGATGCGGAGCGGCACGCCAATCAGGACGATTTCCAGTACGACCGGGCGCGCATCATGGTGGCCACCAACGCCTTCGGCATGGGGATTGACAAGTCCAACGTGCGCTTTGTGGTGCATTACAACATGCCCCGCGATCTGGAAAGCTACTATCAGGAGGCGGGCCGCGCCGGGCGCGACGGCGAACCCGCCGAATGCCTGCTGCTCTACAGCGGGCAGGACGTGATCACCGGCCGCTGGATGATCGAGCACGGCGACGAAAATCCTGAGCTGACCCCGGCCCAGCGCGAGGAGCTGACGCGCCGCGATCTGGAAAGGCTTCGGCAGATGACCTTTTACGCCACCAGCCGGAGGTGCCTGCGTCATTTCATCCTGAACTATTTTGGCGAGACGGACGCGCAGGAAACCTGCGACAACTGCTCCGTGTGCCAGGGCGACCCCTTTGAGGTGGACACGGGCAGCGCGCGCAAGCCCAAACCCGCGCAGGCACGGGCCATCGCCCGCGAAGAACGCAGAATGCGCAAGGCCGCTCCACGCGGACCGGAGTCGTCGCTGAGCGCCTGGGAGCGGGCTCTGCTGGACAGCCTGAAAACCCTGCGCACGCTGCTGGCCGCCCGCACGCATGCGCCCGCCTATACCGTGTTTTCGGACGCATCGCTCATCGACATGGTGAAAAAGCGCCCGACTACGCTGGATACGTTTCTGGACGTGTCGGGTGTAGGGCAGGCCAAGCAGCAGAAATACGGGCGGGTGTTTCTCAAGGTCATCCGTGATGGCATGGAACCCAACGAGGCGCTGGCACAGGAGATGGACGACGGCCCCGGCCGACTCTGGACCGATGAGGAGGAGGAGACCCTGCGCGGCGAGTTTTCGCGCGGCGCTTCGGTGGATGACATGGCACAAAACCACCGCCGCAGCACCGGCGGCATCCGCAAGCGGCTGCGGGCGCTGGGACTGACCAAATAAAAAGATGCCGCGCCGGGCTACGATGGAGGGGGCGGAAAATTGGAATACCGCTATGACGACCGCGCGCTGGACGCGGGGACCTTTCCGGCGCTGGTTCAGCAGGTCTGGCCGGGAGAATACGACGCGGAGAAAACGCGCGCCGCTCTTGCCAGAACCATCAACATCACGGCCTGGGACGGCGGGCGCCTTGCGGGCTGCCTGCGCATCCTCACCGACGGCTGCTATTTTGGCACCATCACGGAGCTGCTGGTGCTTCCCGCCTGCCGGCGGCAGGGCGTGGGCCGGGCGCTGATGGACCTGGCCCGCGCTCACGCGCCCACGCCGCTGTACTTCGGGGCCAAGCCCGGCGCGGAGGGCTTTTACGAAAAGATCGGCTGTGAGCGAAGCCTGCCCTCGTTTCTGATTCCCGGAGCGGGAGCAAAAGACGAAGAATAGCAAACCGCCGCGACAGGGGGAAGCCTCCCTGCCGCGGCTGTTTTGATATCGTCAGACAGATTACTTGATGATATCGGTGCCCATGTAGGGACGGAGCACCTCGGGTACGGTAACGGTGCCGTCCTCGTTCTGGTAGTTTTCCAGAATGGCGGCCACGGTGCGGCCCACGGCCACGCCGCTGCCGTTAAGCGTGTGGGCGAACTGGGGCTTTGCCTTGGGGTTTTCGCGGTAGCGGATGCCGGCGCGGCGGGCCTGGAAGTCCTCGCAGTTGGAGCAGCTGGAGATCTCCACATAGCGGCCGTAGCTGGGCATCCATACCTCGATGTCATAGGTCTTGGCGGCGCTGAAGCCCATGTCGCCGGTGCACAGCGTCACCACCCGGTAGGGCAGGCCCAGCATCTGGAGCACCTTTTCGGCCTCGGCAGTCATGCTTTCCAATTCGTCGTAGCTCTGCTCGGGCTTGGTGATCTTGACCATTTCCACCTTGTTGAACTGATGCTGGCGGATCAGGCCGCGGGTGTCGCGCCCGGCGCTGCCCGCCTCGGCACGGAAGCACGTCGAGTACGCGCAGTGACGGATGGGCAGCTGCGCGCCGTCGAGAATCATCTCGCGGTACATGTTGGTCACGGGTACCTCCGCCGTGGGAATGAGGAAGGTGTCCTTGTCCACCTTGTAGGCGTCGTCCTCAAACTTGGGCAGCTGGCCGGTGCCGGTCATGGTGGCGCGGGTTACCATGTAGGGGGGATAGACCTCGTCATAGCCGTTTTCCACGTGGGTGTTGAGGTAAAAGTTGATGATGGAGCGCTCCAGCCGAGAGCCCAGCCCACGGTAGAAGGTAAAGCGCGCGCCGGACACCTTGGCGGCGGTGTCAAAATCCAGAATGCCAAGATCGGTGCCGATGTCCCAATGTGCCTTCGGCGTCCAGCCGAACTCACGCGGCGTGCCCCAGCGGCGCTTTTCGACGTTGTCGTGATCGTCCTTGCCCAGCGGCACGCTCTCGTGGGGGAAGTTGGGCAGGGTCATCAGGAAAGCGTCCATCGCGGCTTCCAGCTCGGCGATGTCCGCGTCGAAGGCGGCAATCTCGTCGCCTACCTTGCGCATTTCCTCCATGATGCCGGCCACTTCCTCCGCGGAACCGCCCCTCTTTTTGATCTCGCCGATCTTTTTGCTCTCGGCATTGCGCAGGGCCTTCTTTTCCTCCACCTGCGCCATCAGGGTGCGGCGCTTCTCGTCCTGGGCGAGAAACTCGTCGATGGAAATATCCTTGTTGCGCGCCTTGAGCGCGTCGCGCAGCTCCTGGGGATTTTGCCGAATCCGTTTGATGTCCAGCATGGATGGGTTGCCTCCTTGTATGAATTCCTTCCGGTAAGAAAAACGCCCCTGACGGCTGCGCAATGCAGCCGCAGGGACGGAGGGGATGCGTTTCTCCGCGGTGCCACCCGGCTTAAGGCTTTCGCCTTCACTTTGATGCGCTGTATCGGGCGCGCCCGCGCGGCTCCTCGCCACATGGCTCGCATGACGGAACAGGCGGCTGCCGCCGCAGCCTTGCACCGAACGGCTGCTCTCTTGAGGCGGCGCGGCGGCCATGATCATGGTCCCTGCCATGGCGTGTATTATACGCGCATTTACACGCTTTGACAAGTCCCCAAAATACCGTCAGGAAAGGCTGTGCTTTACACGGTCATGCTCTTCGGCGCGCTTGGCGTTGTTGAAGCGGTCCAGCGTGCCCACCAGATAGCCCGTGATGCGGCGGATGCGGTGGAAGGGGCGCTCGCCCAGGTCGTAATTCAGTTCCACTTCGTCGCCGCAGACGTTGATGTCGATATGACGCGGCTCCACACCGTATTTTTTGGTGGCGCGGGCGATGTAGGCGTCGATTTCCTTTTGCTCAAGCGTGCCATTGGTCACGGTAACAGAACAAGCCATGGTATACCATCCTTTCAAAAGCTGGCAAATGAGCACCACATATTGTGCTGAATCTATTGTACCACGTTTTTTCGGAGTTGAAGCATAAATTTTTGATTCGTATAAAAAACGTCGGGCCGCGCCCGCTTGTAAGCGGCGGCGGCTTGTGGTATGCTTGGCTGCGTGAACGCTGCATATCCAATTCTTTGCAAGGAAGGGACGGCTGACCATGAGGCAAACCTTCACCACCACCATGCCCGACCGCGTGGGCGCTTTTTTGAAAGCAAGCCGCAGCATTGCGGGCGCGGGCGCGAACATTACGCGCGTGAGCTACAACAAGGCCGTGGATATGCACATTCTCTTCATCGAGGTGGAGGGCACGCCGGACCAGCTTTCCCGCGTGGAGCGGGAGCTTGGGGCCATGGGCTACCTGCCCGACGGGCAGCGCCCGGCCACGGTGATCCTTCTGGAATTTGAGCTTGAGGACCGGCCCGGCGAGGTGCTGCCCGTGCTGGAGCTGATCGACCGCTTTCATTTCAATATTTCCTACATCAGTTCGCAGGAAAACGGCGGGGCGTGCCAGCATTTCAGAATGGGCCTGCTGGTGGAGGATGAAGCGGCCGTGAGCCGCTTTATGCGCGAGGCTTCCACGCTGTGCCCCGTGCGGGTGATCCACTATGACCATGCGGAAAAAAACCTGGACAACACGGCATTTTACCTGAACTTTGCCGGTGAAGTGGGGCGCAGGGCGGGGCTTGACCAGCAGGACCGCCGGGAGCTGATGGTCAACGCCAATCAGGTGATGCAGATGCTGGACGGCCGCGACGAGGCCCCCTACAAGACATTTGAATACATCGGGAAATTTGCGGCGCAGCTGGACGCCTGCCGCGGCGACGCCTACGAAGTGCGCCTGACGGAGTGGCAGGGCCGCTGCGGCGCGCGCATGCGCGTGGCCGAGCCGCCCGCGGGCTGCAACGTGACCGTGATCGAGAAGGACGGCGAGGTGCTGTTTGTGGACGCGGGCTTTGCCTGCATGCGGCAGGAGACCGTGGCGGCGCTTTCCACGCTGGCCCGGCATTTCGGCAGCCGCCAGCGCACGGCCATCATCACCCACGCGGACGTGGACCACTGCGGCCTTCTGGACCTGTACGACGATGTGTACATGAGCCGCAAATGCCTGCAAAACTTTGAATGGGAGCGGGCGGGGGAGCCAAATCTGCGCGAGCGCAACCCCGTGCACGCGCCCTATGTACGCATCAGCAAGCTGCTGTCGGGCTACCGGCCGCCCATGGCGACGCGCCTGCATGTGGCGGGCGGGTCGCTGGAGCCATGCCTTAGTCCGCTGGAGCGCATCGGCACGTTTGATTTTCACGGCCTGTCCTTTGAAATGTGGGAGGGCTTCGGCGGACATGTGGCGGGCGAAACCATCTGGGTGGAGCGGCGGGAGCGCATCGCGCTGACGGGCGACGTGTTTGTGAACCTCAAGGGCTTTACCCCGGAGCAGGCGGCCTTCAATCGCCTCGCGCCCTACCTGATGACCTCCGTGGACACCGACCCCCGGAAGGCCGCCGCCGAGCGGCAGACCCTCAAAAGCGTGCTGGGCGAGGGGGAGTGGATTGTGGCAGGCGCGCACGGCATGCCGGCTGTGTGGCGGCTGTAGGGCCGCCGGGAAAGATCAAAACAGGCTGAGCTGCTCCATGCGCACCGGGCGGGGGCGGGAGCGGACGGCCTCCCGCTCGCCGGGGATTTCCGCAAAGAAGGCGGAGGGCTCGCCCCCGCAGGAGACGATCAGCTCCTCCCGCGCGCGGGTGATGCCGACGAAATAGAGCCTGCGTTCCTCCGCCGCGTCGGTGGGGAGCGTTTCGCGCTCCAGAGGCAGGGCTCCTTTCGTGACCCCGGCGAGAAACACCACGGGAAATTCCAGCCCCTTGGCGCCGTGCAGCGTCATCAGCCGCACCGCGCCGGACTGATACCCCGCGCCCGACGCGCGGCGGATATCCGCCTCCTCGCCTGAACGCAGCGTATCCAGCAGCCCGCCCATGGTGGAGAAAAACACCGCCGTGCTGAGCAAATGCTCCACGGCCCGGCCTTTCAGCCCCGCAAGGACGCACAGCGCGTCCAGCAGCCTGCGGGGCTTTTCGCGCGCCATGCGGGGGAAAAGCGCCTCCGCCGCGTCCAGCCAGGGCGCAAGGGGCGAGAAATCCGACAGCTCCCGCCGGAGGAAGGCCGGGCGGTCCGCCTCCCCGGCGCTTTGCGAAAGGGCCGCCGCCGCCCGCTGGCACAGGGGCGCGGGGACGCGCCACAGCGCGGTGAGGCAGGCGGTGAGCGAGGGCGCGTCCTGCGGGTCCGTCAGCGAGGCGAAAAAGCCCAGCGCGCCCTGCACGGCCGCGTCCTCCAGAAAGGCGTCTCGGCCATAGATGACGCAGGGGATGCTGTCGTGCGCGAGGCAGGTTTCGATCTGCTCCAGCTGGCGGCGGGTGCGGCAGAGCACCGCGATATCGGAAAACGGTCGGGCGGCTTCGCGGGCCATGTGCTGCGCGTCCAGCATGTCCACGCCGCCGGCCATGCGCGCAATTTCCCTGGCGATCCAGATGCCCTCCGACAGCGGGTTGGGGGCCTGAACCGCGCGCACCTTCGCGCCATCGGGACGGGTGGGAATCAGCGCGCGCTCCCCGCCGGGATTTTTGGAAATCACGCGCGCGGCCAATGCCAGCACCTGCGGCGTGGAGCGGTAGTTCCGCGTAAGGCGCATAACCTGCGCGTCGGGCTTCTGGCCGAGCAGGCGCGCAAAGCAGTCCGCGTCCGCGCCGCGGAAGCCGTAGATGGCCTGATCGGGGTCGCCGATGACAAACAGGCTTTGTCCCGCCTTGCTCCAATGGGCGATGAGCGCGTGCTGCACGGGGTTGATGTCCTGAAACTCATCCACCAGCAGGCAGGTAAAGCCGCGCCTGCCGGAGACGTCCACCTCCAGCGCCTCCAGCATCAGGCCGTCCAGATCCCGAAGGCCCAGCTCGCCAAGGCGGCTGTCATAGGCGTCGGGAAGCCACGCGGGCAGCGCGGAAACGGCGGGCGTGCGCTTACGCAGCCCGTTTTTGTACAGCGACAGCAGCCGAAGCGCCTCGGCGGGGGAGAGGCGCTCGCCATGTTCGTCAAGCAGGGTTTTGACGGTTTCCAGCGCCTGCGCGCGGCTGATGAAGGGCCGCGGCGGAACGAGGCCGAGGCAGATGGCATGGAACGTGCCCACCGTGAGCCCGCGCACGGCCTTTTTGCCGAGGCGGTCCGTCAGGCGTTCCAGCATTTCGGCGGCGGCCTGGCGGGTGAAGGTGACGGCGGTGATCCGGGTGGGGGAGACGCCCTCGTGCTCGATCAGCCACGCGATGCGGGAAACGAGCGTGCGGGTTTTGCCCGTGCCCGGCCCGGCGATGACCGCCGTGCAGGCGGCCTGCGTGCGGATGGCGGCGTCCTGCTCGGGGTTGGGCGCGGGGGCGGGGTCCGGACCGGCTTCGGGCAAAGGCGCGGGGGCGGGCGCGGCGACCCGTGCGCGGGGTTTGGCGCGGGCAGCAGGCGCGGCCGGTCCCAGCAGCGAGGTCTGCCCGGAGAGCATTTCGAGCTCGCCCGGCGCAAAGAGGGAGATCACGCCGTATTCGCCGTCATAGCCCGCCTTGCGGATCACCTGCCCGGCGCGCATGCGGCGCACGCCCTCGGCCACGGCGAATCCCGCCTCCCGCTCGATGTCGGCGGGGTCCAGCTCGCGCAGGATGCGCATTTCCGGGCCAAGGCGCCTGATGAGCGAGATATACGTTTCCTGCACCCGCTTGGACGCGGGGCCCGCGCCCAGACAATCCGCCAGCACCTCGGGCAGGGGAATGAGGCTTTCAAAGGGCCTGGGCAGGGGAGCGGGCGCGGCGCGGTCGGCCAGCTGCTCCACGCGGCTGAGCACGCCGACGGTGAGCGCCCGTCCGCAGACGGGGCAGCGCCCGCCCAGCGCCGCCGTTTCGGCGGGCTCCAGACAGCACTGGCAGCGCCGGTGCCCGTCCAGATGGTACTTGCCCTCCTCCGGGTAAAATTCGACCGTGCCGTGCAGGCCCTCGCCGGTTTCCAGCGCGCGCCGCAGCGCGGGGTAGGAAAGCGGGCCTTCCAGCACGTTGGCCTCGCGGCCCAGCTTGGCGGGGGAATGCGCGTCGGAGTTGGAGACCAGAAGGTAGCGGTCCAGCATGGAAAGGCGGCGGTTCATGGGCGGGTTGGAGGAAAGGCCGGTTTCCAGCGCGTGGATATGGCCGGACAGGTCGCCATAGCATTCTTCCAGCGTGGAAAAATCCGAAAACGCCCCGAAGAGCGAAAAGTGCGGCGTCCAGATATGGGCGGGAATGAAAATGGCCTGCGGGCAGCAGTCCAGCGTGATTTCCAGCAGGTCGCGGCTATCCAGCCCCAGAATGGGCCGCCCGTCGGAATGGAGATTGCCGATGGCCTCCAGCCGGTGGGAGAGGGCTTCGGCGGCTTCCAGCCCCGGCAGGAGGATGACATGATGCACCTTGCGCGTTTTTCCGCTGCGTTTATAGATGGTGCTGATCTCGCCAGACACCACGAAGCGCGGCGTATCGCCGGCGGTTTCGCAGGGCAGGCGGTATTCGTCCCTGAGGCGGTAGAGCCCTTCCCCCGCCTCTACCAGCATTTCGGTCAGCTCGGCCCGCCACGCCGGGTGCGTAAAATCGCCCGTGCCCAGCAGCCCGATGCCCTTGCGCCGGGCCCACAGGTCCAGATGCGGCGCGTCGCCGTCGCGGCTGGTGGCGCGGGAATACTTGGAATGAATATGCAGATCGGCAATGTACATCAGAAAACCTCCGTTGTGCGTATGCCCTGATTATAGCGCGCAGGGAGGTGCTTGACAACCCGGTTTGCTTTTTCCATCCGTATATGGTTTAATAGGCACAGATGATGCGGAGGGGAGCGGTGTGCTTTGCGGCGCATGCAGGAAGCAATCGGCGCCTGCCGGGACGAAATCAAGGGAGCGGCCATCCTGTGGGTGGTGTTTTTTCACGCGCAGCTGGGCCTTGGCGGGCTTTTGTACGATGTGCAGAAGATCGGCTACGGCGGGGTGGACATGTTTCTGTTCCTGTCCGGATTTGGTCTTTACCACTCGCTGAGCCGGGACGCGGATGCGGGGCGATACCTGCTGCGCCGGGCGCGAAGGCTGCTGCCCGCCTACCTGCCCTTTTGCGCGGTGTGGCTGTGCGTGATGCTGCCGCTCTACGGCCTTGGTACGGTGCAAAGCGTGCGCGTGGCGGCGGGCAACCTGCTGATGCTGGGCTTCTTTGCGGGCACGCCCGCGATGATCAACTGGTACGTGAGCGCGCTGGCGCTGACGCTGATGCTGGCCCCGCTGGTGTACGGGCTGATGGCGCGCGCATCCCATCCCCGGCGGTGTGCGGTGCTGGTGGCGGCGGCGTGCTTTGCGGGCGGGCTGTGCTTTATCGGCACGGAGGCGTACATGGCGGTTTCGCGTCTGCCGGTCTTTGTGCTGGGCATGGCGGCGGCCGTTCCGGCGCGGGAGGAAGGCACGAGCGGCGCGTATGCGCTTGCGCTGGCGGGCGGGGCCTGCGGGCTGGCGGTGCTCTACGGCTGCTTTGCGCGCTTTCCCGAAACCCTCGATTTTTACGGCATGTACTGGCACCCCTTCGTGCTGATCGCGCCTGCGCTGTGCGCGGGGCTGGGGTGGCTGTTTTCCAGGGCGGGGCGGGCTTCGGCGGCGCTCGCGCCGCTTCGTGCGCTGGGCCGGGCCTCGTTTGAAATTTTCCTGTTCAACGCTTGGGTGGAGGTGCTGGGCAAGCGCTTCGGGCTGGCGCAGGGGCCGGTTTCGTGGCTGCTGTGGAGCCTCGGGAGCGTCCTTGCGGGGCTTGCGTATCACGCGGTGGTGGAGCGGTGCATGAAAAGGGCGGCAAGGGGCGCACGGCGGTCTGAATAGGGCCGATAGGCCACGCATGGACGCTTCTGCGGGCGGCGCGTGGGGGAAAGGGGCGCATCTGCCCATTTCGGATTCAAAAGAGGCCTGCGAGTCCAGAAAAGGGCTTGACACTTCGTGGGAATTGTGATAGCATACACCTTGCACGTTTGAGCCCCAAAAGGGCGTGACCCATTAGCTCAGTTGGCAGAGCACTTGACTTTTAATCAAGGTGTCCGGAGTTCGAGCCTCCGATGGGTCACCAGAAAAGCCTTTGATTTCAAGGGCTTTTTCTTTTTCAACGCAAAATAAAGTTGCCCCAAATGGAAATATCTTTTCGTTTTAAGACTATTGAAGGGGTCAAAGCGGGGGTCAAAAAACAGAATGCATGCGCAGGGAATCCACCGCAAAATTCGCTGCGCATATATTCTGTAGATCCTGAAAAACCGGGCGTTGCACACCGTCCGCCCTGATAATATTTGGTGATTATGTCCGTTCTTTTATTCGTTCCTGTGCCGACCGGAAGATAGCTTCGTTCAGTTCAAAGCCTATTGCATCGTATCCCTCCAGATCAGCCGCCAGAAGGGTTGTCCCGCTGCCCATGAATGGGTCCAGTATGCAGCCTCCGGGCACACAGATCCGTACAATCTGACGCATCAGCTCCAGCGGTTTCTGCGTCTGATGTCGTCGCTCTTTGCCCGATACATTCGGGCAGGTGAACACACCCGGCAGGCAGGGCACCGGCCTGTCAACGGGCAACGCCCCGTTTGAGCCCCACAGGATATTTTCCGTCTGCTGCCTGAATCGGCCTTTTTGGGGCCTGCAGTTGCCCTTGTCCCATTGGGCCATGCCTCGCCACGTCCATCCGGCCCACTGCATCACATCCGATGCCACGGGCGTTTGCCGCCAGTCCACGAACATGGCGATCACGCCACCCGGTTTGGTTCGCATACGCGCCTCCAGCAGCACCTGTAGCATCAGGTTTGCCCAACTCCGCTTGTCCATTGCGTCCCCTTCAAAGTCTGGATAGGGGCAGTTTTTGCTGCTGGTATACTTCGTTGATGTTTTGGCTGATATACCGCTTTGAGTGGCAGCCCCGGAAGCATAGGGCGGATCGGTTATAACAGAGTCAAACAAGGCATCCCGCGGCATTTCTCTTAGGATTGCCAGGGCATGGCCCTGCATCATTTGAATCATGATAGGCTCCTTTCATTACGTGCCCCGCCCGGCGTTTTGCCGGGCAGGGCGTTTCCTGTTATTACATAGTGGCTTCGGGCGGTTTCTCCGGCTCACCAATCCCATACACATCCTTTTCCCCTGCGGCGATCATGGCCATGTCCAGCTGCTTCCACGCGGCCTTGAGCGCGTCGATCACCTGCTGGCTGTCAGTGTAAAATCCCCGCTCTGCCATCTTTTCCAGAGCCAGTTTCCACTTGTCCTCTCCGCAGTAACGCCCCAGCAGCGCCTCCACGGCCTCCACCACAATTTTTGCCGCGTCGGTCAGATCCCGCTGTTCAAGCCACGGCTTCACATACTTTACCCACACGCGCCCCAGCAGCGCGGAAAGCGCCGTGCCAATCACCCCGATGACGGCCACCACCAGCGCCGTCCAGTCGATGGACGCAGCAACCTCCGGCATGGCAGCAGCCTCCTGCGCCATGGCCAGCGCCGGAAGCAGCGCCAGCGCCATCAGCAGGCATGCCAAACAGAACACTTTCTTCATGGTATCTCCTCGCTTTCCTTTTTCTTTGGCTTGTCCGGCAAATCAAGAATTTCCTGCTCAAAATGCTCGGACAGGTGATTTCGGTTTTTCGCGCGGTAGCTCTTGTGCATCTTGCACAGCATCAGCTTTTTGGAGCTGGTGCACCAACCGCGCGTGGTATAAAAGTCATACGCCTGCGACAGCCGCTCGTATTGCAGATCGCCGATGTCGTCGGACAGGGCGCACAGCTTCGCGTTCAGCTCCGCAAGCGTCTCCTTCAGCTCTTTGCGAAAAGCCTTCTGCTCCGCGGCGGCCTTTTCCCGCGCCTGACGTCTGGCCCTGATGCGGTTTTTCACCGGCGTAAAAAAAACAAGCCCCAGCAGGGCTAAGATCGCGGAAATCGCACCTGCTGCCATTCCTACGATCATGATATCTTTTCC